>Ga0172379_10000220_pt1 | contig 156090 bp, 190 predicted proteins | sample GrowelOW334metaG_FD_119756 | JGI IMG/M metagenome (GOLD analysis project Ga0172379, IMG submission 119756) | Groundwater microbial communities from an aquifer near a municipal landfill in Southern Ontario, Canada - Groundwater well OW334 metaG | ecosystem: Environmental > Aquatic > Deep...
ACGCGTGCGGTTCAATTAGATTCTACACCGTGAACCTCACCAGGAGCGACAGCAGAATGAAGGTCAGTCTAAAGGGCTTACCTGACACGCTGAGAGGAGTTGCATGGCCGACGTCAGCCTGTGTCGTGAGATGACCTGTTAAATCAGGTAACAGGCGAGACCCATGTATATATTTACCAATTGGTTCAATATATAGACTGCAGTAGTAATACTGAGGAAGGTATGGGCTACGTTAGGTGAGTACGGCCCGAATCCCCTGGGCTACACGCGCGCGTCAATGCTGCATTCAATGAGATGCAACTCCGAAAGGAGGAGCTAATCTTTTAAAATCCAGCTTAGTTTAGATTGAAGTTTGAAACCCAACTTCATGACACCGGAATCCGTAGTAATTGTTCTTTATCAGAGAACAGTGAATATGTCCCTGCCCCTTGCACACACTGCCCGTCAAACCAACCGAGTTTTGCATTGTTGAGGATCATTTGGAACGAAATTTTGTAAGACAAGGTAGGTTAAGTCGTCACAAGGTATCTGTAGGGGAACCTGCAGATGGATCACCTCCTATAAATTTTAAAATTGTTTGAAATAATAATTATTTGATTGCTTCGCATACTAACATTTTTATTAGGAAAGAATAATTAAGATGAATTTAATTCTCAGATAAAAATTAAACAAGCTTATTAATATTTAAGTTAATTTAATAAATTCAAAGTCTTCACAAACTCCAAACAAATCTTTTCCTCTTCGGTGAGATATTCTTAATCTCTTGGATTCCTCTTCATAAATTTCTGAAATTCTATAGGGGCATCTAAAAGCACGACCTTCGTTTAAGTGAGCAGTGCAAGTAAAACTATTTTTTCCGACATCTTCCCTGGCTATAATATGATAATAACAAAATTGATCAGTCATTTTAATTTATTCACTCGAAGGTATTTAATAATTTGTATATCATTTAAAAATCATAGATTTTTATTATTTATAAATAAAATATTATGGGGAGCTTTTTTAACTTCTCTAATCATCACACAAAGATTTTAAAAACCATTGATAATATCTATTTGTATCCTACAGGGGCCTGTAGTCTAATGGTTAGAATTCCTCGTTTGCAACGAGGAGATCTGGGTTCGATTCCCGGCAGGTCCATTCTATAATTAAATAAAGCAGAAAGAATTATAAAGGATTATTAAAGCTTTAATTTATGGTTGAACCTCAAATATTAAAAAGTTTAGAAAATCTGGTTGATGGAGACGGAGTTTTTTTACTAGATACATGTGTAATAGTTTCTTCATATTTTGATAATGAAAAGAGAATGGATATTTTAGAAAAAACTGAAAAGGCAGAAGGAGATATAAAATTTTTTGGAATATTAAAAGAACTTATTAAAAAAAATAAAGAAATTTATTTTACTCCAAGTGTGGTCTGTGAGCTTAATAAAAGAGCTTATGATCATCAAAAATCTATTGGTAAGAAAAAGTCGAAAGGAGTAATGTGTGGAAATATGAGGGGGGATAATTTATTGAACTTTTATAGAACAACAAAAAAAAGAAATACTGAATTAAAAAGAGTAACGCAAATGTTTGAAGATAGGATTATAAAATTAAGCGATGAAGAAACAGTTTTCTATAAATCAATTAATTTATTATTCGAGGGGTTGAAATTAAGGTGGAAATTAAGCGACGCGGATTGGGAATTTTTATGCTATGGTGCTGTTTTATCTAATAATAAGGAAACTAGTTTAATTTCAAATGATAATGGAATTCTGAGCGCATGGCATTCATTTATGAGAAGTCCATATTGTGATAGAGAAAAATTTAACTTTTATGGAAGACGAGAACAAAACGGTTTTATACAAGTAAAACATGATTTAGATTATGGAAGACATGTTGCTTTAGTTTAATAATAAAATTAAAATCATAAATTAGATAATTATTTAATCAGCAACTTACTCTAAATTATAATATTCAAACTTGTGAGTTTTCAGAATCAGCATCGCTTTCCAGTCTGCAATAAGATTAGAATACTTTTGCCTGATATGTGTGGAAATCTCTTCTAGTTCATTTGTATCTTTGGCAATAATCACACAAGTTAAATCAAAATCTCCCATAATTGAAAGAAGATCAATAACTCGTTTATGGGCAGTTAATGATTCTATTAATTCTTTTTTTTCCTCTGTAGTAATATTTCTTAATTTTATTTTTACGTCAGCGATTAATGGAAAACCAATTGCTCTTGGTTCAATAAATATCCCGGTATAAAAAATTCCCTTCTTTTGCATTTCTTTCATGCGGTTATGAATTGAATCAATTGAAAGTTTTACTTTAGTTGCAATTTCTGATAGACTTATTCTTCCATCTTTTTGCAATAGCATAAGTATCTTTTTGTCTTTTTCATCAAGTGCTCTTGATTTAAGTGTTGTCTTTACTGGCATAACTAGATTATTTAAGACATATTTATAAATATATCGAAATATTAAGTTATTATTACCGTAACAATTAATAATCTATTTATTTATTAGTAATAATGAAAAAGTTAAAAGATATATCGTTAATTGTATGGGATGTTGAAGGAACATTATTTGTTGCAGATGCTCTTAAGACAAAAAAAGCAAATGATGTTGTGCGAGCTAATTGTCTATCTCTTCTAAGAAGTGAACCTATACTAGAACTTCAAGTGGGGGTAAAAGAAATTCTTCAGTATGCTCACAGTTCACAAATTTCTCAAGGAATAGTAAGTGATTTTGCTTATCAGTTTGCGATAAATTATTTATCAGCAAGTGAAGCAAGAGAATTTATTGATCCCGACCTTATATTCCTAGCTCACAAATTTGCCTGGGAAGGAATGATTTTAGACAAAAAAAATTATGAAGAAGTTTTAGCAGAATATAAAAAGCCTCAACCAAAAATGTTAAATTTAGCCTTGGAAAAAACTCAAGAAAAAATTACTAGAAGAATTTCATCAAACCAATGTTTATTTATTGGTGACCAAGAAATAGATGAAAAAACTGCGACGCTAGCAAATTGGAGATTTTTATATATTGGAGAAATCCTCAATGGATTATAATAATTTAAATGAAGAACGAATTAATTATTTTATCCAAGCAATAGAACTAGGGTTTAAAGGAATGAATCCGAAGACTTCTTGGCCATTAAACGGGGGGCAGATTAGTTCGTATTTTGACGTCGATGAAGCATTAGATATGTACTATAGACTCAATAAATTAAAAGAAAAATTAAGTGTGATAGAGATTTCAAATTTAATGCCAGAGGCAGATATTATTAGGAACTTTTTACAAAACAATGCAATTATAGGATTAAAGGTTGCAAATAAATTAGGTCTAGCAAATATTTCTAAAAAAGAAATAGTTTCATACACTTTATTTTTATTTGACCTATTAGAAAAAAAAGTTAAGAGTGATATTTTTTGTTTAGATGGAAAAAACTCTATCCATGATGAAAAAGAAATTTATACATTTTTAAGGGAAGTTAATTGGGATATCCCTCTTTCAAATGAAGATAAAAAGAAAATTGCTTTTTTAACAGTCATAAGCAATAATCTTTGTTATACATTGTACTATGATATTTTTATGACTGGAGGATTTTATATTCATGGGCCATATGATGTAAGTGAAAAATTTGGAGAAGGAGCTATTTTATTAATTAGAGATTTCCATAATCTAAATCCTGCTGAATTATGGCCTGATTTAGAGATGCCTTATCAGCAATTAAAAATTTGTTCAGTTTACAAAAACTTAAATCTAAAAATAAACTTTGTAAATCATCCGATTACTAAAGAGTCAATTGGAGATAAACTAATTGCTTATAAAATTTATTTGGATGGGAAAGAAATAGAGTTTAAGAAAATTGATGAATTAATTGAACTATTTAATAAAATTTCTTTACAGCAAACTAAAAAAATTAATTCACTTACAGATTTAGATAAAGTAAGAAAGGGTGCAGAAATTGCTTTTTATTTATTTAGAAAAATAAGAAATTATATGGGTGATGATTGGAGGCCTCCTAAAGAAATTGAAAAAACAATAAGCCTATTTGGAGATAAATTTATAAAACAATTTCAATATGAAACAATTCCTTTAATAGATCATTGGAAAATGATTTTTGATCCAAGAAATGAGTATTATTAAAATCAAAAAAACATTAAAAATAATTATTTTATATTATTTGGTCTTATTTAATCAATGATTAATTATTTATCTAATAATTAAATGCATATACTCTTCTATAAAATTCTTATTAGATCTCCAAATGGAATCATACCATAATCGCTTCTAATTAAATAATCAAGATGATAATCTACTTTTTTCCCAATTAGTTCTTTTGCTAATTTTTCATCAATATTATTTAAGGTTAATTCTGGAATTTCGCAACCTATTTGTTCTGCTCTCTTAAACCCATCTACCCTTAATCCTATAAAGTCTCCATCATCATACCATAAATCCAATCCCATTCCAGTATCTTTATAATCTCTTTCTAAATCTGGTTTTACTTTTAATGCTAATCCCTCTACAACTAAAGGATATTCAAGGTTCCAACCTCTGCCAATAGTTTCTCCAAATTCTCTTTTTACTCTAAATAAAAAATCACTCCACTTTTCAGATTTTGATACTATTTTCTCTATATCCTCTGCAGAAAGTTTATTCTTAGGAAGAACAATTAAATTAGTTTTATCTTCATTTTTTTCTGTATAAACTTCTGCAACATCTATATTAAAATTTTGATAAAGATTACAAATTCTTTTAGATTCACTGTCCCTATCACTATATTTTTCTGCACTTAACTGATAAATAGTTGCTCGGTCTTTAAATTCTGAAGTTATGCTTCTGCGAATATCTCTTATAAAATTATTTGCTATTATACCTTGAATAAGCCCTGGGCCATAACTTACATAACCCAATGTTTCTTCTGTAGAGCTCGGTAAAGAACTCTCATAACTAGCTACAAATCTTTTGATAAAATCAAATTCTTCTGTTGATTCTATTCTATTATCCATAGAATAAGGGTAAAATTATTATTTATAAATAAATGTATTATTTATTATACTTTTTAATTTTCTAGGTAAAATATCTAGATCTATTGAAACAATAAAAATTTATAGTAATTAATATAGAATGACCTAAAGTAAATAAAATGTTAATTTGATTTTTATAAATTTTTAATTTAATCAATATTTTTCTCGTCGAAGAGAAAGTGATTACAATATAAAAAAAGCTGACGAAACCTTTAAAAACCCATGACTGATAGATAAAATATATTCAGAGAATGGTAATCAGAAATCAATCATACTTCAACGCATTAAATACTTACAGGTGTCTGCGCTGAAGAAAGAGAATTCTGAACCATAATTTGAATTTGTCGTTGGTAAAAATGATAAATAGAGAAAATAAAATGAAATGGAAAATTGATACAAGGGAAAGAACACCAATAATTCCTGAAAAATGGGATTATGCACTTAGATTAATTTAATATTCACATCACGTGAAATGCTAAAGCAATTTAGCAAAAACAAACATGAACTTCGTTTTCTAAAAAGAAACGGAGGGAGTTGAGATTGAATGTAAAATTATATTCAATTGATGAGACGAGTAAGATAACTTCCCACAAGAAGTTATAAAGTGATTTATATCATATTGTGTGGATCCTATTATACTGTTAGACGGATAGCTTGGTTTGAGTTGCGATGAAGGACGTGGCAAGCTGCGAAAAGTCTGGGCGAGCTGCATGCGAGCATTGAACCCAGAATCTCCGAATGCGAGGCAACGTTGCATTAGCAAATTCCGAGAGGAAAGCAAACGCCGTGAATTGAAACATCTTAGTAGCGGCCGGAAGAGAAAATAAATTAATGATTCCCCTAGTAACAGCGAGTGAAAAGGGAAAAGGGCAAACTGAATCTATTGTCGAAAGATGATTAGAGATGTGGTGAGGGTAAATTTCTAAGTAGAAAATTGAAGTGTTCTGGAAAGAATCGCTATAGAGAGTGATAGCCTCGTAGATTTTACTATATGAAGTTCCTCAATCGAGTAGCATCTCCCGAATTGGAGGTGTGAATATGGCAGGATTAACTGCTAACCCTAAATATAAACTCAAGTCCGATAGCGAATTAGTACCGCGAGGGAAAGCTGAAAAGCACTCTTAATAGAGAGTTAAAAGACTTGAAATCTAACAGTTACAGCTTGTTACTGCTAATTATCAAAAGATAGTTGTTGTAACGTACGTTTAGAAAAATGGGCCAGGGAGTTTTTCTTTGTGGCAAGGTTAATGAAAAGAAGCCATAGCGAAAGCAAGTCCGAAAGGGCGTTAGTCACAAGGTAATGACCCGAAGCCAGATGATCTATTCGTGAGCAGAGCGAAGTTTTTTGAAAAAGAAATGGAGGCTCGAACCGTTGTTGTGTGCATGCACTTGGATGACTCGCGATTAGGGGTGAAAAGCCACTCGAATCTGGCGATGGCTGGTTCCAGTTGAAATATGCCTTAGTATAGCCTTATTTGGCTTGTATATGGGGTAAAGTACGGATGGAGTTTGCAGAGGCTTTTGTCTACGGAACTCTTTCCAACTCAGAATCTATATACTGCATAAAATAAGAAACGGGGGCAGGGCGTAAGGTCCTGTTCCGAGACCCGAACAAGGGAGACTGTAGTTAAGGCCCCAAAATGTATGCTAAGTGTATCAAAAAGTGTCTTTAACCTGAGACACTAGGGAGGTAGGCTCAGAAGCAGCCATCCTTTAAAGAAAGCGTAACAGCTCACCTATTGAGGTTTTAGGCCTTGAAAATGGACGGGGCTAAGCATACTGCCGATACTATAGAGGCACTCGGATGAGTGTTCTGGTAAGCTGGCGTCTTTTTCGCGCAGAAGCTTTTCTGAGAGGAGGAGTGGAGCGAAAAGGAATGAAAATCCTGGCTGGAGTAGGATCAAATTTTCCTGAGAATGGAAAACGTCGAAAGAACACGGTTTCCTTGGCACTAATCGTTAACCAAGGGTTAGTCAGCACCTAAGTCGCACCTTAACTGAGTGCGTCGATGGAAATCAGGTTAATATTCCTGAACTGATTTAATTTGCCAAGGTATAAAATTGCTTCAAGATAAGTAGGTTTCCGGAAGGAAATTTAGTAAAGAAATCTGTGGATCGTAATGATAAGAAACAGAAGAATTTGCTGATGAGAACTGCTGATTCTAGGAGCCAGTGAAAAGTTTTATACATAGAATTAAGTTAGCTGTACCAAGAACCAACACAGGTGTTCTAGCTTAGAAGGCTAAGACGTGAAAGGTATAAATTGGTTAAGGGAATTCGGCATATTAGCCCTGTATCTTCGGTAGAAAGGGTGTCTATAATTGTCTTTGATATTAGAAGGCATTTGTAGATCTCAGTAACAAGGACTGCCCGACTGTTTACCAAAAACGTAGCCGAGTGCGAATCCGAAAGGACATGTATACTCGGTGAGACCTGTCCAGTGGTGGTGTCTGAAACTCCTTTTCAAGGGAGCTAATGCCCATTAAACGGCGGGGGTAACTATGACCCTCTTAAGGTAGCGTAATACCTTGTCGTCTGAATGGCGACTTGCATGAATGGTTTAACGAGGTAGTCACTGTCCCTAACCAAGACCTTCTGAAATCACTGACCGGTGAAAATGCCGGTGACGCCTAGTGGGAAGCTAAGACCTTGTGGAACTTTACTGCAGCTTGTTGTTGTAGCTTTTTGAAGAATACATAGAATAAGTAGGAGCGTCGAACCTAAGCTTAGGCAAACGGGGAGCAAAAGTGTAATACTACTTATTGTTTAGAAAGTTGCTTACTTTAATCGAGGACAGCAGCATGTGGGCAGTTTGGCTGGGGCGGCACCCTGTAGAAAATATATCTATAGGGCACAAAGATAAGCTCATCCAGGGTGGAAATCTGGAGTTGAGTGCAAGAGCAAAAGCTTATCTAACTGTATCCCTCACAGTAAAGGATGCAGAGACGAAAGTCGGTTCTAGCGAACATTTGATAATTTTTAATAGATTACAAATATGACAGAAAAGTTACCCCAAGGATAACAGGCTTGTCGCGCCTGATAGTCCATATTGACGGCGCGGTTTGGTACATCGCTGTCGGCTCTTCCTAACCTGGTGGTGCATAAGCCACCAAGGGTGTCGGAGTTCACGCATTAAAAGGGATCGTTAGCTGGGTTAAGAACGTCGTGAGACAGTTTGTATGATATCTACTAGGTGTGTTATTGTCTGAGTGGAACGAGTCAGTAGTACGAGAGGAACCTGACTTGGATGCCTCTGGTGTAGCAGTTGTTATTAGCAAGCTGCGCAGCTACGCATTGTATGGATAAGTGCTGAAAGCATCTAAGCACGAAGCCATCCGCAAAACGAGACAATTTAGGCCGCAGAAGAAGACTGCGTTGATAGAACTGGAGTGTAAGCACCAAGAACCCGAGGTGTTCAGCTCGCAGTTACTAAAAGCCACAAATAAAATCTTAAATAGATTTAGTTATCTTACTCGTCTTTTACTTTGTTTTTTTCTGAAGAAAATATAAAAAATAGTCAAAAGATTTAAAAATAGATAAAACTGAATAAATTTTATGGTATTAGAATATACAGATAAAAATGTCATAAGAATGTTTAAATTATATGAAACATTTAGTTATCATAAGAGAATGATGGAATGCTCTTTTGATGAAGAAAGAAAAACATATGCGAATCAACTTCATAGTGATATTGAAGAAATTGAAGCAGAATTTCCTTATGAGTTAAGATTTGGTTTAGGTTTAGAGAGGACAGTTTTAAACAATCTAAAAAAAGTAACTGAACAAGTAATTAGGCTACCATAAATAAACTTAGGATTCTCAAAAATCATGTTTGAAAAATTAATTCCACTAATAATATAAAATATTATTAAATCTATTATATTACCAATTTAAAATGAAATCACAAATTAAATTAGAAACAATTGCTCTTCCATTATTGCTTGTAGGAGGTAGTTTATTTGGATACTGCGCTTATAAAATTGATGAAGAGAAGATAATGTATTCCGAAATTATAAGAAGAGCAGATATGAATCATGATAAGATTGTTGATGAAAATGAATGGCGGGAAGTTTATGAAAGATTAGGAATAAATTATGATTTTAAAAATATGCAAAAGCTGACAAAAGAACAAATGCAGAAGTATTTAAAAATAAATTCGTGATTATTATATGATTAAAATGGAAACAGAAATATACAGAGAACCAATAATGCCTGATGAGAAAATTAGACTTGGTGATTTTAAGCCATTAATTGGACTAATTGGTTATGCAGAAAGAAATGGAATAAAAAGGTTTATTGATATTGAACAGGAAAATTACCCTGCATATTTAGAAAGCTCATTGGGAATTTTACTTGGATATAATCTTGTAATTGGTGAGTTAATTGCAGTTGCAAGTGGAATTGGTTTAGTAAAAATAATTGGAGGTTGATTATAATAAAATGAATGTAAAAAATTGTTTATTGAATGGAATTTCAGGATTATGCTTAGTTGGTGGACTAATAAGTGGAAATAATGCATATAATGTTGCAGGAGAAGTAATAGACCCAATAAGTTATACTATCAAAAATGATTCTGATTTAAAGGAATATATTAATACTAAAAATGTCAGAGATGATAAAATTGCGATTTATGAAACAACAGCAGGATTATTATTAAGCCTTGGATTAATGGGATATTTTGGGAGAAATTCTCTGGAAATAATCAGAAAAGAAGAGTCAAATAAGTTGTGATGAAATGTGTTAATCAAAAGATAGGTTTTTAATCAAGAAATTATTGATATAATAATAAAAAGTGAGGATGATATGAAAAAGGGTGAAAGAAAAAAATTAAATTCTAATTTAAAAAAACAATTATTAATTGCAATGTTAATACTATTCTTAGTGATAATTATTATTTTTGGTGCAAAAATATATTTATATATAAAAATATTTCTTGGAAATGATGTTGTTATAAGTTTAAGTGAAAATAAAAATACTTTTTTTATAAATAATGGGGAAAGTGATAAGGTAGAATTTACAATTCGTTCAAGTTCAAATATTTTATGCACAACTGAATGTGAATATACTTTTGTTGAACTTAATAATAAAAGAATTGTTGCAAAAGAAACGTTTTCATTAAAGCCGGAAATTTCAGTAAAAAAAGAATTTACATTATTTGCAGATGGAAGTGGGGAGGGACAAGACATATATAGATTAAATTTAGAATGTCATGCAATATACACTCAATTTTGCCCATCAGAAAAAAAGCCAACTATTCGAAGTCCATTAATAATTGTTAATCGCGAATTAAATGAAAAAGAATTTAATGATAAAAACACCTCAAAAAATAATATTATTGAAATGATAAGAGAATTAAATGAAGGTTCAAACATAATTTTATCATTAAACAAAACTTTTAATGAAACTGATAAAATTATTATAAATGATGAGTATATCAATGTGGCAAATTTAGAAAATTCATTAATTAATGAACAAAATTTATCTTATCTTAAAGAATATTGGGATCAACAGTCTTTCTCAAAACTCTACTCAGAAACAGAAAAAACAAAGAAAAACATTTTAGGAATATCATCAGAAGTTAAAAAATTAAATTCATCTGTGTCAAATAATATTTCTGAATTTAATCTAATAATTAATAACTGCAAGGGATTTTATTCTAATATTTCATACTTCAAAATAAAAAAAGATTATGTTGCTAATCAATCAAAAATAGAAGAATTGGGTAGTTTAATTGATAATTTTAATATTTTTATAGACAGATTAAATAATCAGAGTACAATAAACTCAAAGTACGAATATTATAAAAACTTTTCTGAAAAAATTATACCTTTTATTAAATTAATGAATAATGAGATAACTCCAAATATCAATCAGAATTTATCTGATTTTAAACTGAATAACCTAAATGAAGTAAACTTAATAGAGATAATAATAAATTATACGAACGCCACATATTTCAGTTTTAATTTAGATGATCCTAAAAAATCTTGCTGTTTATTTGGAAAATGCGAGTTTTGCTGTGAAGATGAAATATGCAAAGATGATCCAAATAAATATCCTATAGTATTCTTGCACGGACATTCATTTTCAAAAGGATATTCTGCAGAGTCTAGTCTTGATTCCTTTGATGAAATGCAAATAAAACTTGAGGGAGATAATTATCTTAATGCGGGAACAATCACTTTATACAGTGAGGTAAATGAAACAAAAGGATTATGGAGTTTGATAAATTACCCATTAACATTAAGAACAAGTTATTATTTTGATTTTTTAAAAGATCCTAATAACCCTGCAGTTATACAAACAAAAAGTGAGAATATTGATAGTTATGCAGTTAGACTAAAAGAAATTATTTCTAAAGTTAAAGAGAAAACCGGAAGAAAAAAAGTTATCTTAATAACACATAGTATGGGGGGTCTTGTAGCAAGAAGGTATGTGCAATTATTTGGTACAGAAGATGTTGATAAGATGATATTAATTGCAGCTCCAAATAAGGGAGTTATAGGAACAGCAGCAGAATATTGTGATTTATTTGGTGAAACATTAGAATGTAACGATATGAAATCTGGAAGTCTGTTTATGAGTAAATTAAATAATGGTGATACAATAAACATGCCAATCTATAACATTGTTGGGCTTGGGTGTGATACTGATGGATATGATGGTGATGGAATTGTAACAAAAGACAATGCTGTTTTAGATGGTGCGGAAAATATCTTTGTTCAAGGGCATTGTGATTCATTAAATAAATTCCACACAAATATTGTAAATATAGACATGTATCCGGAAGTTTACAATCAGGTTATAAAAATATTGAAAAATGAGAGTGTTTAATTATTTATCAGATAAACCTTCTTTCTTTTTCATTTCAGGCCAGTGTTCTTCTGCAAGTATGTAGCCTACACAATTTTTAGAACCGCACTTACATGGATGATCTTTATAATCCTCTAAATCATATTCATAATTATATGTTAGTTCTTCTCCAGCTTTTATATCTCTAAGAGCAACAATCCATATGTGTCCATCGGAAATATCAATTTCACAATTTGGACTGCAAGAGTGATTAATTAACCTTGCAAAATTGTAATCAAAATTGCCATCAATATCATACTCATCATCTAATTCGAAAATATAAACTGCACCTAACTGCGGATTACTTTTTGACATTTCAAGCATTGCATCACATCTTTTTTCTGATTCTTCTTTTGTTATTTTTTCCCCAATATATTCTATTATCTTTGTTCCTTTCTCAATGTCTATTCTAGTAAAAACCCCATTGCTATGGATTTTAGAATTTTTGGCAAAAATATCTTTGTTAATCACTATTGTTTTCATCTTAAATAGAAAAATGTTTAATTTAATTCTTCTTCAGAATCTTCTTCATTTATTTCTTCGGTTTCAGAACTTAATTCTTCATCTTCATTTTCCTCTTCTTCAGAATTTGATGATGGTTCATTTACTGATAAGATCTTTATTTCAAAATTGAGATTTTTTCCTGCTAATGGATGATTTAAATCAAGTGTAACTTCTGTGTCTGTTAGCTTAATTATTAATGCTGGGATCTGCTTGTCTGGAGATGGACCAACCCCAATCATCATACCTTCTTTTGCTTGAGGTGGGAAACCGGGCGGTTTTGGGATTGTTCTAACAAGTTCTGATCTTTTTTCGCCATAAGCATCTTTAAAATTAATATTAATTTTTTTCTCCTCTCCTTTTTCCATACCTTCAATTGCTTTATCAAATCCAGGTATTACCATTCCTGCACCAACTTCAAATTCAAGAGGATGGCAATGATCTCCGTGTTTATTAGTATCAAAAACTTCTCCGTTATCAAATGTTCCTGTATATTCAACTGCAACAAGGTCGCCTTTCTTAATTTTCATAGAATTTTATGGAATATGGGTTTTTAAATGTGATTATTTTAAATTTTATCTGTTCAACTTTTCTTTAGAGAATTATTCTCCTGAAACTTTGTTTTTTTAGTCACAAGATACAGCTTGTCATTTTCCCTTACTCTTTCTGGAATTGGAATTGTGATAATATCTCCTTTTTTTGCATTCTTTGTTGGTTTTTCATTAAGAAAAATACTTTCAACTTCTGCCTGAATAATTCCGGTTGTGCTTCCAGTAATTAGAATTTCATCACCAATTGAAATGTTTCCTGATTGAATTAAAAACTCAGCAATTTTTGTCTTTGGAAAATAATGTTTTGCTATGCCAATAAAAATCTTTTCTTTTGTTGATTTACTGCCATAAACTCCCGACCATTCACCTAATTTTTTGCCTAAATAATATCCTCCGTGCCAAAAACCACGATTAAAAACACTTTCAAGTTGTTTTGTCCAGTTTTCTATTTTTTCTTTTGTGTAATTTTCCTGAAAATAACTTTCCACAGCTTCTTTATAGCATTTTGTTGTTACAAAAACGTAATCAGCTGGTCTTCCACGGCCTTCAATTTTTAGAACTTTAACTCCAGCCTCTAGTAATTTATCAATAAAACCAATTGTGCATAAATCTTTTGGAGACATTATGTATTTATTTTCAACTCTTAGTTCATCCCCGGTTTCTTCGTCAATAACTTTGTAGCTTCTTCTGCAATTTTGAAGGCAAGCTCCCCGGTTTGCTGATTGATTGTATGTTGCCAGACTCATATAACATTTTCCTGAAATTGAAACACATAAAGCTCCGTGAGTAAATATTTCAATTTTAATTAATTCCCCTTTTGGACCATGAATATTTTGTTTTTTAATTTCTTTACAAATTGATTTTATCTGCTCTAATGTTAGCTCTCTTGCTAGAACAATAACATCTGCATATTTAGAAAAGAATTTTACTGCTTCAAGATTTGAAACATTTAATTGAGTTGAAATGTGAACTTCCATGCCAATTTTATGTGCATATTCAATTGCTGAAATATCGCTTGCAATTATGGCGGTTATTTGTGATTTTTTTGCCTGATCAATTATCTTTTTCATTTGGTTTAAATCATCGTCATATAAAACTGTATTAACTGTTAAATATGTTTTAACGTTTGAGTTTTTGCATATTTTTGATATTTTAGCAAGATCTTTTAGTGTAAAATTAATTGAAGAGCGCGAGCGCATGTTTAGGCCACCAACACCAAAGTATACTGAGCCTGCTCCTGCTTTTATTGCTGCCATTAAAGATTCGTAGCTTCCAACAGGCGACATTATTTCTATTTCTTGAATCTTGGAGAGTTTCATAAAAATAAACGACAATATAAGTTTAAAAGAGTTGTTATTTTAAATTTGATAATAGATCATAATCTTTCCTGATTTTATGATGTTTAGTAGATAATTAAATTATATATGGGTTAGTTATCTTTGAAGAGTTAATTCTTAGTCTAACTATTCATTATATTTCTATTAAGATACATAAATGGAATGTCAATAACCCCAACGAGCCATTTTATTACTGTAACTCCAATAATTAATGGAAGTAATGGCTGGAGGCCATAGAAAGCAATTGTGACAAAAATAACTGTATCTAATAGCATTGAAGGAATTGAAGAAAAAATATTTCTTGCCCAAAGATGTTTGCTCTTTGTTAATTTTTTAAACCATGCAAAAATATAAGCATCTGTATTTTCACTTACTAAGAATGCAATCCAGCTTGCAACCATTAACCTTGGAGCAAATCCGAATATTCTTGCAAATGCATCCTGATCGCTCCAGAAAGGTGCAGAAGGAAGATTAATTGCAATTAAAATAAAAATCATAACTGCAATCTGTGTGAGAAATGCAATAAAAATCATTTTTTGAGTTTCCTTTCTACCAAATTTTTCATTAACAATGTCTGTAAGAAGAAAAGTCACTGCAAAAATCATTGTGGCAGCATTTGCGTAAAAAGTTATAACACCAAAATTGAATTCAACAATTTTATAAGCAATAATATTGCTGATTAAAACAAGAGCAACATAAAGCCCGATTAACATGTCTGGTTTTTTGAATTTTTTTACATAAAATGAACCAATAAGAGAAAATGATGTTATCAGAATTATCCAAAGAATGATTAATAGTAATTCCATGCTAAAAAATATATTATATTATTTTTATAGTTTGGGGTTTGAAAAGAAATAAATCTAATTTGAAAACATAATAGTAAAAAAATAATTTTATTGGCTTCTTAATCTCACGGTAAGACTTTGTGAAATTTCTGTAAATCCGAGGATTCTAATGCTTTTTGCATTTGAGTTGGAGTATGTGCTTCAAAAGATTTTGCAGTGCCTTCGGCACTATCTTGTACCCCACGCACCCTATAGCTGTTACCCAAGCCCCTGTTGCCATTAAGGCCAGACCTTTGATGATCACCAAGCCCACAAACCCACATTTGTCTTGCAAAAGGTTTATCCTGAATATCAGTTAACCAAACAGGCATTTCATTAATTCCTGCTTCATATAAAAATTCTCCATATCTTTTAGCATCTTCTCCAAAAGCATAAACAGTTATTTTATCTTCTCCAAATCTATTAGTTGGAATTGACTTACCTATCAGTTCAACAGAATCTTCTAAAGATTGTTCAACTTGTTCATTTGTTAAGTAAAAATCTTTTCTATTTTTATAGCATTTTGTTGCTTCTTTAGGATTTGCCATTACTGGAGAGTCTTTAGTTAAGAATATACCTTTTTCAGGAACATATAAAACTCCTTCCCTAACCCAATTTCCATATTTAGAAATATCTGCATCTTTTCCTTCCTGCATTCTTAATCTTGCATTTTCCTGAAGAGAAATAATATGATAACCTGCTTCTTCAAGTATTTCTTTGCCTTTGTCAAATGGAGCATTTACATAAGCTGAAAATATTTCTCTTGGTTGAATATCAGTTATTAAATTTTCCATATTTATTTTAGAAAAATATCATATTTAAATCTTTTGGATATGTCGTATCTTAATAGTAATTACTTAAATTATAACTCTTGCTTTTCTCTAAATCTCTTTTCAACATCAGGTCTATATGATAGGTATAAATTATTTATTGCTTTTGTTCTTTGTTTTATTATTTGGGTTGGAAGAGGCTTGAGTTTTGAGGCTTTTGTTTTCGGCCTTGAAGAAAATGAGGATATGTTGATAACTTCAGGTTTTAAGGTTTTAATTAGATTATATGTTTTTTGAAAGTCCTCTTCGGTTTCTGTTGGATATCCTATAATTATATCTGTTGCAATGTCAATTTCTGGAATTTGTTTTCTGAATTCGCGGGCAATTTTAATAAAGTCATTAACGCTATGCTGACGGTTCATGTCTTTGAGAATTTTATCTGAACCTGATTGAATTGGAATATGAATAAATTTTTGGATTTTAGGAGATTTAAATGAGTTTATTAATTGATTTAAAAGGTTAGTTATATACTGGGGGTTCATCATCCCAACACGAATTTTATAATTGCCTTTGACTTTAACTAATTCGTCTAATAAATTTGAAATGTTTGTTTTTGGATTTTGATCAAAGCCGTAGCATCCATTATCCTGAGATGTTAGATAGATAATTTTACATCCTTCTGAAACTGCTTTTTCAAGTTCGTATTTTATGTCTTTAATTGAATAAGAAGTTAATTTTCCTTTTGCAGTTTTTGTTGCACAGAATGTGCATGAGTTTAAACAGCCCTGGCTAATTTGAATTATTGCAATATTTTTGTCTTTTCTTACAAGCGGTTGATTAAGGCGTTTTAGCTTTAAGGTATCAAGAATCTGCACTTTTGGAAATTGTTTTTTTAAGTCAATTGTTTTAATTAAGCATCCGGCAATAATTACTTTTTTTGAGCTGTAATATTTATTAATGTAATGTAGAATCTTTGACTGTGTTTTATTCTTAACTGAACAAGTGTTTATCAAAATTGAATCTGCCTGCTCTTCTGAATTTACAATGCTGCTGCCTTTTTTAAGGAATTTGGAAGCAAGAATTTCAGAATCATTAATATTGGCCTGGCATCCGTATGTTTTAATGAAGAGTTTCATATAAAAGTTAAAATTAGAAAGATTTAAATATCTTATTATATAAGTTTATATAATATGATAACTCAAGAAAATAAAGTTATAATTCATAGCCCTACACTTGAAAGTATTATAATGGTAGAAAAAACTATAACAAAATATAGTCAAGAATGTGGCAAATACCAATTGTGGAAAAAACTTCCTAAAAAAATGATGTATCAAACATTCTTAGTTATATTGGACTATTTAGAAAAATCTGGTAAGATCATTATAGACAAAGATGGTTGTATAATCTGGATTTGGAATCCAAAAAGGATAAGACAATTATATGATAAAAAGTTAATAATAAGATGAATATTAAAGAAAATAATGTTGCTTTTATCTCAATACAACTGAAAAATGCTTTTAATGAATTGGAAAATGGAAAATTTGAAGATAAACAATTATATGAGTTTCTTAATAGGGCTATTGATGATTTAAAGAAAAACCCCTTATGTGGGACAAGAATACAAAAAAGCATATGGCCTAAAAAGTATCTCCAAAATTATGAAATAACAAATTTATGGAAATATAATCTCCCAAATGCCTGGAGATTAATTTATACAATAGAATCAGATGATATAAAAATTGTATCTATACTACTTGATTGGATGTCACATAAAAATTATGATAGATTATTTAATTTTTAAAAACTAATTATTAAATTGAAGAAAAAATATAAAAAAGAAAAGAAAAAATCAGACGTATAATTCATATCCGGATTTGCCTTTGTTGGAATACTTTCTCCATAAGGCATTTGGATATTTGTTCATGAGCTTTTTAACAAGCTCAAAGTGCTCTTCTAATGCTCTCGAAGAACCTTTTTTGGCATCAAACAAGACTTTTATCTTCATTGACCACCTCCTTAATTATGTTAATAGTTTATCTTTTAAAAGCAAAAGTGTATGGTAAAATATGTTTTTTAGGGCAGATTTATTTATATAGCACACAATTTTTGAGTGATGGCATGTAATTTTTGAGGGGTAAAGTGAAAATTATTCTCTTACAGGCAAAATTGTCTGAGCTAAATAAGCTTCAAACCATTTAACTCCTTCTATAAAAGAATCTTTTAAATCTGCTTTTTGTACTTCATCTGCTGAATCCATCCTTCTCATTTCTATTAAAAGAGATTCTAAAAGTCCTAAAAATCCAAAGCTGGAGTGAATTTGTGATGCAATTTTTGGTATTCTTAAATTAGTATCAAAATAAGCAAAATAAGAAGACAATTCATTAACAGCACCATTATACTCACATCTATCAATCATAGGCTTTATTTTTACTTGATATTCATCTCTTAATTCATCAAGTTTTTGTCTTACTTGTTCAACATTTTCAACATTTTCCATAAAATACTTTAAAAATCATATTTTAAAAACCTTTATATAGTCATTAAATGTGCTAAATTTGGCGAGTTGGACAGCTAACTTCGGGATTAGTCATTAAATTGACAGATGTTACAAATAATCATCAATTCTGAGGAAGGTCCACACACTAAATAAAACCATATCTGCAAAGATACTGCTGTGAAGCAGGGCTCTGTCATAAAAAATTCCTATGGAATTTTGAGACAGATAATTTCCTAGGGAAATTACTGGTATAGAAACGATACGGCCCTCGTGGCTGCTGGAACGAGCATCCTGGTTTGTGCAAGGCTTCGAGCCGCATAGTCAGATGTTAGCATGTTCTGTTCTTTCGAAAGAGAGAAGAACAACAGAATGTGGCCTATCTCCAACTCGCTTTATTTTTTTACAATGATTAACTCATTAACAACCTTTAAAAAACACTTCTTCTTAGTTTTTTAAATGGGGTTCTAGCTCATTGGGAGAGCACATGACTGAAGATCATGGTGTACCGGGTTCGATTCCCGGGAGCCCCATAATCTATTTTCTATAATTAAAAATTTCTTAGAAAAATTGCTTCAAGGTTTTCAAATCTGAAAGTTAATTTTTCTTCTTCAGTTGTTGGACGGCGAGGATTAATAAGATAAAAACTTGTTTCATCATTATATTTTAAAATTCCTTCAAAGTATTCATCTTGGATTTTAGAGTCTTTAACAACGGCATATTTTCCCTGATATTTACTAATTAATCTTTCTTTTTCAGAATCAATCCAAATATCAAATTTGGAATAATATTCGGGGATCTTTCCTTCTGCATATATCTTAAATGGCATTATATAATAAATAACTTAAAGTTTAAATAAATTATGAATAATGCCTAATTATTAAATTTGAATATAATTTGCTGTTTAATATCTGAACTTACAAATGAAAATATTTATAAACAAGATTTGCTAGATATTAATACCAAAGAGGGTGAAATGGCAAAGAGAAAAAAAAGAGCAGTTGTTAAGAAATCAAAAGAAAGTGGAGATATTTTATCTAAATCTGTTAAATCAGTAATGCCAATTCCTCAGAAAACAAGACCTGGATGGATTTTTATTAATCTTGTTTTACTTGCAGGAATTGTCTACGGAATATTCCATATAATTTATGTTGATATGTATGAAGGGCTTTCTATTATTGTTTTGTTCTTAATTATTATTTTAGTTATAAAACTTATTCTTAAGTTTAAGCAAAGTAAAAAAAGATGATAAAAAGTAAAAAAGCTGCAATTGAATTAAGTATGACTACAATAATTGTCGTCGTATTATCCTTAGCTCTTTTAACTTTAGGATTTGTCCTTGTCAGAAATATAATGTGTAGCTCAATTAATACAATAACTAATGTAAATGAATTGTCTGACAGCCAAATAAGAGATTTATTCGGTGCACAAGGTGGAGAAATTCAGTGTGTTGGTGAAAAAGATGTTCTGCCTGTTTATGCTGGAAAAACAAATTATATTAAATGTATTATAAGTGCAAGTGAGGTAGCTGATTATGAATTTAAGATTGAAATTAATGAAGTATACAGCACTATACCCAAAGATACAATTAAAAAATGGCTTGTTGAAGGTGGAAAATTTGATAATATTGCTCCAGGTGATAAAAAGAGTAAGCAGGTTGGAGTATTAAGAGTCCCAGACAATGCTCCTGACGGAGATATTAGTTTAGATTTAATTATAACAAAAAATAATGAGGATTTTGAAACAGACACTTTAAATTTTAAAGTATCAAGAACAAATCTGATAAATTCTGCGCTGTGTTAAAATATTTTTTAATTTTAAGGATAAACGCCACCACGAGATAATTAACCTAAATAAGCTGTTTTATTTGTCAAGGCTGCTTTAGCAGACTTCAAATAATTCTCTTCGATCTTGCTGTACATTTCCATGTCATGCTTTGTTACAGAGGGCTTTGCTTTTATTAATGCAGAATCAAAATGTTTTTTTGAAATCTGTTTAACATTAATGTCTTCTCTTAATGCGAGCATTGCAGCTTCTCTAACTAAATTTTCCAAGTCTGCTCCGACATAACCTTCGGTTTTCTCTGCTAATTCTTCTATCTTAACATCTTTTGCAAGAGGCATATTTTTTGTATGAATTTTTAATATTTGTAATCTGCCTTCTTTAGTAGGTGCTTGAACAAGTAAAATTCTGTCAAATCTTCCGGGCCTTAATAGAGCTGCATCGAGCATATCAGGACGATTTGTTGCACCTATAACTGTAACTTCTTTTAATTCTTCTAATCCATCCATCTCAGCAAGCAATTGATTTAAAACTCTTTCAGTAACTTTTGTTCCGGTTTCAATTCCTCTTCTTGGAGCCAGAGAATCAATTTCATCAAAAAAGATCACACACGGTGCAACTTGTCTTGCCCTTTCAAATATTTTTCTGACACCTTCTTCACTTTTTCCAACCCACATTGATAATAATGAAGGTCCTTTAATCTGAATAAAATTTGCCTGAGATTCTTTAGCAACTGCTTTTGCTAAAAGAGTTTTTCCAGTTCCTGGAGGTCCGTAAAGTAAAATTCCTCGAGGAGGTCTTATTCCAACTCTTAAAAAAGCTTCTGCGTGACTTAAAGGCCATTCAACTGCTTCAATTAATTCTTGTTTGATATTATCTAATCCTCCAACATCCTGCCATGAAATATTTGGAGTCTCAACCAATACTTCCCTCATTGCAGAAGGTCTAACAACTTTTAATGATTCTTGAAAATCTTTTTCAGTAACTTTTAATTGCTCTAATATTTCTTGAGGAACTTCAGCTTCTTCTTTAAGATTCATTTTAGGAAGAATTCTTCTTAATGCAGACATTGCAGCTTCTTTTGCCAATGCGGATAAATCTGCACCAACAAAACCGTGAGTTATTGCTGCTAGATCTTCTAATTTAACATTTTTAGTTAAGGGCATATTTCTTGTATGAATTTTTAAAATTGATAAACGTCCTTCTTTATCAGGAGCATTAATTTCAACTTCTCGATCAAATCTTCCGGGCCTTCTAAGTGCAGGATCAATTGAATTTGGCCTATTAGTTGCGGCAATAACTACAACTTTGCCTCTTGATTTAAGACCATCCATCATAGTTAAAAGCTGAGAAACAACTCTTCTTTCAACTTCGCCCTGAACCTCTTCTCTTTTTGGAGCTATAGCATCAATTTCATCAATAAAAATAATTGCAGGAGCTGCTTTTTCAGCTTCATTAAAAATATCGCGAATTTTCTTTTCTGATTCTCCGTAGAATTTGCTCATAACTTCTGGAGCATTTAATAAAATAAAATTTGCTTCACTTTCATTTGCAACTGCTTTTGCTAAAAGAGTTTTTCCAGTTCCTGGAGGTCCGTGAAGAAGAACTCCTTTTGGCGGTTCAATTCCCAAACGCTCAAAAATTTCTGGATGTTTTAATGGCAATTCAATCATCTCACGTACCTTTCTAACTTCTTCTCTTAATCCTCCAATATCTTCGTAAGTAACATCAATAAATTTCTCTTCAGCAACTTCAACTGCTTTTGGATTTACAGCAACTTCAGTGTTTTCAGTTATAACAATCGGTCTTGCAGGATTTGTATTTACAATTACAAATCTTATTTGTTGTAATCCACCAAAACCAATTCCTCCGTTCATTCCTCCAAAATTTCCTAAAATATCTCCGAATATATCTCCAAATTCTCCTAGTTCTTCAGACATTAAATCTTTTCTTCTTTGAACTCCGCCTAAAACAACAATATCTCCTTTGACAACTGCCCTACCTAATAAACCTCTTCTGAAAACTTCGGGATCTCCTTGAACAACAATATTTTCTTGAACAGGAGCAATGGTAATTTTCTTTGCTTCTTTAATTTCTACTTTTTGTATTGAAACCATTTCACCTACTCCGGTTTTTGCATTTTTTCTAATAATTCCGTCAATTCTTATTATTCCTTCACCAACGTCTGCAGGATATGCACGATCAACAATTGAAACTGTTTCTTTTCCACCTTTAACAAGAATAACATCTCCCCTCTTTAATCCAAGAGATTTCATAGTATCATAATCAATTCGGGCAATTCCTTTATAGGCATCATCTTGAGATGCTTCTGCAACACGTAATTTTATTGAATTATTTTCCATTTTTATGTTTTTCATCTTCTCCATCAATTTGATCGAATATTAATGATAATTTCCCCATTTTTTCAAAATGGAGTTTGACAATTTCATCCATTATCTTGTTTTGCTCATTTATAAAATTGACTATTTCTCTTGGGATTGAAACTGTATAGCTGTTTCCCACCATTCTCAATTTTACTGAATATTGTTTGTTTTTTAATTGTACATAGTGCTCGTATTCTACCTGATCCTGGGGATGAATTATTCTTTCATTGCATTTTGGGCATTGAACAGCTCGGAATGTAAACCCGTTTTTAATAAACTGCATTTTAATCATCTTAATATTACAGTTCTTGCAAATTATAGTGTTTTCAAATATATCTGCCATTTTAGAATCATTAATCTAATTTGCTTTATTACCAATCATTTTGTTCATGTCTTGTTTTTTATTTATTTTTATTAATATTGGCTGTGTCAAGAACGTTAGTTCTTGAGCATCTCAAGAATTGTTTGGCAATTCTTAACATGTCGAGGTGAGCACAGCCTGAAAGGGGTTAAAAAAGAGGAGTATATTTTTGTATACTCCCCTTGTATACACATACTATATATACTGAAGTATTTAAACTTTGTGATTGATAAATATATAGTGAAGAGTAGACGATAATATTTGATAATTATATTTATAAGTTAAAAATTAATTAAAACAATAATGAAAAATAAAACATTTCAAAATTTAGCTGCAAAACTATTAGCCAGAGGAGAAGTAACTTTATTTTCTAAAAGATATAATGATGGTACAAAAGAAGAACCAGATATTACTATTGATCATGTTAAAGCTAGAGTAGAAAAAACTAAACAGGGTCATAAAGATATTGTAGTTTATTTACTAAAAGAGGATGATAAATATGTTAATGAAGTGTATGAAGTTTATAGAATACCTTTTATGAATAATTCAAGTGTTTTAGCATATATGTTAGAAGAAGCAACAAAACAAGTTCATATACTTGAACTAAGAGTATACTAATCTATTTCTTAACTATTTTTATCTTAATAAGATTCAAATTTCAGAAAATATATAAATAAATGTCAATTAATAATGAAATAGTTTGATTCTAATTTTATTGAAAGGAGGTAATAAATTGAAATGGACAATCTAAAAAGAATATCGTGCGCTCCTGAATGCGGATTCATGGTTCAAAGCCATGATGAAAAAGAAGTTGTTAATTTAGCTATGACTCATGTGCATAAAGCCCATCCAAGTATGAAAGTTAGCGATAAAGATCTAAAGTCAAGAATGACTACAATAAAAGGATAGTTAATTTAAGAAATAAAAGAACTGAAGCAACTTTTAAATAGCATTCTATCAATATAATAGAATGCCTGAAGAGAAAAAAAGTTTTTTAGGGATATTAAAAAAAATATGGAACTTTTTGTGGAATGAGGATAGCTGGCTTAGCTGGATAGCTTTTATAATTGTGGCATTTGTAGTGATTAAATTTATATTTTTTCCCCTTATATCGTTTGCTACTGGGACTTCATTGCCGATAGTAATTGTTGAGTCATGCAGTATGTATCATGGAGAAAATTTTGATAACTGGTGGCAAAATAATGGTGGGTGGTATGAGGAACGAGGAATAACCAAAGAACAATTTCAAAGTTTTTATCTAACAAATGGATTTGCAAAAGGAGATATATTTTTTGTTACAGGAGTTAAAAAAGAAAATATCCAATTAGGAAATGTGATAATTTTTACAAGTGGAAATCAAAATCGTCCAATAATTCATCGTATTGTGGGCCTTGATCCGCTGGAAACAAAGGGTGATCACAATTCAGGACAATTAAGCCTTGAAATGAGTGAAAGTGTGAATCCTGAAAGAATTGATGAAACAAATATTAGCCAAAATCAAATAATAGGAAAGGTTGCTGGATTTAAAATCCCTTATTTAGGATGGATAAAATTGATCTTTTTTGAGCCCTTTAGAAATCCGTCTGAAAGGGGATTTTGCCGTTAGAAACCTTTAAAAAGTTGAATCTATTAAAGTAACGATTAAAAGTTGATAAAAAAGATATGGAATTCTGTCCAAAATGCGGTTCGGTATTAGAAGAAAAAAGGAAAAACTTGGGTTGTGTTAGATGTGGCTATACTGTTAAAAGTAAATTAAAATTACAAACAAAGGAAAAAGTAGAAGGTGGTCAGGAAATTGGAGTAATAAAAGAAAAAGACACTGATATTTTTCCAGTTGTTGCTAATACCTGCCCAAAATGTAATAATAAAGAAGCATATTTCTGGACTTCACAGACACGTTCAGGTGATGAAGCTGAAACTCGTTTTTTCAGATGTGTTAAATGCGAACATACTTGGCGAGAATATAAATAATTTTAGTTAGGGTATATATACATTTATTAAATTAGTAAAAGCTATAAACCAATATTAGTTATTCTAATTATGGTTTTAAAAAACCCTAATGAATTTCAAAAAGAAAGAACACTTGTTTATTTTGTTAGACATGGAGAAAGAATCCATATCCCTAATAAAAAAGAGGCTGGATTAGAAATTCCTGGACCAGGATTAACAAAAGAGGGAATTAATCAGGCAAAAAAAGTAGCCAAAGAATTTTCTAGGATTAATAATGAAATAGATGCAATTTATTCAAGTAATATGCAAAGAGCAATAGAAACTGCAACTGAAATTTCAAAGGTTACTGGAAAAAAATTTAAGATAATTAAAGGCTTATCAGAAATCAATAATATTTATAATAAAAAAAGATATTTGCAAAGAAGTTTTTGGAGAGATTTTATTAAGCATCACTCAAGTTTGAAGGTTTTTGATAACATACTTAAAAATAATAAAGGAAAGGTTATAATAATTGTAGGACATGGCAATATAATTAAGGGGATTATTGGAAAAAAACTAGGGCTATCTTTTAAACAGATAAGTAAATTTGGTCATAGAAATGGTAATACAACCCTTATGTCCTTTAAAGGACAGAAACTTGATTTCATTGAGTATATTAACAGTAAAGAGTTATTCTATTAGTTTAAATAAATTTTGTATATATACTCTGTTCATGTTTATAGAGAGTATAAATAATTATTTCTTATCATTGTTTAATATAGCAATTATTAAAAAGAGCAATTCAAATAGAATTTAATGGTATTTGTATATTATCATCAAGAAGATATAGAGATTAAAGATGGGCGTAATAAAAATGTGTTGGAAAAAAGATTGATTGATTTAGGATGGTCTAAATTACGATGGTGTCCTGGGACAGAACAAGGCATTGAATGGGTTTTGATTGGTCGCCCTCCAAATTATAAAGGAGAAATTAGTGATTATTGGGAAAAAGCAATAAAGACTTTAATTTCTCCTAAAGATTCTGAAAATAATTCTTGTAAAATAATGGTTAGAGATTTTTTAATAGGCCCAGTTTTTGATAGTAAAGAAGGTGTTGGTTGGGGAAATGGTTCAAAAGAGTCATATAACAAACTTGAACATAATAAATACAGCAATACATCATACCCCAATCTGACAAGAGTGTAAAAATAATTTAATAATCTAAATATTAATAAACCTATTTTATTATTTAATTTGTATGGGTGAAAAGTCAATAGTTAGTGAATTTAGGAATCCTGGCAGAAATACTTTAAATTTTCAAAAAGTAAATCAATTGTCAGATAAAGAGTTTAGCAAATTATACCTTGAATTAATGGTTGAATATAGGGATAAGAATGATTGGTGGAGCAGTGATGAAAAAACCCCTTATTGTTCTGTTTCTGACTGTCATTCTATTATTACTGGACCTGAAGATTTAGTTAGATATTATGGACGTTCGTTGCATAGAAAATGTTTTGTTAAATTATACAAAAAAGAAAGAGAAAGTGAAAGAAATGAAACATTAAGAAAATATTTTGATCTGGTTGTAAGAATGATTGGGAAATAAAGTCTGAGGAAATTTAACCAAAAAATAGCGCTTTAACTAATTCTCTGAAAGCCCAGACATTAAATAAAATAAAATTCGCTAAAATTAATAATAATAAAATAATTCCAATCCCCCACATGATGTAAGTTCTTAATCTTGGCTTTCTTGGTTTTGGAGAAAAACGAGACATAACATCTCTAACATCAGTAACAATTCTTTCTTTTGTTTCTTCTCTTTCTGCTATGCTTCTTTCACGCTGAATGTCATCAAGTGTTTTTATTTTTCCGTGCCTTTTTGGTTGCATAATAAAACTAATAATCTTATTTATTTAAATTTAATGAAAAATGAGATTTAGTGGTAATCATAAAGATTATTGCTATTTCATTTATTCAATGGCAGAAATGGACTCGGGGGGTACTCAAAAATTCTTGAATTTTTGGTAACTTTAATTCAGAAGAATTAAAGTATGTCAAGAACGAAGTTCTTGAGCACTGTCAGGATTCTCTAATAGAATCCTGAAGTTTGAACCCGTTCAAATCCATATATGGACTCGGGGGGATTTGAACCCCCGACACCTGGATTGCTCTCGTTTTTTATTAATGCTAAGAGTCCAGTGCTCTGACCAGGCTGAGCTACGAATCCATAAAAGAATTATATATAGAATACTTATAAATTTAATTGAGTTGAAAATTGTTGAATTTATCCTGCTCTTATTTCAAGTTCAGAAGCAGGTTCAAGCTGAGAAAATTCAATACTTAAAGGAAGTTTATCAATATTGTTTCTGAGAGTATGATACTCTTTTCTATTAATAACCTGAGGAATAACTCCAATTAAAAATCCAATATCTTTTGAATCTAGACCTGTTGACTCTACAATTATTCCTTTTCTTTTATTTCTAGGAAGAGATTGACCAAGATGATGATAAATTTCTCTCTTAGCTTCACTTATTAATTCAACCGCGCTGATATAATTTGGTTGTGGAGCATTTAATTCAGAATTAATTCTTTCATTTAAGGTAACTAAATAATCAAAATCCATAAATAATTTAATAAATTAGCATTTATAAATATATTTATAATTAATTTATCTAATTACAAATAACATTAATTAAAATAAGCCTATTCAAAAGTCTGCTAGAATCAATCATCCTACAACTTGCTTTATATTTGCAATATTGTCTGCAACTTCTGTACCTTTCTTGGTTAATTTTATCAGTTTAATACGCCCCTTTTTTTCAAAAGTCACTAATCCAAGCTCTTCAAGTGTCTGAAGAATCTTAACTGCGTGGCTATAGGTACAATCAACCTCTTTTGCAAGGACTGATCCGTATCTTACTCTAGCTAACTTTCTTAGGGCTATCATCATCAATGCTGGTTTGCGCCTAAAAAAGATATCAAAGTTGTCTTTCATTTTGGTAAATTGTTAGATATATATTCTAACCTATATATCGGAATATAATTGTAGGGCTTTTAAACCTTTCGCGATTTAAAAAGGCTTAATCTCTAATTTTTTTACTACTTATAATGAGAGACCAAAATATTTCCTCATTGTTTTTTGTTCTCCCAAATATATCAACTGACAAACTTGGGAAACATTTAAGTCGGTTGCTATAAAATAAGGTTCAATAAAATAGATAAGATAAATGATTTAATAAGACTTATGTAAGATAGTTTCTTTTATCTCAACTATCAATCTCTTTTCCTGTAAATCTTTGATATAACGGATAATAACCTTTCATTAAAAGGCTAGACTTATCTGCATTAATTTCAAAACTTATTAATTTTGATGATATTCCATCCAATATAACTTTAGATGGTTCAGTTGAATTTAATACTCTTATAACTTGAAATTTAGGTATATAAATAGAAATATCCGAGTTTTGCATCTCGGTTTTGGATGTAAAAATTTGATTATCAATTACTTCGGAATAATAATTATCATTATCGACAATAACTTTAATTTTTGGAGTATTTGAACTTAAAGGCGGATTGTGTAGCTCTTCTAAGTCTAATTGATAAAGAATATAACTGATTACACTTTCATTTATCTCTAATTCCATTAGTTCTGTCTCACTCCAATTTATATGAACAGGTTTATTTAAATTGCTATTTTTCTGATTCCCATATGACTTAAAAATCATATAGCCTACAAATAACGCAACTATAATAAGTAATACAAGAACTATTGATAGAAATATTAATATTTTGCCTCTTTTATTCATTTCGGATAAAGTAAAAGTTTATTAATAAATTTAACTAATAGATACTATGAAGAAGAAAATATTGGAAAAAAAGAATTCAAAATTTAAAATCTTGGCAGCAGGAGATATACATGGAGATGCAGAACTTGCAAAAAAACTTGCAAAAAGAGCAAGAAATGAAAATGTTGATCTGGTAATATTAAGCGGAGATTTAACATTTATTGAACAGTCTACAGATAATCTAATTGGCCCTTTTGCAAAAGAGAAAAAACAAGTTTTATTAATTCCGGGAAATCATGAAACAGTTGCAACTGCAAATTTTTTGAGTGAGGTTTATGATAATGTAAAAAATATACATGGCTATGCTGTAAAAATAGGAGATATAGGAATTTTTGGGGCTGGAGGCGCAAATATAGGGCCATTTTCGAGAATGAAAGAATCCGAGTTATATGATCTGCTTGCAAAAGGATTTTACAAAATAAAAGATAGCAAGGTAAAAATAATGGTTACTCATGTCCATCCTTCAAATAGCTTAATTGAAAGATTTACAAATTTCTTTCCAGGAAGCTCAGGTGTTGAAAGGGCAATAAAGAAATTCAAGCCAGATATTGCAATATGCTCACATGTTCATGAAGCCTGGGGAATTGAAGAGAAAATTGGCGGGACAAAATTAATTAATGCTGGTAGAGAAGGAAAAATAATTGAAATTTAAATCTTAGATATTTTATGCATAAACGTTTTCTGGATTAATTAATTCCAAATGTTCTTCTAGATTTTTTAAAAATCTGAGATTCTCTTTAATAGGTGTGTCTTTACCTGCATCTATACTGCCAACACTTCTAAGGGAGAGTATTGATGCATGAGTCTCATACATCATAAATTTAAATCGTCCTCCTCTTCTTTTAACTTCATCATGAAATTGGGTTAGGATAGCTACAACTGAAGAATCAAATGAGCCTTGAGATCTTTCATGAGAATAAGGTACTGCTTCTGAAAAGTCAATTATAAGATTTTTACAACTATTACTATTTTTAAAGGCAGTATATTCATTATAAAATTCATCTGCATTAAACATGTTTAATACGCCCCGAACATAAATTATGCAAGGGTCTGAACAATGGTGTTCTATGGTTAAATTATTGCGGTCATCTCTGCTCATTTTTAATTTGATTAAATCAATGCATTAAACAATTTGGAATAGTTTAAAAATATATTGCAATTGTTAAATTGGTAACTTTTTAATAGTACTAGGTATTAATGGTAAAATGGGAAAAATCAGCAAGAAAGCAGAAAAGATAAAAAATTATGAAGTAAATAAAGTAAGGGAAAATTTTGTTCCGGTTGATGAAGATGATGTAGCAAGAGCAGTAGATGTTCCGGTAAATGAAAAGAAAATCGAAACAATAGAAAAACAAGGGAAAATTATTGTTAAAAATAAAAGGCTGAATAAAAAGGCAGTAAAAGATTCGTTTTTAAAAATAAAAAATAACTGGGTTGAAAATTATAAAGTTCCAGGACCAAAGGGTTTGATTAAGAATGGACCGATATTAATAATAACGGAGAAACCGCAGGCAGCACAAAAAATTTCTGATGCTCTTGCAGAAGGCAAAATTGTAAAGGGCAATATTGGAGGGGTTGCATATTATGCTTTTGAAAGAGGAGGAAAAGATATTGAGGTGGCATGTGCTGTTGGCCATTTATTCACTTTAGCACAAGTTCAGCCAAGAAACAAGTGGCCTACATTTGATATTAGGTGGGCACCAAATTATCTAGTAAGAAAAAATGATTTTACAAAAAAGTATTATGATGTAATTGCAAAGCTGTGTAAAAAAGCTTCTTCAATAGTTGTTGCAACAGACTACGATATTGAAGGGGAAGTAATAGGAATGAATATTATAAGATACATATGCAATCAGAAAGATGCAGATAGGATGAAATTTTCAACTTTGACATCTGGAGAAATTCAAAAAGCATATGAAGGCAGGACAAAAACACTTGATTGGAAACAAGGAATTGCAGGAGAGACAAGGCATTATTTAGACTGGATTTATGGAATTAATTTATCAAGGGCTTTAATGGATGCAGTAAAACAAGCTGGATCTTTTAGATTAATGTCAATTGGCAGAGTTCAGGGCCCGGCATTAAATATAATTGTAAAAAAAGAAATAGAAATAGGAAAATTTAAAGCTGAAAAATATTGGGATGTATTTCTTGATGTAAATGATGGAAAAAATACTGTCCAAGTAAAATATGTAAAAGATATCACAAAGGAAAAGGATCTTGAAAAGTTTAAAGGATTAAAAGGAAAAGAAGGTCTTGCAAAAACTGAAAAAACCAGCCAAAAAATTATTCCTCCTGCGCCTTTTGATTTAACAACCTTGCAAACAGAATCTTATAAATTTTATAAAATAACCCCATCGAGAACGCTTGAAATTGCGCAAAGACTTTATTTGTCTGGGGTTATTTCATATCCAAGAACAAGCAGTCAGAAACTTCCAAAAGAAATTGGATATGAAAAAATATTAAATAGGCTGAAAAATGATTTTGATTTCTTAAAATTTGTAAGCAGAAAAACACCGATCGAAGGGAAAAAATCAGATCCTGCACATCCTTCAATTTACCCAACAGGAGAATTCAGCAAACTGGATGAAGATGAGTTTAAAATATACTCATTAATTGTAAGAAGATTTGTGTCCTGTTTCTGTGATGATGCAATACTTGATAATAAAAAAATAGAAGTGATTGTTGATAATTTATTATTTAATACAAAGGGTATGGCAATTGTGAATCAAGGATGGATGAATGTTTATTCTTCTGGGTTAAAAGAAAAAGAGCTTGTGGATATGAATGGAAAGGTAACTGTCAAAAATGTCCAGATTGAAGAAAAATATACTCACCCCCCGCATAGGTATACTCCTGCCTCAATTTTATCAGAATTAGAAAAGAAAAATCTTGGAACAAAAGCAACCCGGGCGTCAATTCTTGAAACTCTTTATGACCGTGGATATATTAAAGAAAAAAGCATTGAAGCAACTAGCCTAGGTATTTCATTAATTGAGACTCTCAACCATAACTGCCCGATAATTATTGATGAAAAATTAACAAGAGATATTGAAAAAGAGATGGACAGTATACGAGGGTCAAAATCTCCTCTTGAAAATGAGAAAAAAATATTGAAAAAAACAGAGGAAACAATTCATAAAATAGGGGAGCAGTTTGATAAAAATAAAATCCAAATTGGAAAAGAGCTTATTGATGCAACAACAAAATTATGGGAGGAAGAAAAGAAACAAGGAGAAATTGGCCAATGTCCGATATGTAATAAAGGTCAGCTAGCAATAAAATATGGAAAAAAATTCAGCAGATATTTTATTGCATGTAATAATTATCCTGAATGCAAGACTACTTATTCACTTCCGCCAAATGGATTTATGAAAAATGCAAATAAAATTTGTGAACAGTGTGGATTTCCAATGATAATGTCCATAAAAAAGGGCAAAAGGCCGTGGATTTTCTGCTTTAATCCTCAATGCCCAAGCAGAAAAGAAAGAGAAGAAATGAAGAAGAAAGCTGAAGATAAAGTTGAATAAGAATTACTGCTTTTCAAAAGATCTTTGAGCAAATAGGGGTTTTTGATTTAAAGCAGGATTATTTAAGGAAGAACTTGGCGGACTTTTCGGAGGTGATGAGCCTGGTGATGGTCCAGATTTTGGTTTTTTACCTGATTTATTTCTTTGATAAACTAAATAAATTATTGTCCCGATTACAGCTAAGATAACAATTATTAAAATAATTATCAGGATAATCCAACCAGCACTTAATGAATTGTCTGTCTTTTCACAAATTCCATCATTACATGTCTCATCTGGATTGCAGTCAGAATTTGTTTCACACCCAGTAGGAGTTATAATATTATTGCATTTTCCAGAAGGTGGTGAGACTGGATCAGACCATTGCCCATTTACACAAATTTGATATTCTCCAGCAGGTGTGCAAAATTCCTCATTATTTTGACATTCATCTTGACTAGAAGAAATTATCTCATTGATACATGCACCGTTTGAACATGAATTAGAACAATTAAAATAAATACTTGTTGGTAATTCATCATCATTGCAATACCATTCTTTTAATTTTTTTGTTGTTGCACATGTATCGTTCATATATTCTATTAAATTACCATTGAAATAAAATCTTACACTACCTTTTTTATTATAATCTTTTCCGCTGTCTGAGTCTTTACATGAAATTTCTGGTACACCTGAACAAACACCCTCCTCCTCATCACAACCTTCTGGACATGTGTAATTAACATTTGAAAGGAAACCATTTGAACAAATCATTTCTGTTAAATTTTGACTGTCTTTACATGTATCATTTACAATGACATTTGTTGTTCCAACTGTATAAGAAACATTGCCAAATTGATAGTAACTTAAGTATATTCCTAAATTATAAACTAAACCTGAAATATCTGCGTCAGAATCAACACAGTTGCACTGTTGAGATTCTTGCTTTTCTACACATCCATTGCTACATGTTCGTGTTTGTATTCTCTGTGAACATGCCCCCCAATCACCGCAAGTGTATTCTGAATCTGGAATGCATGTATTATTATATCTTAAAGATACTTCAAGAAAAGTTGTTCCGTCACTTGACTGATAAGCTTTATTTCCATACCATACAATAACTCTTTTATTAGCAGAATCAATGTAATTATAATATCCTGCTGTTGGAATTCCAGATGGCAATCCAGAAACTGAAATAGGTGTAATATTATTTACTGGAGGTCGAGTATACTGATAAATTTTTAATTGTCCGTTAACATTGTACCAAAAATAATTATGATCTTCTGCTCCGAATTTTGCATAATAGCTAAATATTGGGGGAATATTCTGAGGCACTTGAGGGAAGTTTGTTTTTATTATATTATTTAAAGATAAGGACCAAGGGGCATTACCTACTTTCATGTACATAAAGCCGGAAGAATTCCATAAAACGGTATTTGGTTGTTCTATTAAGCTAAATCTTGCAGTTACTGGTGTATAATTCATTGGTAAGCCTGAAGTTTGTTTGTCTTGAAGACTAAACTCCTGCCACTGATTCCAATTATTTGGATTAGTATAATAAATAGCACCGCTTGAGTTGAATAAAGTTATAATTCCTCTGCCCTCTGATAGATTACTATAATATCCCAATGATGGAGTAAATGCTGCTGGAACTCCTTGAGCTGTAATAATTGAACGATCAACAAAATTGAAATTTATTCCGTCAGCAGAAGCATAAATTAATCCATCTGAATTAATTAGAGTTATTCCATATGGTCCTTGAGAATAACTTAAAATCGGAGTAAAATCTTGAGGAAGATTGTTCATTGAACTTCTTAAATAATTAACCATAATTTGTGTATCAATTGCATTAATTGAACTGTCACAATTTAAATCTGAAATCTGGCAATTTTGTGAAGTTGAACCAACACATGAAGAAACAAAGGACAAGTCTGAGCCATTAAGAATATTATCTCCATTAACATCATAATTCGGAGTGCATGGACTTTGATTTAGAATAATTTTTGGTTTTACAATTAAAAAATAAAATGCAGTTAAAATCAGAATAAATACTAGGATTAAAATAAATATAGAAACAGCATTAAGTTTATTGTTTCTTTTCACACTCTTTTTCTTCATTTATTACTTACAAATTTAGTATTAATAAATGTTTTTATAATCGAATATTAAGAGATTAAGTAGTATATAAAAAATCAAAAGAATCCTCGTTTTTTAATTCCTTCATTTGTGATTAAAAAGGGAAGCTCTTTTTCCGGCAGACTTCTATGTTTTTTTAGTATGGCTGTTCTTTTTCCTGCAGATTGATTTAATTCTATCAAACATTTGCTCCAGTATTTTAACAAATCTCCCCCGACCATATGAATTGTTTTCTCTTTTCCTTCTTTAAATTCTTCAGAGGATAAAAATTCATAATAAATCTGATTTGAGATTAAAATAGGAATGTTTTTATTTCTGGCAATTTCTGCCAAAGTTCTAAGTTGTTTAGCAAGCTCCCTATTTGTTGATTGGACTAAGAAATTATCTTTTTCTTTAAGTGCATCACCTATTTCTAAACGATAAAGCATAGTCATGCTATCAACAACAATTAATCCAATATTTGAATCTTCATTTATCTGTTTTAATAAATTGTCAAAATTTTTTTTCTGCTCTAAAAAATTTATGGGCTTTAAAAGAATTACATTATCTAAAATAGACTTATAATCTTCGCCTGCTATTTGTTTGAATCTGTCAATTGAAAATCCCCCTTCTGTATCAATATAAATAACTTTCTTTGATTTTTTTGCCTGAGATGCTGATGCAAGAATGCAGAAATTTGTTTTTCCTGAACCTGCAGGACCGTAAACTGTAGTAATAATATCTGTTTCATATCCGCCATAAAGCCATTTATTCAGATCGTAACTGCCTGCAGAGATTTTTGCCATATAAAAATAATCTAAAAGCATTAATAAGAATTTGTGTGATAAAAATTAAGGAGGATAATATTTTAGCAAGAAGAAAGACTAAACAATTTTGAGACAAAGATTTATAAACAAAAAATTGTTTGTTTAATTAATGGCTGTAAAAAAGAAAGTGATAAAAGAAGAGGAAATTAAATCTGAAAAAAATAGTAAATTTAGTTTTAAAATACCGAATATTAAAAAATTAATTTTTAAACCAAATCAATTTATTAATTCAATTGAAAAAGAAAGTGAGTATCAGCCAATTTTAACCAGCTATCTTTTTTTGTATGTTATTTATTTTATTTTATCAGTAATCCTAGGTTTGACAGTAACTGCGTTTGATTTGAAAAGTACTTTATTAGGATTTACTTCAGTAGTAATATTTTCAATTATTGCTCCATTTTTCATTGCAGGAATAATCCATATATTCGTTCTTATATTAAAGGGAAAGCAGGGATTTTTCAATACATTCAAACCAGTTGTTTATGGATTAATGATTATGTTGATGTATTCATTTTTAGTTCTTATTTTGACAACTTTAGTTCATTTTGCAATGCCTTATGATTTGACTGTTTTGCAAAATATGCAAAACAGCACTGATTCAGAAGCGCAGCTGGTTGCATATCAAGAATTTATAAGTCAGCCAGGAGCAATTGCTGTAATAGCAATATCTGGAATATTTGTATTAATATCGATAATCCATATGTTTATTTTTTCAATAAAGGGGTTGATAAAATTCCAGAAGTTGTCTAAAGTAAAGGCGTCTATGGCAATTATCATTGGATATATTGTGCTCTTTTTATTACTTGTAATACTTAGCTTATTTTCTATCTTAAGTACGGGATCAATATAAGGCAAAGTTAATCTAGCATCAAAAAGGTTAAAAATCATCTTTTCTTCTGCATTATAGCTATTAAATAAAATGAAAAAAGCAGCAAAAATGATTATTAAGGGAAGTGTGCAGGGAGTTTTCTTTAGAGGATATATTAAAGAAAATGCTGATAGCCTTGGGCTAAATGGTTTTGTAAGAAACCTAGAAACAGGAAATGTGGAAGTCTTTATTGAAGGAGATATTGATAATGTTGATAAGATGATTGAACAGTGCAAAACCGGGCCAAAGCATTCTGAAATAAAAGAAATTGAAATTACTGAAGCACCTTTTCAAGATTTTAAAGAATTTAAGATTCTGCATATTTGATTATGTCTAAAACTATGATTTAATAACATATTTAAATTGATTTTTCCTGATAAAATTATGGGAAGAGAAGAACAGATAATTGATTCAAGGTTGAAAAAAATTAGTGAACTTAAAAAATTAGGAATTAATCCTTATCCTTCTAAATATGATGTTAAAAATTATGCTTCTGAACTGCAGGAAAAGTACAAGAAACTGAAAAATGATTCTAATACAAAAAACAAAGTTAATGTTGCAGGAAGAGTAATGATTATCAGAGATATGGGGAAGATTGCGTTTTCAACACTTCAGGATTCAACAGGAAAAATCCAGTTTGTATTAAGAGATGGAGATACAGGAAAAAAAGATTTTGAATTCTTTAAGAAATTTATTGATGCAGGAGATTTTGTTGGTGTTGAAGGATTGATAATTAAAACTCAAAGAGGAGAGCTTTCAATATTAGTTAAAAAAATTGAATTGCTTAGCAAATCAATATTTCCGCTGCCGGAAAAATGGCATGGTTTGCAGGATGAAGAAGAGAAATTCAGAAAAAGATATTTAGATATTTTAATGAATAGTGATGTGAAAGAAATATTTCTAAAGAAACAAAAATTTTGGCAGACAATAAGAAATTTTTTGAATGAAAGGGGATTTTTAGAAGTTGAAACTCCTGTATTAGAAACATCGGCAGGCGGGGCATCAGCAACACCATTTAAAACGCACATGAATGCACTTGACATTGATTTATTTTTAAGAATATCAATGGGAGAATTATGGCAGAAAAAACTCATGGCTGCAGGATTTGGAAAGACATTTGAAATTGGAAGGCAGTTTAGAAATGAGGGAATTGATATGGAACATCTGCAAGATTATACACAGATGGAATTTTATTGGAGCTATGCTGATTATAATGATGGAATGAAACTAGTTGAAGAAATGTATAAAAAAGTTGCTAGAGAGGTTATTGGTACATTAAAATTTGAAACACATGAATATAAGATTGACTTTGGAAAAAAATGGGAGTTATATGATTATCAAACAGTTATTAAAAAATATTCTGGAATTGATATTTACAAAGATTCAGAATTTAAAATAAAAGAAAAGTTAGATGAATTGAATGTAGATTATTTGAATGTTGAAGATAAATGGAAATTAATTGATAACTTATGGAAATACTGCAGAAAAAAATTAGCCGGACCGGGATTCTTAATTAATCAGCCAGTTGAAATTACTCCTCTAGCAAAAAGAAATGAAAAAGATAATAGAAAGGTTGAACAATTTCAAGTTATAATTGCAGGAACAGAAATGGGGAATGGATATTCTGAGCTTAATGATCCATTAGATCAGGAAGAGAGATTTAAGAGGCAAATGGAATTGAAGAAAAAAGGAGATTCTGAGGCACAAAATCATGATAAAGGATTTGTTGAAGCTTTGAAATATGGAATGCCTCCGACATGTGGTTTTGGAGTATCTGAAAGATTATTTTCATATATGATAAATCGGCCGATAAGAGAGTGTGTACTATTTCCACTATTAAGGCCTGAGGAAAAAGAGAAAAAAAATGGTGAACTTAATAGTAAAAAATAATATTAAAAAAGCAGTTAAAGAGATGGATAAGGAAAATGAAGTTGGGAATGTAAGTGACGAAGTTGCAATTGAGCTTCAGAAAAAAGTTGAAGACTTATTAGACCGAGCATTAAAAAGAGCAAAGGCAAATGGCAGAAGAACTTTATATGCAAGAGATTTATAAAGGAGGTAAATATGAAAAAAAGTAAATTTCCTACATTGGCAATTATCTTGTTAGTATTGGGAGTTATATGGCTGTTAAATGACCTTGATGTTTTGGCAATTAACTTACCTTGGATCCCAATTGCATTAATAATTGTTGCTGTTGGTATGATTATTAACAGATATTTTGGCAAGTAACAATTTTTAAACCTAATTTTATTATTTATTTTATTAATTTTATTGGAGGTTAATTTTTTTATTTTACATCCAAAAATTTAAATAATGGTATAGTCATAGATATTAGATAAATAAGATGGATAAAAAGGTGATGAAAATCCTGTATTACATTGCTTGGATAGTTGGAATAATCGCTGCAGGAATTTTAATTTATGGAATAATAAAATCAATTATTTAATTATTCAAATAAAATGAATTTAGAACTACTTGGTTGGTTTGGCAATTTCATTAACTTTTTAATATTTTTATATTTATCAATTAACATTGTAAATACAAAATGTTTTGATAATTTCCAAATGAGCCTCAGTGTAATTGGATTATTTGCATCAATATTTATTCAAATAGTAACTATAACCTATAAAAATGGCAAATAAACATAAAGGAAGCAATGCTGAACGTGAATTATTAAAAATATTTACTGAAAATGGTTGGAGGGCTGCGCGTGTAGCTGGAAGCGGGGTAAATGATGATTCTCCTTGTGACTTAATTGCAGGTAATCCCTCAAAAAAACTTGCTGTTGAGTGTAAGACAACAAGAAAGAAAACACAATATATAACAAAAGAGCAAATGCAGGATTTTTTAATATTTTCTGAGATGATGGGGCTTAAACCTATAATTGCAATAAAATTTCTTAGAGAAGGCTGGTTGTTTGTTGATCCAAAGCAGATGAAAGATGCGGGAAAAACCTGGGCAATGAAATTAGAAGATGCAAAAAATAAAGGAAAGAGATTTGGACAGTTGATTGAGTGAGAATTAAATTTTCCTTTTATCTTTAAAGAGGCCAATTAGCCACATAATTACTCCAATAAGACATAATATCCCGAAAATGGGTACAAAAATTATTATTGCAAACATAACCACATAACCTGCTTCTCCCCATCCAAATAAAAAGACAGTTGCAAGTATAGTTCCAATAATTGCTATTAATCCTAAATAAATAATTACTTTAAAGAATTTTTTAGCCTTATCAACTAAAGAATTTGTCTTAGAAGAATTACTTTTTGGCATATCTTATTTTAGGATAAATAGTTAATAAATCTTTCTAAATGCAAATCTAAAATTTAATAAAGCTAATATTAATTGCTATATTGAGTATTTTATGACATTTAAAGAAGCACTTTATTATAAGAAACTAGTAAATAAAAAAGTTCACTGTAATTTATGCCCGCATTCATGTATAATTGAAAATGGAGAAATAGGAAAGTGTGAAGTAAGGCAGAATGTTGGGGGAAATTTGAAAAGCATGGAATATGGCAAGTTATGTGAACTTAAAGAAGAGAAAATTGAAGATTTTATGTTCCATACTATTCCGGGCAGTAAGTGTTTGGGAATTGGCATGATTGGAAATACTTTATCTGTATCTGCAAAAGAAAATGAAGTTGAAAACAGTAAACTAAAATCAATTAATAAAACCCCTCAGCAAATAATTAAAGAAGCTAAAAATAATGGAAATAAAATAATTGTTTATAATTATACTGAACCAATTGTTTTTTATGAATTTATAAAAGATGTGGCTATAAAATCAAAAGATCTAAAACACATAATTGTTAGCAATGGATTTGTTAACGAAGATCCAATAAATGAGATGAGTGAATATATTCATGGAGCTGTAATTAAAATAAAAGGAGTTGATGATGAAATTTATAATGTTCTTTATGGAGTAAATGCAGAACCGGTATTAAAATGTATAAAAAAATTAAAAGAAAATAAAGTGTGGGTTGAATTAAGCATTAAAATAATACCTGGGGTTAATGATTCTTTATATAATATAAGGAAAATTGCTTCTTGGATTCTAGATAATCTTGGACCAGACACTCCAATAAATATAATACCCTCAAAAAATACTGATATTGAATTGATAAAAAAAGCAAGAAAAAGCGCAATGGACTCAGGTTTAAATTTTGTTTATATAAGCTCGAATTGGAAAGAAGGTAAAACAACTTTCTGTCCAAACTGTAAGAGGGCAGTAATAATCAGAGATGATAAAATTGAAAATAATCATATAGAAGGGAAATGCAAATGTGGACAGGAAATTCCAGGAATTTGGCATTAGTATTAGCAGTTTTAATTCTAATTTTAATGATAAATAATGCAATATTATTTCATGTAATAAAATCAAAAGGCAATGAAAATTCAGAAAAACCACAATCTATAAAAAGGAACGAAAATAATCAAATAATATTTGAATCAGACAATGAAAAAATAAAACAAAACGCGGTTTATTATTTTGTTTTATTTGGTGTTTTGATTATTACACTTTTATTGTTTGATAAAATCATTAAAAAATGGAAAAGAAAATAATAGCAACATTTATTGTTGAAATGCTTGGAAGGCCGGCAGAGCATGTAGAAAGTTCATTAAATGAATTAATGGATAAATTATCTAAGGAAGTTGGTGTGAAAGTTATTGAAAAAAAAGTTCATAGTGCAAAGAAAGTTGAAGAATCTGAATTATTCACATGTTTTGCAGAAATTGAGGCAGAATTTGACCAAATAATCAATATCTTAAATATGGCTTTTGTTTATATGCCCTCTCATCTCGAGATAGTCAGCCCAGAAGAGATAAAAATACAAAATCGGGATATCTCAGAGCTAATTATCCAAACTATACTAAAACTGCATAAATATGATGAGCTAGCAAAAAAAATGGTTGTTGATAATACTATCCTAGAAAATAAAATAAATGAGCTTGTTAATTACATTCAGTCTATACAAAAGGTAAGAATTGAAGAGAATATAAAAACTGAAGATATTAAAAAAGAAGAACCGCCTAAAGAAAAGAAGAAAAAGAGATAAAAGTCTGAGAGTATACTTCTGAAAACATAATATTATGTCTTAAAAAATCATGATAGAAAGAAATATATACCTAAAATATACCCAGTTTTAAGGTTAATTAATAAAATGCTTAAAAATTTATTAAAAAATGCAATTATTCCGATTTCTACAATTTTAATAGCTGGCCAAGGATGTGATACTTTAGAGGGAAGAATTTCTAAACATGCTGATTCAGGATATTACAGCTTTTCAACAGATTTACTAAGAGAAAGAACAAGAATAACAAAGGAATATTTTTTTGATCCATTAGTTTTAGATTCATTAAATGTTGCAGCATATCCTTTAGAACTTGAAGGAAGTGTAGAATCAAAATCTAAACCAATTACGTGTAGAAGCTTTTGGAAAAGTAAAGAAGATGGTGTTTTACATTTAACTGAATGTACAGATATTAAAGATACTTATGTAGAGGGAGATAGAATGATGTTTATTCAACCAGTAGAAAATACATATTCTCTAAAAGTTTTATTATATTTAGATGAGCTGGGAAAAGACGCCATCGGAGAAGTTTATTATGTGCCAAAAAGAGGAGAAAGAATAGTAACTGTTGCATTTGAACCTTTAATCAGTGGAAATTATCGAATTGAATGTAATAGACGAATTAAACATGGGCATCAAAATGTTCTAAGCAGAAGTAATATAAAGGTAATTAAGCTAGTAAAAAATGAAAAATAATTTATCAAGAAGAGAATTATTAAAAGTTGGTGGCCTTGCCATGGCTTCTTTTTTATATCCTCAAAATAGTTATTGTGAAGATATAGTTTCAATATCTGTAAGCCCGGAAGAATTAAAAAAAATTGAAGAAGAAGTTTATTTTAATAAAAGCAGTAGAGAAGATAAAACTTATTATCATCCACAGGGAGTCCAAAGAGCAGAAATCATGAAATTAATGAAAAGAAAAAGTGAAATTGGAACTGGAAGTGAAGCAATTGAATTAAATGAAGATACAAATAAATTTCGAAGAATTATCGGAAGTTATGCAGAAAGCAGAGGACTTGATTTAATTGCAGAATGGTATGATTTATCATTATTTTTAGCAGGAAAATTAATGAGTTATGAAAAATATAAGGATTGGGATAGTGAAAAATTAGTTAGAGAGTTAGTTGAAAAATTTGGAATTATGAATGTTACAAATGATGTAAAGCAATATTATAAGGCAATAAGATCTTAAATTTTTGAGAGTTTTCCAGAAGTCTCAAATCTTTCTGAAAAAGATTTTGTTTTTTGTTTTAATACCTCTGATGAAGAAGCTTTTGGTTTTTTATATTTAAAAAATAAAAATGCGCCTATAATTGCTATAATTATAATAATCACTATAACAAAAATCCAGTTGCCACCACCTAGAGAATTTGATTGGTTTGGATTTGTGCATTGGCCAATGCAACAAAATCCATCAGAAGAGACTTCTTGATAATTACTGCATATCTCTCCAGAAGCACATAATTTGCCGTTTAACTGCTGGCATGATTTAGTGTTTTGATTAATTATTGAAGAATTTCTTGTTACATTAGTTCCAATTATAAAATTTAAAAGAATTAAATCAGTTGAATTTGCTGAATTTGCCAAAATAAAACCAGTGAAATTTCCTGAATTAGGAAATTTTGTTGTAAAATTAATTATTACTATTTCTCCTGATTTGATTGTTGAAAATTCATAATTTGAAATATTAATAAATTTATTTAATTGACTTGAAACTGATATATTTACGGGACCTGTATCTTTATCTCCTTTATTTACTAACTCAATAGACTGCTGTATTGAATCTCCAGTAATAAGAGTTTCATTTATATAATTAAGAATAAAATCTAATTTTGGTCTTCCTCTATAAATTGGATATGAATAATTGGATTTTGTCTGGTTTTTTATAATATAAGCTGGAAGTTGATATGAAAATGAACCAGAAGAGATATCTATTTCAGTAAATGTTGTATTTTCTATATAATCAATATTAATTTTTAATTCTTTATCTTCCTGTGGAGGAATCATTGCTGTAAAGGCTTCATTTTTAATATTTGCAACTATCGCAAGACCAATATCTTTATTATTATGCAGAATTAAATTAAAATTAGAAGTTGTTACAATAAACCCGGGCTTAACATAAAACTCGGCTGTTGAATTGTCGATGATAAAATTCTTTTTTAAATCTTGTGTCTGAATTTGATTCTGCTCTTTAAAGATAACTTTAGATAATTTAAGTGTGTAGTTTCCTGAAGAATATGGCAGAATGCCATAGATATAATATGTATTATTAATTTTTGCAATGTCAAAGGTTATTGGCTGTTGAACATTATCAATATAAAAACCAACATCTGTCTTTTGTATAGTTTTTAGTATATTTCCTGCGAGAGTTGCCTGAAATGTTTCACCTTGCATAAATTCGATTTTTGAAGTTTTAATTTCTAAAGCTGAAACTGAAAATATTAAGAGAAATGCAACAAAAATTAAAATTAAAGTTTTTTTCATATTATTAATATAATAATAGGATTAATAAAATTAACTGAAGAATCAAAAAATAATTACTTGCTCATTTCTTTAAGCTTCTTGATTGTCTCTTCAAATTCAGAATCTTTTGAAGATTTTCCAACTGGCCTTGAAGGAGCAGACATTGGTCTCTGAATTGGGAACATTGGCCTCATTGGTCTTTGAGGTATTGGTCTTGATGCTGAAGGCGGATAAGTTGGAGGTCTTGTTGTTTTCGGAGCAGGACCTTTTTTAAATTTATTCTTAAATTTGAATATTAGTAATTTTAATTTATTCCTGAATATTATTGCAAGGACAACAATAATTATTAAAATCAAAAGTAACCAAATCCACCAATAGCTTGGAGAAGATGTTGATTTAGTTGAACAGCAAACCTGATCATTAGAGCAGGTATATATAGAATTTATTTCTTCACCATCTAAACATGAATTTGCATTTCTACATTGTCCGACATCTAAAGTACAAGTTATTTCCTCTTGCGGTTGTTCTTCTTGACATGCAATATTACAGCAGGTTCCATAATCAGAAGCAGATAATACTGTTCCTGGACATCCTTCATTTGAGTTGCAAAGATAACCTTGCTTTTGTGCACATGTCTGTTCCTGAAAGTCAACAGAGCAACATATATCGCTTGTGAAAGTGCAATCAAATCCGGTTAGTTTATTTGCCTGACTGCATTTTGAAGAAGGAATGCAAAAGTGATTATTTGAAAGACAATCAGTATTTGAAGACTCTGAAACGCATATATTATCTTTACATGTTTGACCATCTCCGCAATCTTCATTATTTGAACATTCATCTCCGGTGCCTGATGAAGAAGTTGAGGGCCATCCAGCATATAATAACAATCCTGTATTTTTGATATTTTCCCAGCAGCCTTCTGAGTTTTGTGTATTTCCATTAAGCAAATAATCTTTTGCAGAAGTTATCTGTTCATTGTCTTGACCTTGCAAAGACATTAAAGCAAGAGCAGTTGAATAAAATTTTCCATAAGTTCCAATATTCCAGTATTCGCCTTTGAAATTATTACTTAAAACCATTGTTAAATAATCATCTGAACCTGTTACAATGTATAAGAAAGTTTCAGGAAATAAAATTAAATTATCATCCATAAATGCAGATAGGTAAGGTAGATATGGATTAACTTCAATATTTAATTTATTGAGTGCAATAACAGCCCATAAGCTTCCTTCATAATCGCAGGCAGAAGCTGTTTTAAAACATCTATAAATTACCTGTTCAGTTGTTTCTCCGCCTGAAACTCCTGAATTTATATTTTGAGAAACATGAATTGTTGCAGATGACTGAGATTTATATAATAAAGTAGTTTGAAAATCTTTATCACATTCAATTGTATATGATTTTTCAAGACAAGATGCTGTTGAAGATGAAATTCTAAGCCAATATCCGCTTTCAGAAACTGAAAGACAATTTCCTGCTCCAGAAGATAATTTTTTATCTTCTGAAATTGAAACAGAATATGTTTTTGAATCATAAGTTATTTTGCATACTGATGCTGAAGAAGAATCAATCTGAAGATACCACTCTAAATCACTTGCGATCTTTGTCTGATTAAGAAGCCAATTTTTTGCTTTAGTTGTATCTGTACCTGCTTTTTCTAAAGCTAATAAGGCCATTGCAGTTGTTTTAACTTTGCAATTATCTTTTGGCCAGCATTGCCTATCTGCATCAACTTTTGATTGAGCAATTAAAGAATCTTTGCAATCTTTATAATTTCCATTTGCAAGCATTGCAGAAATTTGTTCGTCAACAGTTAACTTTGAACAATCATTATTAACTTTATCTTCGATGCATTGGTATGCTTTATCTAATTGTAATGCAGAATCATCAGAAGTATCTGAAGTTGTTTGTGAATAAATAAATGGAAGAAGCATTACAATTGATAATACTAGTATAAATATCACTCCTCTTTTACTCATTTAATTTAGACGAAGAAGCAGTTTAAAAATATATCTCTTATTAGTTGAAATTAACAGATGGTTTTGTCAGATATTATTGATTTGAATAAATTCTATTTTTAGAATTTTACATTAAAGGATATTTAAAGTCTGGTTTGATTCCATAAGAATTGTTTTCCTTGGCAAGTTTATCTGAATCATTAGAGATTTTAAACATAAGATAAGATTTTGGGGATATTTTTTTGCCAAATGATGGATGGTATATTTGAGTTAGTTCAGAATCCCAATAATTTTCTTCTTCTTCAGCCAATACAATTCTTTGATGAATGAAACCAAGTTCTCCAAAATTAAGAGGAACTTCAAGAGGTTCAATCATTTGGCGAGTAATATAATTCGGGTTTTGAATAAAGTCAACTAATCCGTTAGTAAATCCTTTTTTTCTAAGCTGTAATCTTTTTTCAATTATTAAACAATCTCTTACAGGAAGATTTGCAATTCTTCCAGCTATCTCAGCATAAAGCATTTCTTGATATTTTTCAAATCCTCCTAAATAATCTAATGGCTGTTTAGGTCTTGCGCTTTTATCTATCTGCGGACCTTCTTGTTGACCTGATGTTGATTTCATTTAATTGAATAAAAAAATTAGTTTAAATAGATTATTGTGTTGTAAAATGAGTTTTGAAGTAAAAAAGAAATGTTTATATAGAAATATAAACTGAAGCATAAATAACCATATAAAATGAAAAAGGGTGTGTTAAGTAAGAAAAATAATTACTGGTTGATTATTGGAATAATATTAGTTTTATTATTAGGATTATTTTTAATTATAATTTTATCTCAGCATGATTTGCCTAATTTGTCTCCAACAACTTGCACTTCTGATTTATATTGTCAATCTGGGCAGATATGCAATAATGGATATTGTGGTTCTTCTTCTCCGTGTTCTAATAGTTTTTCGTGTTTTGTAGGGCAGACATGCAATAATGGATATTGTCAAACAATCCAATGCCGTAATTCTCCTGAATGTAAGTCAAGCCCGTTTAAAGTTTGTGAAAATGCACTTTGTGTTGCTAAAAGTTGTTTGAATAATTCTAATTGCCCAGGAGATTCAAGTTGTGTTGCAGGAAATTGCATTAAACCCCAATGCAATAAAAATGATGACTGCCTTTTTTATTCAAATGCTGATAATATAATCTGCTTTAATTCTTTATGTGTTACAAGAGAATGCACTAAAAATTCTGAATGTAGTTCTGGAAATATATGTAATTCTGGGGTTTGTGATAAAAGGCAATGCAGTACAAATGCTCAATGTGCTTCTGGAAATTTATGTGATAATGGAATATGTAAGAAAAGTGAATGTTCATTTGACAAAGATTGTAATGGATTAATTTGTGAAAATTATTTGTGTATCCATAAACAATGCACAAATAATAATGAATGTGGAAATGTTGAAGGAAGATTATGTGAAAATGTGGGAACTTACAGTGAATGTAGCTCTCCAACATGTTACAGCAATTCAGATTGTCAGCCTGGATGGGAATGCAATGGTAGAAGTTGCATAATTAAAAGTTGTAATATTGATAATGATTGTCCACTTGGTAGTGTATGCTCTTATAATAAATGTGTAAGTGGATGCAGGTCAACTTCAGAGTGTGGTGAAAATAAAATGTGTTACCAAAAAAAATGTTATAGTGAATGTGGGGAAATACCTGAACTGTCATGCTCAAGATATTATTTTTGCAGAAATGGGGAGTGTATATATCAATATGCATAAAAAAATAAACCAATTATATTATTTGATTATATTATTAGCTAGTGTGATAATTATATTTTTATCAATATTTGTTAATGGACAGGATGTTGCGAAAGCTGCATCAACAGTTTGTTATTCTGATTCTCAATGCAGTAGTGGAAAGATATGTGAAAATGGAGGCTGTAGACCAAAAATATCATGTGCTCTGCCAAATAATAACGATCAATTTTGTTTAAAATCTGAATATGGGTCATTATGCACTTATAATCGATTTTTTAATAGAAATGGAATATGTAAAAGTGAATGCAGTACAGATAATTATTGTGAAGAAAAATATACAAATACTCCTTTCTGTAGTTTTAATCTTGGAAGATGTGTTGAATGTGTGAAAAATAGCGATTGTTCTTCGGGAGAAAAGTGTAATAGTAAAGGAATTTGTGCTGTTTCTGGTTCTGGTTCTGAAAACAACCAGACAAGATATAAAGAATGTGATTATGAAACTCAAATTGGATGTGGGGGTGAAGATTTTTGCAACAGAAGAGAAAAATGTGTACCTCGTGGAACATTATGCAATGAAGAAGATTATAATTGCGGAGATTATAATTCTCTTGGAATAATTTGTACAAGTGCCAATGGCGGAGGGGCTTGTCCAAGTGGAAAAAGCTGTAATGGTAAAGGAATTTGTGAAAGTGAAAATGTTGTAAGTGAAGGAAATAATGGAACAGAAGGCAATCATGAAGATGTTCCAGAAACTAATAATTCTGATTTACAATGTACTCTGGAAGAAAGAATGAGAAAATCACCAGATGGATGTAATTGTGGAGACAAGTGTAAAGAAATTGCTGAAGCAATTGAAAAATATTCTTCACAATCTAGAATTGACCCTCAATTGGTAGCTGCATTAATGATTCAGGAAAGCCATTGCAATCCTGCAGTAGGAAACTCTAATGATGGGGCAACAGGATTAATGCAGGTTACATCAAAAACTTGGGGAGATAAATGCAAAAATATTTCTAGAAGTTTTTCAGAAATAAGTGGTTCTGCTAATTTTGAAAAAAATATTCAATGTGGTGTGCTAATTTTAAAAGGCAAATATAATGAGACAAGCACAGGAAAAAGATTTTTTTGCAGATATTATTCAAAAGGTAAATGGTACACAGTAGATAAATATTATCGTGGATGGGATGCTGCATTAAGAGGTTATAATGGATGGGGTTGCAGTGTCTTTTCTTATACTTCACAAAATACTTTTGTTGAGCAGGTAAATGTTAAGAAACAAAATTTAGCTAATGTTTGTTAGAAGTCTTGTCTGTAAGTTTAATAATTTTTCTTTCTAAACTTTCAACTGGAGCTAGTTTTTCAGAAGATTTAAGCTGCATAAGATCATATAATTTTCTCTGCTCTGAATTTAATAAACTAAGGTCTTTATCTAATTTTTCTTTTGAAAAAGTTGAATATCCTTCTGATGTATAAATTCTGTAAAAATTTCCTTCTGCTAAAACAAGAAGACCAATTGCTTCTGAATCTGATTTAATGTATTCAACTAATCCTTGTTCATCAAGAAGTGGATTATATGGCTTATTAGATTCATCAAAAGCTACAAAATATTCAGGTGTTTTATCTCCTTTTAATTTATGTTCAACTGGATTTCCAATTTTTGTTTTACTAGTATCATTTTCAATGTTTCTCTCAATTCTAAAAACAACTTCATATTTAGAAGGGTCTTGAACTTCTTCCCACATATGGTAAGTTACATATTTTGGTTCTTTGAGATAATTGTCTCCAGAATCATATCCTTGCTCAGTCATCACTCCAGGTTTTGGTTCATAAACTGATTTAGGCTCTTCAGCTTTTGCAGCAAAACTTCCTCCTGCAATTAACAAACCTGCAAGACTGTTCATGATTAATCTTTTAGTATTCATTTTAATCAATTTAATAAGATAGGGTAGATATTTAAATCTTTCTACTTGTTGTCATCCTTACGGGGTTACATTTCATTGCTTTTACTCTTTTTTGTTTTTTTCGCTCTTGGAGCTCTCTTTGGTTTTTCTATTTGAGTTTTCCAGGCTCCGGATTTTCTGATGACATAAGAAACAGGATTTTTTGTTTTTTCTGAAAGAGTATCTAATTCTAAAACTCCTATTTCTTTGTAAATATCATTGCTAAAGTTTGGAGGAAGAACAGACTTTTGCTTTGAATGCCATATTAACTGATTGTTGATATATCCTTGTTTTAATGGCGGATTATTCTTGGCATTCCATTCATTTAATCTTTTTTCAATATCTTCCATTGAAAGGCTTAATGATCTGTAAAAATTCATTAGAATAAAAAGCCCTCTTTTTTTTCCGTCATCCATTCCTTTAAGAATGTTATTAATTGTAGGTGGAAAATACTCATCTTTTAGATCTTTAATTTCAATTTTTTTAAATTCTTTTTTTCCAGGCTCCTGGAAACTAATTTTTTTATCTTCTGGCTTCTGAGAATTATAAACATCTAAAGATTGGATTAATAATTCTTTTGCTTCATCTTTTTTTGGATTTGGAAGAAAATCTAAAATTTTTATATTTAATGGATCTGCATCTTTAATTGTAAATTCATTAATCTTATTTTTATCTAAAACAATACTTGCAAGAGCGGTTTTTTCATGTAAGGAATATGGCATCCTGAATAAATGGCGTGAAGAAACTAATTGAAGATCAAGACCAAGAATCTTGAAAATATCAGTTGCAATTATTTCTTCATTGAAATTTCCAGGATTTTCAATTGAATCTATATTACAAGTATTACATATGTAAAATTTCTTTTTTGACTGCTCCAGCATTATTGACATACAAACTGGACATTTTTTTGCTTTATAATCTGGCGATGATGACTTGAATGTTTCAATATGTGAAGGGTAGCATTTATTGCAACGAACAGTTATTTGATAACTTTCACTTGCAAGATTATTGCATGTTTCACATTTAATTCCTGTAAATCCTTTTTCTTTCACGAAATCATCACCCATGTCTTTTATTAAATTTTGTAAAATAGGTCTTGAAAGCTCTTTTAAATAAAGAACAATTGCTTTGGGCCATTCTGGAAACATCTCTTTTGTCTTTATTCCATTAATTTCATCTGGAAAAGCCTGCCATGGAATAATTATGTGAAATCCTTTTGAGCCTGAAAATTTTACACCTATATTTTCAACACCTCGGAATTTAAGAGCCTGAATAATTGATTGTGCTGCTTTTTTGCTGTAATCTATCCATTTGCAATCTATATCAATTACTAAATCCCAACCAGTTCTTAGATTATTTAATTGTTCTTGATTAAGGTCAGTAGATAATTGCATTGGATCACTCCAAATTTCTTCAGAACAGTGAAAACTTGTTGCTCCTCGTTTGACAAGTGATAAAATATCTGCAGGATATTGAAATGAATCCGGGCGTTTGCCAAAGCCTTCAAAATATCTTGGAGAGACTTCCCGATTATGAGAAAATTTAAAAATTGCATCTAAAACATCTTTTCTTGAATAATATGAAAGAGCTATTGCCCTTATCCGCTCCTCTTTTTGCTCCATGACTAAAGTGGGAAAGGATATTTTAAATAAATTTGTGTTTTTTAGAAATGATATAGTTTCGTTTTTAGTATAATAAAGCTTAAAAGCGCAGTGCTACATTACATCTTATGCTGGCAAAATTAGACAATCCTAAAATATTTTCAGATGTAGTTTCTATTATTTCTGAACTAGTTACTGAAGTTAAATTAAAATTTGATGAAACTGGCATGAGTATTGTTGCCATAGATCCTGCAAATGTTGCCCTTGTATCATTTAAACTGCCTAAAATTGCATTTTCACAATATGAATCAAGCAAGGAAGTTCTTGGAATTAATTTAGATAATCTTAAAGCAGTATTAAGAAGGACAAGGGCTGGAAGTGTTTTAATAATGGAAAGTCAGGAGAATTATTTGAAACTTGATATTTTAGATAAAATAAAAAGAAGCTTTTCTCTTGCATTAATAGAAATTGAGGGTGCGGATAAAAGTGTGCCTTCACTTGAATTTTTATCACAGATACAAATGAATCCAGGTGATCTTGTTGATGTAATTGAAGATTGTATAATTGTTGCAGATTCATGCAGTTTTATTGCAGAACCTGAAAAATTTGTAATTGAGGCTACAGGTCTTAATTCTGCAAGAGCAGAGTTTTCAAGTGATGAGGTTAAAATAATTTCTGGAAGTTCAAAGGCTAAGTACAGCCTTGAATACCTGCAAAAATTTGTTAAAGCAAGCAAATTAGCAGACAAAGTGTATATTAATTTTTCATCTGATCATCCTGTGAAACTTGAATTTAAACGAGATGATTCAGAACTTGCATTTATTCTTGCCCCAAGAGTTGAGAACGAAGATTAAGTGAAGAAATATTCTAAACAAAAGTAATATTTAAATACTAGTAATACTATATAACTTTATGGAAACTAAGTGCATTAAAGATGTTGATGAAGAAACATGGAGGAAATTCAGAATGATTGCTGTAAAAAATAATCTGAAAATGTCTTTATTATTAAAAGTTATGCTTAATGAATTTGAGAAGAGAAATAATGAACTCTGGAAAGATATATTAAAAAGTGAAAAAAATTTGACAGATTCAGAGGCTGAAGAATTTTCAGGTTTATTAAAAAAATTAAGAAAAGAAAGAGGATTTAGAGAATGAGTTTGACATTTGATACATCAATTTTAATAGCAATTGAAAGGGGAGATATTAATATAAAAAACAAATTAGAAGATATTTATAGGATTAATCCTGGACCTCCACAATTGCTGTTTATTCCCTATTTTGAATTTCTTTTAGGAATAAAGTTAAGAAAACCAAAAAGAAGTAAAGAAATATTAAATTTTTTAGATAAATTTAATCTTTTAACAATAACAAAAAATACTGCGGGAATATTGGCGGATTTAAAGATAAAATATGATGATGAAGGAAAATCATTACCCTTAGCAGATTTATTAATTGCAAGTCAAGCTATTGAAAATCATTTAACTCTTATAACTTTAGATAAAGATTTTGAAAAAATTGAAGAATTGCAAAAAATAGTTCTTTAAGATTCTAAGCTAACTCTTAATATATAGTCAGTTACAATAATCATTATAAACTAATCATTAAAAATAAATTGATGGAAATAGGATATTATAACTATTGTAACTCAGATGGGCTAAATCCAATAATTATATCTGCTAAAAGAGAGGGTAATAAATTGACCCAATATCAAGACTGGCCAGAATCTAATCAAAAAATTCCTCCTGTCTTTCTTGTGAACCCAAAAGCACAATTTGAATTTGCAGACTGGGAGATAATAAACCAATGTATTCAATCTCATCCAGAAACTCAATTTTATATGCTTATGCCTCCCTTTGATACAACTTATATACATAATGCTCAAGTATGTTTAAAAGGAAAGAATAATGTAGAATATATTGGAATGGAAGAGTCAGGAAAACTTTTAGACATAATAGAAGGAAAATTGCCAGTTAGATTAAAGTAATCTTAGAATTATATAGCTAATCAAATAAATTTATACTTAATTTCTCTGTTCATTCTTTCGCTGAATTCCCTATTCGCTTTTTCTAAAGCTTCATAATTATCGTAATAATTGCCGTCATCTCCTATATAAGAGGGGGTTATATAAGGAGGGATTGTATAAAAAGGAAGTTTATCAACTCTAAGCATTCTTTCATCGAATTTTCTATTTGCTCTTTGTAAAGCTTCAAAATCATCGTAATAATTGCCATCATTTCCTATGTAAGATGGTTTTATAGTATAAAAAGGAAGTTTATCAACTCTAAGCATTCTTTCCCTGAATTCTCTATCTAATTTTTTTAAATCTCTGATATCGTCACTACATTCGCTGTAATGATCTGTTATCTCATCGAATTTTCTATTTGCTCTTTGTAAAGCTTCTAAAGTAGCATATTCTTTACCATCCTTCCCTATGAAAGGTATAATATATTCAGATAGCTCTTTATAATATAGTATCTTTTCAGGTCCAGGGTTAATGTATTTTAAATCTTCAAGTTTCATTGTATTTTTATTTAAACTCTTTATTTTAAGAAATAATATTAATATTTAAATCTTTCGTTTTTGTTGTGTCTTAATAGTAGTTAATATACTAGAGGGTGTTAATTTCTCATAAAATTCTTGAAAAGATTTATATACTAGGAATTTGTGTAATACTTTGTAATATAAAATATATTTAGTGTGATAATATATTATTAAATAATATAAAGTAATACTTTTAATGGTGGGAAAAGAGGATGAAAGTAAGAATATCAGCGACAATTGAAGAGAAAACAGATAAAAAAATTGAAGAATTCTTAAAACATAGCAAGCATAGAAATAAATCTCATTTTATCGAAGATGCAATTGAAGAGTATATACAACGGGGTGATAAAAATACAAATAAAAAATAATCGCGAAACTCGCGCCTTGACTTTTGGTCATAGCACTTTACTTAAGTCAAAACGCTCTACTCCCGTTTTAACTTCTAGTCATAGCACTTTACTTAAGTCAAAACGCTCTACTCCCGTTTTAACTTCTAGTCATAGCACTTTACTTAAGTCAAAACGCTCGCAAATCACAATATTTATTTTAGTGGCAATACTTATTGTGATCTCAATTGTTCTTTTATTTCTGCTTCTGAAAGAACCATTAAAAGCATTTACTCAAGTGCAGACGCAAGAGCCAAATCAAGGAATTGAACAGTGTATAAATAAAGTTGTGGAAGGAACTTCTGATTTATTAATTGAATATGGAGGTTATACTAAACTGCCTGCATTATCTAAGGCATTTGGATATCATTTAGGAGAAGCAGATGAAATCCCATATAAAAATTACACTTACCTATGCTACACAGGAAAATTAAGGGCAAAATGTATTCCTCAAGAAGCTTCGATGATTGAAAATTTAAGAAAAGAAATTTCAGATTATATAAAACCAAAAATTGAAGATTGTTTTTCAAATGGAAAAAGAGACTTAGAAAATAATGGATACACTGTTAATTTAGCAAATGAAATGAATTTTAGTGTTGAACTTATACCGAGAGCAGTTATTGTAGATGTAAAAAGAGAAATGGAAATAAAAAAAGCAGATGAAGAAAAAAAGTTTAGTGAATTTACTTCAAGAATTACAAGTCCGATATATAATTTTGGTATATTAAGTCAGGAAATTGTTAGACAAGAATCATTATACTGTAATTCAGAATATATTGAGTTAATGAAGACTAACCAGAGATTTGAAATTGCAAAATATCAAACAGGTGATGATAATAAACTTTATTCAATTAAAGACGAGTCAAGTGAGAAGATATTCAGATTTTTAATAAGGGGGTGTGTATTACCAACACCTGCATAAAATGAAAAGCAGAAAAAATATTAGTATATTTGAAATTGTTTTATTAGTAATTGGAACAGTTGCTTTTTCATGGATTGTTGGAGGATCACAGGAAATAAATTTTATGGATAATTCAAAAGATATCCTTGTTAGCATTGTGAATAGTTTTGATTTAATTCCAAGTGTTTCTGCTTTAACAATTGGTTCTGGAAAGTGTTGTGTAAGTGCAAAAAATGGTGGCTTTTGTCAGGAAATAACATCTGGAGACTGTGACAGCCAATGTAATGGAAATTGTCTTTCAACTTCATGTGATCAAGTAAGTGAGTGTAAATTAGGATGTAGTATTGATACAAATGAAGGATTATGTACACCGAATAGCCAGAAAATAGCGTGTGAAAATAGTGAAAATTGTAAATGGATTGAAGATAGTTCATGTAACACCGCTGAATGTAATAAAGGATGTTGTAAAATGGGATTAAATGCACAATTTGTAACAGAGCAGAGATGTAAAAAACTTTCGCAGTTGCTAGGAGTTCAGGGAATTTTCCAGGCAGGGGGAGATGAAAATTCCTGTATTGGTTCTTTAGGAGGAGAAGATACTGGCGCGTGTGTTTATGGAGATAGTGATGAAAATGGAGATAGGCTTTGTAAATTTACAACAAAAGCAACATGCCAGACAAATAATGGAGAGTTTTATAAAAATTATTTGTGTTCAAATAATGAATTAAATACAGTTTGTGAAAAACAAAAATCAACAAATTGTGTTGATGGTCGGGATGGAGTTTATTGGTTTGACAGTTGTGGAAACCCTGAAAATATTTATTCATCTGATAAAGAGAAGTCTTGGAATAATGGGATGGTGGCAACTGCAAATTCAATATGTTCATCTCCTGGAGCAACATGTGGAAATTGCAATTATGAATTAGGAAGTAAATGTGGTTTATACAGGCCAGGAATTGATACACAAACGAGAGATGGAGATTATACTTGCAGAGATTTAAATTGCGATAATGCTCCTGGAAATGCAGGAACAAAACAAAACAGATTAAATGGAGAATCTTGGTGTGTTTATGATGGTCAGATTGGAGGAAAAAATTTAATTCCTTTGCCAAGTGCAGATGTTGTAGGAAGCCGTCATTTTAGATATATTTGTGTAGATGGAGAAGTTAAATCAGAGCCTTGTGCAGATTATAGAAAAGAAATTTGTGTTCAAGATACAAAAACTTTGTCAACTGGAAAGAAAATTGATAATGCATTATGCAGAACAAATATGTGGGAAGATTGTATTTCTGCAAATGGAATGAAAGGTTGTGAAGGAGCTTGCTTGGCAAAATGTGTTACAAATCCAGACTGCAGAATATTTCCAGTTTATGTTGATAGTGATTTTAAATTTAATACTTGTGTTCCAAAATATCCTCCTGGATTTGATTTAGGCGAGACTGGCGGATTAGCAGGAATTGCAACAGGTGCAATTGGAAGTCAGGTAAGTGATCAATTAGGTGGTGCAGGAGACATACTTAGTCAGGCAGGTGGACAGCTTACAGGAAGTGAAGGAAGTAGTGCTTCACAAATTTGTGGATTAGCAAGTCAGACATGTATTGTAGTTTATAAAAAAATGTGCCCAGGTGGTTGGAAGTGTATAAAAAATTGTAAATGTCAGGAATTATTATTTACAGAGCAGATGAATAATCTTTGTGTAAGTTTAGGAGACTGTGGAGCTTATACAAATATTGCTGGAAAAGTAACTTCATCAGGTGCTTCTGTTTCAAAAAAAGGTTCGCAAGGACATAAACCGCCTCCGCCATTTATTATTGCATTTCAGTATATGATATTTGCAAAGCCATTAGCATGGCAGAGAGCAGAGCCAGGATTTTTTAATGAAGTTTCTGCAATAAATGAATTGCCAAGTTATGGAATTGGAAGTTTATTTGGTGATGGTTATGCAAGTCTAGGAAGTGTAAGTGTTCAATCAGGACTTTTTTCAAGTGGGCAATTTGGAAGTACAATTGGAATGGCAGCTGGAGGGGCAGGAATTGCTGGAGCTGCGGCATCAACTATCGGTGGAACTGTGACAAGTATGGGTAGTTCTTTTTTATTTATTAGTCCTTTGGGTTGGGGTTTTATAGCAGGTGCACTCATTCTTGGTCTTATGTATGCGCTTGGATGTGGACAGACAAAAAAAGTTGAAATTAAATTTGAATGCAAACCGTGGGTTAGACCTGCAGGTGGAAGTGGAGGAGTATTTTCAATTACTCAGCAAAGTGATACATTCTTGGAAAGATTAAGAAATGCAGGAAGTGATTGGGAAAATATTGTAAGTGGATCAAGAAGCGGAAATGGTGAAGAAAGCAGTGGAACTGGAAATGCAATTTTTGATAATATTAATCTTGGAGCAAAGGGATGTGAATATTGTAATAAAGATCCATTAAAACCATGCACAAAATATAGATGTGAAAGTTTAGGTATGAGATGTAAATTAATTAATGAAAATACTGGAAAGGATGAATGTGTTTATGATGAAACAGTTGTGGGAATACCAATAATAACTCCTTGGGATGGAATATTAAATAAAACTTTGTTTAGTTATAGAAATGTTTCAACAAATGGATTTCAGATAAGAAATGTGGATGGTGGATGCATACAGGCATTTACACCATTATTATTTGGAGTCTTAACAGATGAATATGCGCAATGTAAAATAAGTGAAGAAAATTTGAAATTTGAAAATATGGATGATTATTTTTTCGAACAACAATTATTTACAAAAAATCATACTTATGCAACTTACTTGCCAAGTGTTGAAAGCATTATTGCAAGTGAAACAAGCAATACAGAAGAATTTAATCAAGCAGTAAATAATCCAGAAATTTATACTTATGTTTTGAATAAAATTGGTGATATTAATTTACATGTTAAATGTGCAAATATTGATGGGCAGGCAAATGAGCAGGATTATAGAATTAATTTTTGTGTAAGTCCAGGACCTGATTTAACAGCTCCGATTGTTGTTGCTACTTCACCTGCTGAAAATTCAATTGTTGGTTATAATTCTGCAGAGCAACAAACCTCTATATTTGTAAATGAACCTGCGGAATGTAAATGGGATACAATTAAACCTTTAACGACAAATTCATCTGAAATTTATAATTCGCTTGCAAATAAAATGACTTGTACAACAAATGCAGATGAAGGAACATTATTAGGATATCCATGCAATGCAACTCTTCCAATTTATAGTAATGAAAGTAAATATTATATTTTATGCAGAGACCAGCCATGGCTTGGAGAAAATCAATCAAGAAATTATGGAGCTTCGAATAGCGAGATTTATGAATATAAATTATTAAAAAGCCAAAGTGAATTGAAAATCGATTCTATTTCTCCATCTGGGAATATTACTCGGGGAACAGAACCAATAACTGTTGAAATTACTGCAAAAACTTCTGGAGGGGCAGATGGAAATGCTCTTTGTAAATATAAATTGGATAATTATTCAACTCTTAATTATATGAGTGAGACTGGCGGTTCTACACATAAAACAATATTAAATCAAATGACAAGAGGAGATTATACACTAACAATAAACTGTACAGATTCTGCTGGAAACAATGCTGAAGCAACAGGCACATTTAAATTAGAATTAGATACAACTGCACCTGAAATAACAAGAATTTATTATCAATCAGGAGATTTAGTTGTATTAACAAATGAAGATTCAGAATGTGCATATGTTCACAATGATTCGCTTTGCGGATTTACATTTGAAAATGGAAATAAAATGGAAAGTTCGCTGAGCAAAATACATAAAGCTGAATGGATATCAGATGAAATTTATGATATTATATGCAGAGATAGTTTTGGAAATCATGTTGGTGGATGTTCTGCAGTAGTTCAGCCAAGAACATTTCCAACTGCAGCATGAATAATTAAATACGTACATAATATTTATAAACAAATTTGTCGTTGAAAAACAAAGGAAAAAAGAGGATGAAAATATTTAGAAATAAACGTGGACAGATAACAATATTTATTATTGTTGCACTTGTGATTGTTGCACTGATTGTTGTATTTTTTGCATTGAGTAAAACCGGAATTATAAAAATACCTGCAATATTCCCGGGACAAGATACTGATCTTAAAAGTCAATTTATCAAATGTGTTGAAGATAATAAAAACATTGATAATAGTGTGAAATTAATTTCATCGCAAGGAGGAAGTTTAAATCCCAGTAATTATATTCTTTATGATAGTGTAAAAGTTGAATATTTATGCTATATAAATGAATATTATAAACCATGTGTCATGCAGAAACCACTGATATTGAATAATGCTGAAAGTGAAATAAGAAAAGCATCAATTGAAGAAATCAGCAAATGCATGGAAACTGTTAAAAAAAATATTGAGGCACAGGGAAATGTAGTAAGTTTGGGTAAAATGGAATTAAATGTAAGCATTATTCCTGAAAATATTATTTATTCTGTAAAATATCCAGTAACTATTCAAAAAAATGAAAATCAGCAAAAATACGATATTTTTGAAATTAGAAAACCAAGTGAACTTTATCAGATGATTATGGTATCAACATCAATTCTAAATTATGAAGCAAGATATGGTGAGGCAGATATTTTAACTTATATGACTTATTATCCAACAATAAGAGTTAATCGTGAAAAAATGGATGATGGGAGCACAGTTTATTTCTTATCTGAAAGAAATACAAAAGAAGTTTTTATGTTTGCTGTAAGAAGTTATGCATGGCCTGCAGGATACAGTGGATAAAATGAATGAGAAAATAAAGAAAGAGGGTAAAGAAAATAATGATAGTATTAGTATGAAAAATAAGCTTAATTCAAATAATAAAGATAATTGTAATTTATTTTTTTCAAGTATAATTATTTTTGGAACTATTTTAGTTGCATTGCTGGTATTTTCAACAATAATATCTGCACAGACACCGGTTAATACTCCAAGTGAAGTAAGTTATTGCTGTGAAAAAACATTGTCAGGAGCATATTGCCAAAATGCTCCAAAAGAACAGTGCGATACAAGCCCGAAAAGCACAGGAGAGTCTTATTCTGTTTCTCCAACTTCGTGTGATTCAACTTCATATTGCCAGGAAGGATGTTGTTATGACAGCAAAGAAGGAATCTGCATGGAAAATACACCTAAAGAAGCATGTAAAAAACAAAATGGTGCATGGAGTGATAGCCCAACATGTAATACTCCGCAATGTCAATTAGGATGTTGTGTGTTGGGAGAACAAGCAGCATATGTTCCTCTTGTGAGATGTAAAAAATTAGCAAGTCTTTATGGATTGCAGACTGATTTTAGAAAAGATATTCAAAATGAATTATCTTGTATTAATTTAGCACAGGCACAGGATACTGGAGCATGTGTTTATGAATCAGAATTTGAATCAACATGTAAATTCACAACAAGAGGAGAATGTCAAGGAGATAAATTAGATGCAGTTGGAAATTTATCATCAATAAGATTTTACAAAGATTATCTTTGCACAGCACCTGAATTAAATACAATATGCCAGCCATTGAAAGAAACAACATGTATTGCTGGAAAAGATGGAGTTTATTTTAAAGATTCATGTGGAAATGCTGCTAATATTTATGATTCAGCAATGATTTATGAAAACAATAGAGGAAGTGCAGAAGTAATTGATTATTGGACAAAGGTAAAGAAAAAAGAAGAGAGTTGTAATTCTGGAAATGCAAATATAAATTCTAAAAATTGTGGAAATTGTGATTATTTATCTGGAAGCACATGTGGAACTGCACAAAAATCTAATTCACCTTTGTATGGAAATTATATTTGTCAGGATTTGAATTGTCATGATACTGCAAATGGAAAAGATTACAAAAATGGAGAATCATGGTGTTATTATGATAATGGAAAAGAGACAAGTGATAATGTTGGAAGTCGACATTATCGACATATATGTTCAATGGGTGAAGAAATTGTTGAACCGTGTGAAGATTTTAGAAATGAAGTATGTACAGAAACAACAATTAATAATGGATTTTCACAAGCAGGATGTACTGTGAATAAATGGCAAGATTGTTTGACTCAAAAAAGAAGTAAAGATTGCACAAACAGTGATTTAAGAGACTGCACATGGATACCGGTTGCAAAAGATGTTCAAGATTTTGGAAAACAGGTTACTGATAAAATAAGTGGAGGAGTACAAGGATTATTATTTAATGTTCAAGAAGGTGAAAGAGATCAGGGAGTTTGTGTTCCTGAAATTGCACCAGGATTAAAATTCTGGGGTGACTCAGCTGCTACAACACAATGTGATTTAGTAAGTAGTAATTGTATTGTAACATATGAAAAAAGTTTAATTGGAGGAAAAAAATGTGTGAAAAACTGTTGGTGTGAAAGCCAGACAGTTGCATTGCAATTGATAAATGTATGTACAAAAATTGGAGATTGTGGGCCAAAGTCAAATTATCTAGGTGTGTTTTCAAAAGGAGGTTATGAAGTGACTGTTAAAAAAGGAGCTTCTGGACCTGAATTACAATTAGGAAAATTTGATCCATCATTAACAAGTGGCGGACAGGCAAGTACAGCTGCAAATCCTGGAGCTTATGTAACAACACCTGCACAAACAAATCCGCAAGCATTCGGAGGTTCAGGAAATCAAACAGTATTCGGAGGTTCAGCTGCAGCACAAGCAGCAGGAAATACACAAACAACTGGAAATGTTATTCAAGGATTAATTGTTAATACATATAATAAAGTTGCAGGAAATATAAATAAAACTAATTAAAAAATATTTACAATGAAAAAGACAGAAATGAAGAAATGTGATAAAAAAAGAAGTGAAAGTATTTTGATAATTGCACATTTAATGATTTCTATAATTGCATTTGCATTTATGATTGGGATGGTGAATGGAAGTATTACTGGGGTAACTGATCCAAAGAATTATTTAGGAAATATTAACTCGCCTTCATCAAGCCCAAGTCCAACAACAGGAAATGGTTTTGAAACCGGACTTAGAAATTTAATAGGAAAAAATCCTTCTTCAACTTCATCAGCTGCAACAGAAGCAACAACATTTGCATCAAGAGCAAAGCAATCAATGTTGTGGGCAGGAGGAGTTGCTGCATTGGGAACTGTGATAAAAGCAATAAGTGATGATCCGCTTGCACAATCATTAGGAACTGCTCTTCAAGCAGGAGCTGCAGTTGGTGGATTAGTTAATTTAATTCCAAGTGCTGGTGGATGGGCTCTTGGTGTTGGAGCTGCTGCTGGAATTGTAGCATTTATATTAACATATAAGAAAACAGAACAAAAAACATTTTCATTTGCATGTCAAACTTGGGAAGCTCCACTTGGAGGAGAAAATTGTGAAAAATGTAATGATGATATGCAGACATGTTCTGAATATAGATGTAAAAGTTTAGGTCAGGCATGTGAAATTATAAATGCGGGAACAGATAAAGAAATGTGTTATTGGGCAAGTAGAAAAGATGTGACAAGTCCTGAAATCACACCGCTACAAGATGTTTTAACTAAAAGTTATAAATACAATCCAATTGGGACACGGCCTCCAAAATGGGGATATGAAATTCTTAATATTGTGTCTTCAACTGCACCAGATGACAAAGATTGTAAAAATGGAATTGAGCCATTCACACCGATAACATTTGGAATAACAACAAATAAACCTGCTCAATGTAAAATTGATTTTAATGCAACTCGTGCAGGCGGACAGATAAAACCAGGAACTAAAGATACAACTTATGATGATATGGCTTATTATTTTGGAGGTGACAATTTGTATTCATATAATCACACTCAAACAATGAATCTGCCAGGACCAAAAGCAGTATCAGATTCTGCAAATGTAAATGACACAGGTGGATTAGAAATTCAGAATGATGGAAGATATACTTTATTTGTAAGATGTAGATCAGCAAATGGATATTATAATGCAGATCCTTATGAAATTAAATTCTGTGTTAAAAAAGGCCCTGATGCAACAGCACCGTATATTGCAGAAACAAGTATAAGAAATAATCAGCCTATCCAATATGGAATTAACCAGACTGAAATTGTTGTTTATACAAATGAACCTGCAAACTGTAGATGGTCTTTTAATGATTTAGATTTCAGGAAAATGCAGTATAATATGAGTTGTGCAAATAGTATAAGTGAAATGCAATCAAATATGCTTTATGCCTGCTCTGGAACTTTAACAGAAATAAAAGACAGAGTAGATAATAATTATTATTTCAAATGTGAAGATCAACCATGGCTGCCTGAAGATCAAAGAAATAGAATGACAAGTTCTTATGAATTAACACTTAAAGGAACACAGCCGTTGAATATAAAGAAAAATTCTCTTGAACCAAATAATGAAACAGTCACAGGAGCAACAACAATTGTAAATGTAACTTTAGAATTAGAGACAGAAAATGGATATGATAAAGGAAATGCAGAGTGTTTTTACAGTCAAGATAATGAAAATAATTACATTCCATTTTTAACAACAAATTCATATAAACATATACAAAAACAGGATTTGCCTGCAGGAACTTACATTTATTTTATTAAATGCATTGACCAAGGTGGAAATCAAGCAAGAACAAATACAACATTTAAAGTATTTGTTGATAATCAGGCACCGCAAGTTGTTAGAATGATGTATGATGCTGACAAATTGAAAATAATAACTGATGAAGATGCAAAGTGCTACTTAAATGAAAACCCTTCTGTTGAATGCAATTATGCTTTAGATGACAATGTTCAGCAAATGGATACAACTGATAACCGGGAGCATTTTGCAACATGGAATTTGCAATCAACTTATTATATAAAGTGTAAAGATAAAAATGACAAACAGCCAAATCCTACACAATGTTCTGCTGTAATAAAACCTGTTAATATTGTGCAAAGTGAAAGTGAGTGAGAGTTTTCTAAAGAAAAGTACTCCAATAAGTATCAATAAATTCTTGGGCATTAAACTGTACTAAATCTTTATAATCTTTAATATTAAATTCTGATGGCTTGCTTTTATCTGCAGTTCTCATTACTTCCAAATATTCTTTTCTTGTTTTTTTATGAACTATTATTGGAGGGTATAAATGTTTAATTAGAATATAATTCAAATCTTACCCTTTACATTTGTTTTTAACTTTGTAAGGGGTAAACGCCCTGCGTGCGTTCTAATTTCTTATTAATATTATCTTTATTTAAACCAGTCTGCTCGGATCGAACGATTACCTCCATGGCATCAAGATTGAAAATCTTGAGTGTACTCAAGACCACAAAATTTTTGGATTTAAATTTTGGGTTCAGAAAATCTTCAATTTTCTAGGAATCAAAATCTAAGATTCTTGGAATTAACTTATGTACAAATTATATTTTTCTGCGACTTAAAAATAGATGAAAAAAGTTGCGCACTAATACTCTTTTTTTGCTATTTTCCATTTATCCTCAAAAAAGTTTTTATAAGACTCAAAAATAGAATTTGACTCAATTACAACAGCAAGAATTTCTTTTTCTCCATCCAATATTATCAGTTTATCTTTATAAATTATAACTCCATTTGGTAAAAATTCAGTTACATACCGAATCTCAGAATTTAGGATATTTTTAAAGATATCTGATATAACTTCTTTACAATCATTTGTTGCTATTCCTTTTACATTTATTCCTTTTTCGGCTCTTTTTAGATGATAGTTTCTAAAAAACAAGTTTATTTTATCATTGGATATAACTTGTTTTGACAATTGAAAAAAATAATATGTGTCCCCTTTCTTTAATGTTGATAAAATATCTTCAAAAGCAGTTTTTAGTCCATTTAAACCAATATATATTTTAGCTGAATTTTTTTTGAGAGTTTTACTTTGTTTTGATTTTAATAATGGAATGATTGTATTTACTTCCTCCTCTTTGTCTTTTAATATTTTAATTAATATCTCTGGGTTTTCAGCTTGAAAGTATTTTATTTTTCCTTTCATTATATAAGATATAATTCCTTTGGATAGGAGGGTTTCAATGCAATGATAAATTGTGCTACTTCGCAAGTTTGTTTTACTTATGATTTTTCCAGTAGTACAACTTCCTAATTCAAGTAAAGCTAGATATATTGTTGATTCTGCTTTTGAAAAGCCCACATTTTCTAGTATTCTAGTATCCATTAGATCAAGAATAAGCAAGTATTTATAAAACTTTCCAATAATGGAAAGTAATTGTTTATATAGTCCTTTAATCAATCAAAATGATGGAACAATTAAATTATAGGGATATTTTACAAGAAATTCAACAGTCAGCTAGAAATGTAGCTAATGAAAAAGAGATAGCTGTTATCTTACCCTACCTTGAAAGACTAGTGATATTAAGGTCTGAAATAATCCAAAACTTTGATTCTTTTAGTGTTGAGGAACGTAACAATTTATGTTCTCTTGTGAATTTATTCAAGGGCCAGATTGGTGATAAAACTGATATTTTAAGAGTTTCAGATTATGTTAGCAGTATGGGACATAAAAATGAAACATAATCAAGATATTCATTCTGAAAGTGATTCTGCTGATTTTTATGGCGATCAGAAAGATATTCTTATAGAGTAGAAAGGTTAGAAAGAGATGTGATTCTTTGTTGGATTTGTAATACTGCTCTTTTAACAGGTTATTGCTTAGTAAGATATAAGGAGTTATCATAAAGCAAAATGTAACAAAGTTAAAGTTAACTAACGGATCGAACGATTAGAAATATTCCAATACTACATTACTAAAAACCATTAAATGTTTTAAGTGCTAGCACAAAACATTTAATAATCTCTTTTAAATAATTAATTTATGAGAAAAAGAGGGTTGAACAATAAAGGCCAGTTTCAAATATCTTTTGGAATGATTTTTTCAATTATATTAATAGTTATATTTTTGTTTGTGGCTGTTTATGCAATATATTCATTTTTAAAACTACAATGCACATGGAGTAGTGGAGCATTTATTGACAGCCTGAAAAAACAAGTTAATTCGGTTTTTGCATCATCTGGACAAAATGTAAAGTTTGAAGGGAGTTTGAAAAACTGCAAAGTTGAATACGTATGTTTTTTTAAAGCAGATGAAAAAATAAACGGCAGTTATGAAAATATAGGAAAAGGATTTTACCAGAAAAAAATTGAAAATAATCTTTATTTTTATCCTCCTGAAAAAGCAAATGTTTTATCTGTAAAAATAGAGCATATTAATATGGAAGCATTTGCAAGTAATCCACAATGTTTTAAGGTTGATAATGGCAATGTTGAAATGAAGTTAAGTAAAGGAACAAATGAGGAATTGGTGAAAGTTTCTTAAAATGAATTATAAAAAGTCTCGATATGGTTTGAGTAAGAAAGGATTTGAAATGTCTTTTGCATGGCTCTTTGCAATTATAGTTGGAAGTGCTATTTTGATACTGGCAGTTTATTTTGCAGTTAAATTAATAAACACAGAGCAAAACGGGGTTAATACCCAAACTGCAAAGGAATTTGCAAACCTATTTGATCCTCTGCAGACAAGTGTTGAAGAGTCAAAAGTTGCAGCACCTTTGGAATTAATGACTGAGACGCAGGTTTATACTTCATGTAACCCGTCTGGGGAATTTGGAACAAATATTATTCGGCTTGCAGAAAGAAGCACTTTTGGAGATAAAAATTTCACAAAACCTGGAGAAGAAATCTCAGTTAACAACCAGTATATATTTTCTGAAAACAAAATTCAGGGGAAGAAATTTTATTTTTTTATTAAGTCATTTAATATGCCTTTTAAAATTGCAGATTTAATGATAGTTTACAGTGAAAAATATTGTTTTGTAAGTCCGCCTGCACTATTAAATACAGAAATTGGAAATTTGGGTGGAGAAAGCCATAATATTATTATAAAAGACTCTGTCAATGGTTGTGGAAATGCAGTTACAGTTTGTTTTAATGGTGAAAAATGCAATATAAATGTAATATGTTCAACAGATGATTGCGAAAGCGGTGTTGTTAAAAAAGAAAATAAAGAGATTTATTTTATTAATAGTTTAATTTACAGTGCAATTTTCAGTTCTTATGATAACTATAGATGTAATGTTCAAAGAATTGCAAAAAGATTAAGTCATTTAAGTGAACTTTATGCAGATAAAGCAAGGTTTGTTTCAGGAAAAGGATGTGAAACTGGATTATATGGAGATATGGTTGTTTTAAAGGAAGCTGCAGAAAGCTACAGTAAATTAGAAGATTTAACCCAAATTGATGGGCTGGCTAGAGAAATTAAGATAAAAAATGATAATTTAATATGTCAATTATTTTAAAATGAAAGAAAAAAAAGCTCAACTCAAAATACAGCAAATGTCTTTTATGCTAATAGCAGTATTTGTTTTCTTTATGCTGGTATTGTTATTTTACCTAGTTATTAGTTTGTCTGGATTGAAAAATACTGCAAAAAATTTAGAAAGTGATAGGGTTGCTGGAATGATTACAAAAATTGCTTCAACACCTGAATTAATATTTGAAGATCAGCCTTATAGTATAGATGCAGATAAGTTGATGGTATTAAAAAATCAGCCAAACTATCTAAGCTTTTTAGGTATTAATGGATTAACTGTGGAAAGAGTTTATCCAAAAGTTAAAGGGGTTGAATGTAGTCTTGGGAATTATCCTGAATGTGATACAATTAAATTATTCACAGATAATGAAGAAACAGAAAGTGCAAATGAAGGTGCATTTGTTGCACTTTGTAGAAAAGTATCTATTGAAGGAAGAGCTGAGAACAAATGCGAACTGGCAAGACTTTTAATAAATATAAAACCTGTTGGAAAATAAAATGATATTAAAAACAAAAGGTCAGGAAGAAATGGTAGGATTTATTCTTATAGTTGTCCTTGTAACTGTGATTGCTCTTGTTTTTTTAGGAATTTTTGCTCTAAAAAAGCCAGATATTCAGTCAAGACAGAGTGATTTACTTCAGAGCTATATTAGCAGTATAACTTACTATACCACAGACTGCCAAGATGAGCAAAATAGATATCAAACAATAAGTGATCTTATTGGAATTTGTCAAGATAACCAAATATGTAAAAACGGTAAAAATGCATGTGAGGTATTGGATAAAACATTAGAAGATATAATGAATCAAAGCTATATTGTTTCAAATTACAGCTTTACAAGATATTATAATTTGAGTATATTAAATGGTGAAGGTAATGAGCAAAGACAATTGATTCAAGATATAGTTGCAGGAAATGTTGAAAAGTGCAACGGACCGAGGTTTTTCAATGATAAAACTCTGCCTTCATCAAGCAGAGATAAGATAACTATAAGAGTTGAGATATGCAATGTTGAACTAGATTGAACTTAATTTTTGAAATCTAGTACTTATCTGTATAGTATAAAAATCTTTAAAAAGATTAAGATTTATGAACTTGTTATGGAACAAAAGGAATTAGAAAGAAGAGTAGGATTATATTTAGAAAGAGCAAAACGAGATAGAGAAGTTATAAATTACCCGGTTGATGAAGTAAATCACTGGAAAATTCTTAGTGGGTCTATGGGAGATCACAACGAACGTAGTTTTATTGGAGAAGTTCTTCATGGAAAATTTATTGATGCAGTTGCTTATGCTGTTCAGCAGTTTAGATTTTATTCAAATTTATACTCTAATGAGGATCCGAGTAATGTGGATAATGGGATTATTATCAAGGCAGAAATACATGAATTAGAAGACTATTTAATTAATCTTAAATCCGGATTATTACGTTAATTGAGCTTACATTAAGAACCGGCCTATGACTGATTCTCTTTGTTTTTGACTTCTCTTGAACAAGGTCTAAAAACCCAAATTTCTTTAATAGAATAACATCATCTCTTACTGATTTAAAGTCTCTTCCTAAAAGCTTGGCTAAGCTGTAAATCGAAGTGGGTTTTTTAGTTTTTATTGTGTGTAGAAGACGTGCTTTTTCATTGCTAAACAACTTTCTTAAAAGAGCAAGGTCACTATAATTATATTCTTGTTTTGCTTCTTCTTTTGAGGACTTTGAAGGTGAAAATCTCTTTAAGACAGAAGTAAATGCTCCGGATTTTTCATATATCTCAATAATTCTTGTTTTTTCTGCCATTTTTTATTTTATACGTCGATAATCTTACAATATGAGGTATTTTAACTAATATAAGTCTATAATATATATTATAGATATATTATTAAATTTAATATATATGTTTAATTAATACATATATATTAATAAACCTTTCTATTTGATTAATTTACAGGTGCTGTAAATATGTCTTAAAAACAAGTAACAACGAAAGATTTATAAATAAACCCCCTGAAATTGAGGTTTTTTAAGAAAAAAATAAGGATATAATAAAAAGGTTTAAAAAGCAATTTTTACTTTACTAAAAGTGCTTGAAACAGAAATGTTAAGGCACGCTACTGGCCGATGACCGTAGTTCTTAGGGGACTACAAGAATCTGTCAATTAGGGATAATTTCCCCTAGTTGTCTTAAATTGACTTGCCGATATCGAGGTGATATCAAATAAATGGTTAAGAAAATGAAAGGAGGTTAAAAAATAATGAAATTTAATTTTAGAAAAGTTGCTTCAGTATTAGCGTGTACAGCGATGTTGGGTTCAACAATGGGAATTGCTGCAGCTGCAAACACTTATCCTGCACCTTTTGTATCAGGAGGATCTTCTGATGTAGCTATAGTATATGGTAGCGGACAAGGAGCAGACGATAATTTAGCAGCAGTATCAATAGGCTCAAGCTTATCTGCAAAAATAGCAACACAATCAGCTGTAACAGGAGGAGTTACTGTAACAGGAACTGGAGACAAGTTAAAACTTGAAAAACCTTCAGTAAAACTTGAAATTGGAAATACTACTCAAACAGTGTGGGGGACATCAATAACAAAAAACGATCTTCCAACACTTTTGGCTGACCAAACATTCAGGAACAAGCAAAATGATGAATCTAAATATGCTCAGAGAATAGATTTGGGTGCATTAACATTCTCATTTTTCGCAGACTCTGATTACAGCAATAAACTACCTGTATTAGGATTTAAGGTAAATGCAAATACTTTCATAGCAAATTATACAATCGACTTTGTAACAAAACCACAATCAGTGGATGCTGCTGACTTAACTGATTTCGAGAATAGAAATATTGTAATCTTAGGAAAAACATATTATATACTTGATTTCAAGAATGGAACAACAGCTACAACAAAGATGACTTTGCTTGATAGTGCTAATGATGCAAATATTGCAGAAGGAGAAACAAAAACTGTTGCTGTTGGAACAAATAACTATGATGTAGCTATTAAATTTATAGATACAGATCAAGTAATTTTAACAGTAAACGGGCAAGATACAGAAAAACTTAGTGCAACAGGTTCAACATATGGTACAACATATAAATTAAATGATGGAACTTATGTTGGAATAAAATCAGTTAATGTGCAGAACTATGCAGGTGGAGTCAAAAATGTTGATTTCAGTTTAGGAAAAGGAAAACTTGAACTAACTGATTCATCTACAGTAAAACTGAATGATGTAACAATTGATGACATCACAAGCTATATCACATTATCAAATAGCGGTTCTAAAAGAACAATTGATAAAATTGTTTTAAGATGGCAAAATTCAGAAAAGAAATTTTTAGTACCTGGAAGTGATTTAGTAATGCCTGGATTTGAAGCAGTTAAGTTTGTAATGGCAGATACAACAATACCTGATAAAGAAATTACAACAATAGAATACTCAGGAGATGATGTAATAACATTAAAAGCTCCTCTAGCAGGTGGAAATGCTGAGATACCAATTTTGCAGTTTGATACAACAACAGGAAATACTACTGCTGTTGGAAAATCAGCTACAGAAAGATTAGCTGTTACAGATGCTAATACAATGTACTATAATGCAACAAGTGATGCAGATTCTCGTTTTGTAATTTCTTGGGCTAATACCCGAGACTCAGAATCACATTACTTAAAAGCAACAGTTACAAAGGGAGACTCAGGAGCTAATATAACTACATTCTATGATGTTCCCACAGGTTCAAAAGCTTGTGAGTATACATTTAGTGGTACATCAGGTTCTTGTAGAGTAGGTAATATAGAAGTAACTATAACTGGGGTACGTTATGATTGGAGAACATTCAACATGACATTGCCTTCAGGAGCTACATTCAATAATCTTTATACAAAAGATGGATTGAAGATATACTTGCCTTACTCAAATCTAACAGTAAACGGTGCAACACCAGTTGTTACAACAGGAAGCTCAAAAGGAGCAGTAAATGTTACTACAACTACAAGTTTTATATTGTGGTTTGCTGGAAAGAATAAAGATGGAGACTTAGATAAAGAAGCATTTAATATGACTTTAAGCACTTCAGGAACAACAACAAAGAGAGCTACTGTTTCGGCTGTACAAGGCCTTGGAACAGGTTATGAAACACCAGCAAGTGGTTCAAAGTTATATGAATATTATGCAACTTCTGCAGTAGGCTCAAAAGCACTGTGGGATAAGTCTAATAGTGACCAATATACTGCTAAAGTAGAATACCATGGCGGTGAAGTTTATGCAAATTTATATATTGCAGCACCATCAGTATCGTCGTCTGCATCTGGAAATACAGTTCTTACATTAACTGACAGTCAAATATCAGATGTTGCCAAGGCAGCAAATTTGATTGTTGTTGGAGGAAGCTGTATCAATACAGTAGCAGCTAGTTTACTTGGTTCAAGTGTACCATTATGTGGAGCTGGTTTCACTACATCTACTAATGTAGGATCAGGTCAATTCCTTATAGAAACTTTCCAAAGTCCGTATGCTTCAACAAAAATTGCTACTTTAGTAGCAGGTTATGAAAAAGCAGACACAACAAATGCAGCTAATGCATTAACAGCAAATACAGCAATTGATTTGTCTGTTGGAAAAAAGTATATAGGAAACACAGCTGGAGCAATTAGTATAGCATAAAGAGCGAAAATTTAATTTACTTTTTCTTTTCTTTTTATTTTTTTATTAACTGGTGAGAACTCTATTTGTTTGAGATCTAGAATTATTTGAATATCTAGTTTTATTAAATAAAAATAATATTTGGATAATACATAACATACAAAAGCTTTTTTAAGCATAAATTCGATAAATTGGAATGAGACAAATAAAAACACAGGAAGAAATTGATAAAAGAAAAAAGATAAACCAGATAATTGTTGGAGGAGTATTAATACTTATAATGATTGTAAGTACGCTGGGTTTTGCTTTTTTCAGCAATCCAAATACTAATCAAAATGGAAATGAGAAAATTAAATATAATAGTTATGAATTTCAAAGAAATAGCCAAGGATTATGGCAGTTTGTTATCAGTGGACAAACATTTACTACTGAATATAATCCTCAGGATACAGAGAATATAAGTATTAATTTTCAAAATTCTCTTAGTAACATTAATGGGAAGCCATTGTACTATGTAATAAGCAATGGAAATGCAGTTTATGAAATTGAAAATAATCTTGGAAGATATGCATCAAGATCTCAAGAGGTTTGTTTAGCAGGAGAAAAATGTGAGCAAAATCTTGTTATAAAAAGTTGTTCAGATAATATATTTGCATTTAAAGAAACAAATTATACAAAAATTTATAAACAAGGAAATTGCACAATTGTAGAAGCACCTTATAGTGAACAGGTGAAAATAAGTGATAGACTGATTTTTAATGCATTAGGTATTCAATAAAACATGGAAAAAAAGAGCAAAAAAAGTAAAACTGAAAAAGAGCAAGTAAAGGTTGAGACCCCTATTGAGAATAAATTAGAAACAGAAAATAATATTAAAAGTGAAGAAGATAGTAAAAAAAGACATAATAATCAGTTAAAATGGATTATTGGAATAATGACTGTGATTATTCTGGGAATATTGTTTATTGCCTGGGTTTCATCTGAATCAAAAAAATTTGAGTATCTTGGTTTAAACTTTCAAAAAGAAAAATTTGGAAATATTCCTATATATTCAACACAAATCTCAGGATACAATGTAAATGCAGTACCTATGAATTTTAAACTTTCATTAAGGAATGATCCGAGAAAATCCGAAGTGCCTGTTGATAGTATAATAAACATTCTTGGGGGTAATGATGTATATATTTCATTTAATTCAACTGATGGAAATGAATGTGGAGACGGGTATGTTTTTGTAGGATTGGGAATGTATATGGCAAATTTAGGATTTAATGTTAAAACTGCAGTTTTAACAAAAAAAATGGCCTTAGAAACAAATAGGACTTATGTGGACTGCACTAATAATAAAACCAGCACTATTTTTGTAATAGCTAAAGGGAATGAAACAAAAATAGAGAGGGATCAAAAAAATAAAAACTGTTACTATTTAAAATTTAAAGACTGTGAATCATTGCAGGTAATTGAAAGATTTGAAATGGCAACATTGGCAGGATTGATGGATAAAGAACTCCCTCCTGCTGTTGGAGAAGTTGGAGAATACTCATCAATAAGCACAAACAATTTAGCTAATAATCATAGTAATCTAACAAAATAAGAATATAATTTGATAGTTATTTGATTTGTAATATAATTTTAATAATTAATTTACAGTTATTTGATAATCTTCATTAAATTAATTATATCTGAATATATCGGGATATTTTTTATTTTAAATATTTTAACTTCTGAAAACCAAATTGCAACTACAAAAATTGTGCTTAATCCATACCAAAATAGCATATGGGTAAAATCAAAAAAGAGAAAGTTATTTACTAAAAGAAATGATAAAATAACAATGCGAATAATATTAATTGCTAGGAGAACAAAAAGTGAATAAAAAAGTGAATAAATCCTCTGTTTAATATTCATTGAAACTGAAATATTTAAAATTAGGAGAAGATAATAGGCTGCACCTGCAACGCATGCTTCCACAATCTCAATCTGATAATTTAAGATGAAAATTGAAGAGTTTTGAATGGTTATGTTGTAAAATAATTTTAATATAAAATATACTGGATAAATTGTCAATGGAGTTAATATGAGATAAATAAAATGTATGCCCAAAAGACCAATAAATAAAAGAATAGTATATCGGATAATAAGATTAAAATAAAAAATATTTTCTTTCTTGGACTTTTCCATTAATAGATACAGAAAAGCGGGTTTAAATATTTATAAAAAAAGAATAAAAGTAAATTAAAGATTAATAATCTTTGATTTATTTTCTTGCAATTCTTATGGCAATTACAATTATTATAATTACTAAGATTATATTAAGAATAGCAATTGCCCAGATAAATCCATTATTACCAAAAATATTACTTACTGAAAACCCAGTGAAATTAAAAATTGATTTATGTGGTGAAACAGTCAATGTTCCGCTGACTTCAGTTATTAAACTTCCGTAGGCAACTTGAACTTTATAATTTTCATCGCCTTGAACTGAATTATCTGGGATTAATGTAATTGTTGCGGTGCCTGATTCGCCAGGACCTAAAGTTAATGTTGCTGGTTCAATACTTTTAATTGTAGCCCATGAATCAACATTTGTAATAAGTATTTGGTAAGTTGTCTGTGATGATCCTGTATTTCTAAGTGTAGCTGTAATTGTTGATTCCTGACCTGCTATTGCTTCATTAGAACCAGCAGAAGCTGATAATGAAACTGATTTAGGAATCTCGCATCCACCAGATATGTTTATAGGTATTCTAAAAATAGACTGAACATTATCATCACTTTCAAAGACATTGCCATCTTCATCAATAACATATAGTTCAAATGTTTGATAACCTACGGTCATATTTTGAGGAATAGTAAAATCAAAAGATATTTTCTTATCTTCTAATGTATCTAAGTCTCCTACTTGTATTCTCTGATCAATTTTTAAATTTTTATTATACACTCTTAAGACTATATCTTGTTCATCTGAGTCTCCAATATTCCATACTGTTGCAGTTAGAGTTCCAGTTTCTCCACATTGAATATCTGTAGGAATCTTTATCTTATCAAGAACAACTAAATTATCATCTCTTGGGATTATAATAGAATCTGAGTTAAATTCGCATTGATTATCTTCACCTAGGTCTTCACTATAGGCTTTAACTAAGAATACGAAATCATCTGAATTATCATCAACATTTATATCTGCAGGATCAACTTCAAAGTTAATAGTAATTGTTTTATCCTTACCATCTTTAAGATTAAATCTTTTTTCATCATCGCTTATTATAAACTCTCCAGTTCTTGTATTATATAATCCCCAACTGACAACAATATCATTAATACTACTGCTTGCACGATTTTCAACAGTAACTTCTACTGATATATTTTCTGTAGGGTACCATGTACTTTCATCTCCAAAGAGGCCATAATTTGTATAATCTATAGATAGGTCTAAACTACCCCTATTTCCTGCACTACAAAAAGAGTTTTGAAGATTAAGTGTAAATGTTGAATTTGATGAGCCATCACCTATATTAAATGATGAAGATAATGTTCTATCAAGATTTATCTGTGAAAAATCAATTGGTGTCTGTGGAGAGATAGTGAATGTTCTTGGAGATGAAGCATTAATATTTGTACGGTCTCCAATTATATTAAAAGTTGCAATGTATCCATTACTTCCTGTTATCTGGACAGTTGCTGGAATAATCATATTTAATAGAATTGAGGAATTTGTATTAGTTACTGTAAATTGAGAAGTATTTGTATTTTGAGTAAGAGTAACTGAACCTGGTGAAACTGCAAAGTTTGCTGCACTTACAATTCCGATGAAAAATAATGCGAATAATACAACAGTCAATAATTTTGATTTCATTTTGTTGTAATTTTTGAGTTACAGTAGTTTATAAATTTTTCGGTTAGGTGAAAATATGATAAAAAATATTAGTTTGTGTAAAGAGTAAAATTTATAATGTTTGGGTGATAGTAATATACATGAAATCCCGAGAGAGTTTGATAAGTGCCTATGCAGTTTTAATTGGGCTAATTACTGCAATAATCCTGGGTATATTTCAGTCTACGTTTATTTCACAAACTGCGTGGATTTATTTTCTGCTGGCAGTATTAGGGGTTATTATCGGTCTTGCAAGTGTTGGAAATGACTATCGAGATTCTATTGCTTTTTTGTTCGCTACAATATCTTTGGTAATTGTAAGTTATATGGGACAGGAAACATTGAAATTAGTGGGATATACAGGAAATTTAATATCAACAACACTAAGTGGACTATTGGCAATGTTTATTCCTGCAACAATCATAGTTGCAATTAAAACTGTTTTCTCTGTTGCAAGGGTAAAGTAAATTATATTTTAAATTGTTTACTTCGAAATTAGATTTATTTTAATATATAAGATATAAGCTGATAGTATGGGATTTATTTCTTATTCTAATGTCAAGAATTAATACATATCAAATTTTGATCTTTGATTTGGCTCCTCTGCAACTGATGGTGGAGCTATTTGTGCAAATTGAGGTGTTGCTATAACAATATTCTCTCCGAAGCCAGTAATACTGCCTTCCATTGCCTCAACTGTCTTTTTTATCTTAGAGACTGCCCTCTTAAGTTCAATAACATCTTTCTTTCTTAAATTCTGAATATCAATAACAGCTATTGTATATCCTTCTCTTAAAGCATTAAGTATTTCATTTACATCTTCAAACTTCTTTAATATATAGGGTTTGACATTAACTTTAGAGCGAGCTTCATTCTGGCCTACATCAATTTCTACATAATCTTCTCCAGAATCATTCTTGCTCATAATGCTTGAAAATCCCTTTTTAATCTTATCCATCACCATATGGAAATTAAATTTAAGTGGTTTATAAAGATTTCTATGCTCGCTTATTTATCGACGATAAAGCGATTTTTGTCAAGAATTTTTCCAAAAATGTCATTGGAAATTGAAATTACTGCATTTTATTTACAATTTCACCCTTTAATCTTTCAATATTTTCCTTTAAACTGAGTTCTTGTTTACTAATTGACTTTAATCTTAACTCAAGAAGGTCATCTTTTTCTTTTAGCTCTTTTTTTAATGTCTCTTTTTCAGCTTTAACCATTACCTGTCCCAAAACCCTGAAAACATCTCCTTTAGATTTTTCAACTTCTTCTAGAGCAGTTTTTGTCTCATTAATCTCAATTTGAAAGTTCTGTTTCTGCATTAGAATATTCTGAAAGTTTTGTTCAAAAATTTGAAGCTGCTGAATTTTCTCGTTTGTTTCTGAATCTATTTCCATAATCTTATTGTGCTTCTGTTTAATTTGATTTAATTTTTACAACAGTGCTTCTTGGCTTGTAAAAGATTTTAGAATTACAGTAAGGGCAGGTAAACCTCTTATCAAGCTTTTTAGAGGATATTAATTTTCCACATTTAAAACATTTATAATCTGCCATTTTATGTTAAGTAATTTTTATTTATATATTTTTTGTATTTTTATCTTTTTTGATTTGAGCTGGTGAAAGATAATATGCTTCACCTGCAAATGTTTTTCCACATTTCTTACATCTCCAAATTCCTGAAGATTTTCTTTTTGCAGTTCCGCTACAGAAGGGGCATATTTGTTTTTTTCTTTGTTTTGTTTCAACGTCTACAAATTTTATCCTGACATTTGTTCCATAACCTGCGCCAAGCCTTCCACTTGCTTTTACTTTTTTTGTTCGTGCCATGATAATAGTTGAAAAAGATCGTTTTTAAATTGTTCTGTTTTTGATATTTGAAAATTAAGTGAGAAAATCTAAGATAAAGAGGAAGTTTTATGATTAGCTAATATTTTTTCAATATTTGGGGAAAGAGGTATATTTAGAATTGAATTTCTTATTCTTTTGGCTTGTTCAGAATTAATTGGTTCAATCCTATATTTCTTTCCACTTGCTTCTGCCATTTGGCTTATTGCTCCTAATGTAGAATCTCTAACAGTTCCAATTGGTGTTTCTTCTCCGTTAACATATACTGCATAAATCTGTTCATCCATTTGAAATTGATTAATGAACTATATATAAAACTTCCTAAATTTGTAGAAAGACTAAAATCAAAAAAACAATGGTTCCCTTGTTTTTAGGACTTCAAGTTTGTAAGAACTTGATAGTGATCAGGAACTTGTTCCTGACATGCTCAAGAATTAAAACACTAAAGTTAAATTCTTGACATCAAATGGGGCTACCCGGATTTGAACCGGGGTCGCGAAGTCCCAAACCTCGAAGGCTACCAGACTACCCCATAGCCCCATGACAATTCAAGATTTAAAGTGTTTATAAATATTATCAGGAGTTGACTGTTAGAAAATTATTTTTGAAATAAAAAATTTACTTTTTCTTTGCTTCTTTTTTAGGAGACTCTTTAGCAGTTGAAGCTTTAGCAGCCGGAGTTTTTGCAGTTGAAGCTTTAGCATCAGGTGATGCTTCAGCTTTTGCTCCTTCTTTTGTTGCAGCTGCAGGAGTTGCAGCTGCTGCAATTGTCTTTGCCTGCTCTGCTGCAGCTTTTTCTTCTTCAACTTTTTTCTTCTGTAATTCTTGTTTTTGTTTTATCTGATCGAAAAATTTGTCAAGTTCTTTTCTTTTTTCAGGAGAAACTTCAGTCTTGGCAGATTTAATTTCTTTATCATAAACTCCTTGATCAATTTCTTTAGCAACTTCTGTTGCAGGTTTATTTTCAACTAATAGTCCTATGCTTACACAAGTTCCAATAACTGATTTAACTGCACTTTTAAGATCTTTATCAAGCATTCCCGGCATTTTAGTAATTGCAACAGAAATGATTTGTTCAATTGCTATATTTCCAACTTTGCTGTTTTTATGATCGCCTGAACCTTTATCCAACTTCATTTCTTTTTTTAATAATTCTGAAACAGGAGGTGTTGAAACTTTTATAGTATAAGTTTTCTTGGCAGTATCTACATTTAATTCAACAGGAACTTTTGTGCCTTTGAAAGATGCAGTTGCTTTATTTACATCAGAAATAACTTTTCCAATGTCAATTCCCAATGGGCCTAATTTCTGAGCAAGTGCTGGACCTGGAGTCATTGCACCGCCTTCTACAAGAAGATTAACTATCATTGTTCTTCTCCTTCTTCTGGTTCTTCATTGCTTCTTCTGATAACTTTAACATTTTCTATTTTGATTGTTACTGGAATTTGAACGACTGCACCAAGTAAACTAACTACTACTTCTCCTTTCTGTTTGTCTATTCTTAAAACTTTTGCTTTTTCTTTTTTGAATGGTTCTGAAAGAATTTCGACAATATCATCTTTTTCAATATTAACTACTGTAATATTTGGTTCAAGCATATTCTTAACTTCATCATAAGTTATTGTTTTGCCGATGATTCCTTTAACATAAGGAAGATTAAAACATGCATCTTCTGCTGATTCTCTATCTGCAGATTCTAATAAAATATATCCTCTTAAACCTTGCGGTTTTGCAACTGCATAAACATTGATGCCTTTTTTTAAGATATGATCTGCTATTACATCTATTACTCTTTCTTCTTTATTTGTTGTGACTTTTATTACAAATATCATTTGATTTGCCTGCCTTTGCTAGTAGTAAAATACTAGAACGAGTAAAGCGCGGTATAAAAAGTTATTTATCACTATTTATAAATTTATGGTTTTTCAAAAAATACTTATTATGCGATTAGTCTCATTAATAGTAAAATAATAAATCCTATTAACCCGATAATTCCAATGCCTATTGCAGAAACTTTTGCAACTGTTAAAAACTCTTCTCTTGTCGGCTTTCTTAAAATATGCCAAACCCTTACGCATTTTCTATAAAATCCAAATGCTTTATCTTTTAAACTTTGTTTTTCTTCCATGATTTAAAGAATTTTGTTCTCTATTTAAAAGTTACTGTTGATAAATTGTTATGCTTAGGAGACGTATACTCCTAAACTTAGATATTATATACTTTTAAGATACCTTTATAAATTATCAATTAAGTTACAATTAATTTAAAATGGTAAAACGAATTTATCTTCGCGAGGCAGAATCAAAGGATTATGAAGGAATAGAAAAACTTCTTAATGAAGCAGACCTAATTGAAGATGAATTTGATTTTAACAGAAAGACATTTAATAGAATGCTTAAAAAGAATCGTGGATATTATTTTGTTGCTGAAACTAAAGATAAAGAAATTGTAGGTAATATATTTGCAACAAATGACGGAGGATATTGTGGATTTATATATAAAATGGCAGTTTCAGAAGAATATAGGGGAAGAAAGATTGGGTCAAGAATGTTAAAAAAGATTATAGATAAATTAGATGAAAATAATATACCTATAATTTATGCACATGTTAGAAGAACAAACCGGTCTTCACGGCGAGTATTAAGATCTAAAGGATTTGAAATAATGAGAGGATATTATGATAAGAAACCAGTTGATATTTTATGCAGGAGTAAATAAAATTAATCTTCACAAAAAACAACAGCTGAAACAGTTGTTGTCCAAAGACCATCTTTGTTTCCTTCAGCAGATTGAACATTATTTGTTGTTTTGAAAATGTGGCCGCTTGCTTTGTAAATTTGTTCTCTCTCTTCCCATGCCTTATCTGGATCAAATTCAATTCCTAAAGTTGATGCTAACATTGTTGCAGCAAGATCTTCTGCATATTCTCCTGCTTTTTTTGCTGTTTCTCCGAAGCTGTGATGCTCTGAAATATATCCATAATGCCCGTTATCTTTGGGAAGTGCAATTCCAATTGCAGATGAAATCAAACGATTTGGTTCATTTGTTTCATTTCTTGCCATAACACAAAAAGTTATTTGTCCAGGATTAAGAAGTTTAATACCTTCATCTTTGCAAACCATTTTACAATTAGGAGGTAAAATTGAAGAAACATAAACAAGATTACATTTTTCAATTCCTGCATTTCTTAATGCTAATTCAAAGGATGCAAGTTTATCTTTGTGAACTCCCGCCCCTTTTGTCAAAAACATCTTTGTTGGAACAAACATGGTTTACACAATTAATAACTCTTTAAAAATGTTCTTATTTTAAAATAATTTTTTTAATTTATCGACGATAAAATATAGATCCTATTTATAATTTATAAAAAATAAAATGTATTTTAATAATTTAATTGAAACTCTTATTTTATGAACTTAATTCCTAGCTCTTTAGAAAGTTCATTCTGTTTTCTTTCATCTGGGTTGATTTTAATGTCACTTCCTAAAATCTGCTGGCTGTGAACACCCGTAACAATAACCATAACTTTCATTGTTCTTTCCATATCTGGAGAAATTTGGGCTCCCCAAATTAATCTTGCATTAGGACTTAAACTTCTTCCAATTTCTTCAATTACTGTTTTAGATTCTTCCAAACTTAAGTCTGGTCCTCCAATAATATTTACTAAAGCTCCGGTTGCATTACTTATGTCAACATCTAATAGAGGATTATTAAGTGCTTTTTCAACAGCTTCTAATGCACGATTTTCAGAACTTGATTCTCCAACACCTATTAAAGATACTCCACCATCTGCCATAATTGTTTTAACATCTGCAAAATCTAAATTTACAAGACCGGCTTTTGTAACTAATTCTGCAACACCTTTTACTGCATTTGTTAAAATTTCATCTGCAACTTTAAATGCTGTTTGCAATGGCAAATCAGGAACAATCTCTAATAATTTATCATTAGGTATTAATATAAGAGTATCAACAATACTTTCAAGTTTGTCTAATCCTTCCATTGCATTTTCAATTCTCTTTGCTCCTTCAATTGTGAATGGAAGTGTAACAACCCCTATAACTAAAGCTCCTTGTTTTTTTGCAATATCTGCAATTATTGGAGCTGCACCTGTACCTGTTCCTCCACCTAAACCGCATGTGATAAAAACCATATCTGCACCTTCGAGCTTTTTTTTAATTTCAGCTTCTGTTTCTTTTGCAGCTTCTTCACCAACTGATGGGTTACTTCCGGCACCCATTCCTCTTGTTAGTTCTTTTCCAATAAGAATTTTTTTATCAGCATTTGTATAAAGCAAGTCCTGGGCATCAGTGTTAACTGCGATCATTTCTCCGCCTTTAATACCTATTTCATATATTCTTGAAAGAGTATTATTGCCTCCGCCCCCAACTCCGACAACTTTAATTTTTGCAGATTGTTTTTTAAGAAGCTCTTCTAATTCACGATCAATATCTAAAAGCTCCTGATCAACTTCATGACCATAAGCAATTTTACCGTCACCTACACCTTCTCTTTTATTAAATTCAGCGGACATAATTTCATCAAAGAAACTTAATTTATAAGGTTTATTATGGTGAAATTTCTGGTTATTTAGTTAGATTTATTTTTTTCAACTTCAACTTTTTTCTCAGCTAAAACCATTTCATATCCTAAAATGTCCTTAAACTTGTCATTAAGCAATTTTATAATTGGTTCAAAGAATTTTTCTCCAGTAATGATAATCTTTTTTTCTTCTTCATTGATTTTAACTTCTAATTTTTGCCTTAGAAAAAATTCAAGAATAGTATTTGCTTTTTCTCCAATATCTTCAACTTTTTTAGTAATTGTAAAATTATAGATTATGTCTTTTCCAGCTAAAGGGTTGTTAAAATCAACTAAAACCCGACCTCCTGAGACACTTACAATCTTAACAAGATAATTATCTAATGAAAGAGTCATTCCTGGCCTGATGTTAATATTCTTATCCTGGAATAATTTTATTGGCATTAGTTTAACTAGATCTTTTTTTCTTTCACCAAATGCTTCTTTAGATGAGAGTTCAATAGAATATTCTTTCCCAATTTCTTTTTCTTCTAATGCATTATCTAATCCTTTAATAACCATTTCCTGACCAACACATACTGCAAATGGTCTTTCTTCTATCTGAAGATTTATTTTTTCAGCTTCTTTTTTTATATTTGTATCGAATATTTCTCCGCCTTTAACTTGGCCTGTAAACTGCAATTCAACGAAATCATTTTTCTTAATCATATGAGAGAAATAAAAAATAGGTTTATAAAATTATAGTTAAGCTCTATCTCTTTTAAGATTTACTTTGTTTAGGCTTCTCCTTCATTCTCTATAATATAATTAATTTCTTTGATAATCTCTCCCAAATCTTCATAAACTCTTTTATTCATTGTTCTTTTAAAGATCATCTGTTCAATTATCGAACATAAACTAGAGAAGGGCATAATGCTCTCTCCAAGTCTCTGACTATAAGGATTAGATTGTAGACTACCAAACTTTTTAATTATATTCTCTTTCAACTTATCTTTAGAAGTGCTATGATAATTCACTCCCCAGAAACGTATTTTTGAATTTTTATAATCTCTAAGAGGTAAATTAAGGGAAGGGTAACAGTTATTTACAAAAAGGTCAAAATTGCCTGAACCTAATCCTTTATGGTAAGCTTCTAAATTAATTGCACTAGGTCGCTCTTCTCCAAGTTCAAGCCAACTACAAATAGTGTGAACTCTTTTACTAAAGGGAACTTTATTTCTTTTCATTCGTGCTAAAAGTCGAAGTGTAAATTCTGTTGGTCGACCATAATTAGTTCTTAAATCTTTAATATAATCCTCAGTTTCTTCAATTAATTCTCTATAACTAATAAGTTCTTCATAAGATATAATAAAGGCTTTAGATTCTTCAGGAGTTTCAAGATAATCTATCCTTTCTTCTCGTGCAAATGGTTTTACCAAAGATCTATAATTTACTTCAAGTTGTTGATAATCCTCATCATTAAGAAGATAATTTGATAGACTCTCCTCAGGTTTCTTAGTCATTTTCCCTCCCAATTAATTTTAGTCTATTTGACAATTCTTCTGATCTGACCGGGATACCCCTTATATGAACATAATAGAGTTTATTCTTAGAAGAATTAACAATATAACCATCACCAATCTCATTAACTCGATTAAAAAATCTCTCGGTGCCGGATACACTGCTAGGGGTGTAATCAGATTCGTTAATTCTACATGTTTTAAATGAATCATCAAAATCAATTTTACGTGGGATAATTTCTCTTCTTATAATTCCATCTGCATTTAGGTCTAATAATAAATTATAGAGATTAAAACCACTCCAAGGTAATCCGAGAATTTCTTGATTTGAAAGGCCGGCATTTCTCCAATGTCGAATATTTATTTCACTTTGAGGATACCGTCCTTCAACTGTTTGATAAGGAGAATCAACTTTAACAAATTCAGAACCTTGACCATAAATCTCTCTAAACTCTTCCATACTGCCTGGGAAAATTTTTATATCATACCAATTAAAAGGGGGAAATGGTGGTTCTTTTTTACTTTCTTCTTCCATTTTTTCTATTATTTCTTTCATCCTTTCTTCTCTAGTTTGATTTTTTGAGGTTTCCATTTTAGTTTCTCTTATTTTACTATAGGTTAGTGATAACATATGCTTATTTAAACTTAATTTGTCCCTAATAGGACGAAAACTATTTAAATTAGAGAAAGGTTAGATTATATGGATAAACGGGATTTGTATGAATTGGGGCTGACAGAGGGGGAGGCAGAAATTTATCTTGCTTTATTACAGTTAGGATCAGCAAATGTAATGGAGTTAGCAAAGCAGACTGGAAGACATAGGACCCATATTTATGATACCATAGAAAAGCTAAAAGAAAAGAGTTTTATAAGTGAATCAAAAACCGATAGTAAAAAATCATTTCATGCCTCTGATCCAAAAAACATTTTAAGTTATTTAAAAGAAAAAGAAGAAAAGGCTCATAAAATTATTCAAGGTTTAGAAAAATTAAAATTTTCTTCAGAAGGAGAGATAACTGTTGAGACTTTAAAAGGTGTTGCGGGAATAAAAATGATTTTAAGAGACATCTTACAGGAAAAAAAGGATTATGTGGGATATGGTGAAGGAGTAAAATTCCAAAAACTGCTTCCTGAATTTTATAATGAATTTAGAGGTAAATCAGAAAAGTTGGGTATTGGTCTAAGATTAATTGTGAAAAATAAGATTAATATTGAAAAAAGAAAGAATTTAGAAGTAAGACATCTAAATTATGTGAGTCCTTCAACCACTTTTATTTATGGAAACAAGATAGCAATTATAATTTGGGAGCCTTTTCCTACAGTTATACATATTAATAATAAACAAGTAACTATTTCTTATAAAAATTATTTTGAGATTTTATGGAAAAACGCGAGTAAACAATAAAAGGCAATCTTTATAAATGTATTTTTCCCTTGGTTAGTGTATGTCAAATAAACTAATAGATGCAACAGCTGTCCGTAATGGAACAACAATATTAATTGAAAATGAACCCTGCACTGTTAGATCATATGATATTAGCAAGACAGGAAAGCACGGACATGCAAAGGTAAGGTTAGAAGCAATAGGAATTTTTGATGGTAAAAAGAGAGTTATGGTAAAACCAGGTCATGAAAGATTTGAAGTGCCAATGATAAATAAAAGAAAGGCACAAGTATTATCGGTTGGATCTTCAAGTATAAGTGTAATGGATACTGAAAGTTTTGAAACAATAGAATTATCACTTCCAAATTCTGAAGATGTGGAAGGAGATATAAAAGAGGGTATAGAAATTGAATATTGGGAAATTGAAGGAAGAAGAGCAATAAAGAGGATAGGACAATAATATGGCAAAAAATATTAAATTTTTTGGATATTCACTTTAGGAGGTAAAGTTTCATATGGCAAAAATATTAGCAGCTCAAAATCGACTTTTTAAAAATGTTTTTTTATGTAAAAGATGTGGGACAAAAGTAAAAGTAGAAGCAAAGAAAATTATAGATGGTAAAATAAGCTGTAGAAAGTGTAAAGGAAAATCTTTCAGAGCAATTAAAAAGGGTTAAAACTTAGTAGTTTAATCAAAAGGAATAAAAATGAATTTTTTTATGTATGATATAATTTTTTTGGTATTATTCACAACATTTGTAATATGGTTTCTTTATACCAGAAGAAAGAATCTTCAGAGAGAGGGAATTTTATTTTTATATAGAACAAAATTCGGTATGAAAGCAATTGAATGGACAAGCAGAAAATTCAAAAAACAACTGCAATGGATTCAATATGTATCTATTTTTACAGGATATGTGTTAATGGCAACTATGATGTATTTGTTTTTTCAGCTGGTTTATATTTATGTCAGCTCTCCTGAGACTGTAAAAGCAATAAAAATTCCGCCTATAATGCCCCTAATACCATATTTACCTTCATTATTTAGTATAAGCTTTCTTCCGCCATTTTATTTTACATACTGGATTGTAATACTTGCTATTGTAGCAATAAGTCACGAATTCTCTCACGGAATCTTTGCAAGACTACATAATATAAAAATTAAATCAACTGGCTTTGGATTTTTAGGACCGTTTTTAGCAGCTTTTGTCGAACCTGATGAAAAGCAAATGGGTAAAAAATCAATAAAATCACAGCTTGCAGTATTATCTGCAGGAACCTTTGCAAATATAATTGTCTCTATTTTGTTTATAATTATATTTGTTTTATTTTTCTGGAGTATGTTTATTCCATCTGGTGCTGTATTTGATATGTATGCATTTTCAGATATAAATCTAACACAGGTTAATTCTGTGAATGGATATTTAGTCAATAATCCTTCACCACAAACTATAATGGAAAACCTGAATCTCAAAAGTGGAAATAATCTTACTGAAATTAAAATAAGTAATAGTAGTTATTTAATTGATAATAATATTTTTATTGCAAATATTAAATCTGTCGGAGAAATTGCAAGAGTTTATGATGATCTCCCAACTGCAAGAGCAGGAATAACTGGAGCAATAATTGAATTAAATGGCGTTAAAATAAGCAGTATTAATGATTTAAAAATAGAAATTGGAAAATATCTGCCTGGAGCAAATATAACTGTAAAAACAGAGATGAACAATAATCAAATTAACAACTACAATATAACTCTTGCAGATAATGGAAATGGAAAAGCAGTAATGGGAATAGTTCTATTGCCGTATCCATCTACAGGAATAAAAGGAGTTATATATCAGGCAATCAGTATTGTTAAAGAACCTGGAACATATTATAAAAGTAGATTAAATACAAATTTTAATCAGTTTATTGTTGATTTATTGTGGTGGATGATTTTAATTAATCTGAGCGTAGCTTTAGTTAATATGCTTCCTCTTGGAATATTCGACGGTGGGAGAGTGTTTTATTTAACAATTTTATATTTCACTAAATCAGATAATATGGCAAAAAAAATATTTAAGTGGATGACAATGTTATTATTATTTATGCTTGCATTAATTATGGTCTTTTGGGCATATTCTGTTTATTTTTCATAAATTCTGATAAGAAGATTTATAATAAAATATCTAATATTTTTATCGACGGGAAAAAATAAGTTAAAAATTTAGGAAAATTAAAAAATAGAAAGATATATAAATAAAATTTTGCTGGATATTATATAATTAGTAAATGAGGTGATATAAATGGCTGCAAAGAAAAAAGCAAAAAAGAAAAGATAAATTTGTCAGATTATTTTTTTATTTTATTTTTTAATTTTAAATTCAACTATTTCTATAAATATACAATTCCGTTCTTTGTCAATGCAACAAATCTTACACCGACAGGAACAGATAACAATGCAGAAATGAGGGCCATATGCTCTTTTCCATCTCCTGAGGCTATGGACAATGCAACTTCGGTATCTTTAATTTTTCCTTTTAATTTTTCAAAAATATCCTTCTTCAATTCAATTAAACGACTATCCTGGTCAATCTGAATAAATTCAAATTGCTTATTAGATTTGAATTCTTTTGCAAATGAGCCTCCAATAAGTATAATATTATCCCATTCTCCCTGATTAATTAATCCAGATACCTGAGCCCAGGTGCCTTTACCAGAACTTAATAGTGCAACTAATTCCATTTATTGAAATAATAAAATATATTTATAAGGTTTTATATGGTAAGATATAAACTCACAACCCAAAATTTTCTATAAAATTTTCTATAACCTTATATTCGTTGACAAAATTATTACCTCTTGCAGTTAGTGAAAAATATTTTTTATTTTCTTCTTCGAGTTCAACTTTAATAAATCCTTTTTTAATCAATTCGTCAACATAATCCTTGAACATTTGAGGCGATAAGTTTGAAGCATAAAGCAGTCTTGTTGGCTTTATTTTACGATTTTGTTTTATTACCTGAAGTATGTCCCTTATTACATCAAGACGTCCTCTTTTCTTGGTCATTTCATTGCTTCCTTGTTACATTAAAAACACCATATAACAGTATTATGAATAAAATTATATTAAACATATAAACTGCAATAATTGCAAAAATATTCCAATTAAGATATAATGCAGAAACTGCGTTTAATGTCCATGCTGAAAGACTAAGCAACATTGCTATAAAATAAAACTTGGTAAACTTCCTTTCACTGCCTTTATTTGAATAATTGTTAAAACTTACTATTGAAGCAGCTAGAAATAAAGCAATTTGAGAAATAAACATAAAATAATACCCTGCCCATATATAATCTAATAATAAAATTACAATTGTCATTGCGTAAAATATCATAAGATGTTTATTGAAAAGTGAACTTGGATATGGATCTTCTGATTCAAAATTCTTCCATAGAAGACTATAAAGGAGGAAAAACCCGGCCATTATTATAAAAAACTCAAATAAAAATTTGGATAAATCATAACTTAAGAAAGTTGAATTAAATAATTCTGATTGAAGCAGAAAATACCTAAAGATAAAAGAAATTCCATAAAAAAATAAGGCATTTCTAAAATACCTTATACCCTGATGATAACTTAATCTAAATAACCTGTCTGTTTTAAGAACTATAGCAATACATATAGTAACAATTGCCAAACCATAAATAAGTTTTATAATTTCCTTATTCTGAATAATATATTCGAGCATAAAGATAAAACGAAAGTTTTTATTTAAAGATTTATGCTTAAGAATATATAGTTATAATATATATTTTTATTAATTAGCGATGCTTAAGACGACTTATAAACTGACGTTTTGTAATGTACTTATGAAAAAAACAGGTAATATTCGCAAGAAAATCTTCTTCTAACCATCGCTTTTAACCATCGGCAAAATTTTTCAGAAGGTGCAAACTAATTTATTGATAATTGGGGTAGCATCTTCTGAAAACCATATATCAAAAAACCTTGAGTTTCTGGTTTTTAGACTGAGAAAACTTATAGTTTTCGAGGCGCCAAAAATCTTCGATTTTTGAGCGTTCCCAAAAAAATTTGCACAAACAAAGAAACTACAACATGAATGTTGCAGATTTTTTTAAGGATTAAGAGCAAACATTAATAAATTATGAATAACAAATTATTGTATGCCAAGAGACACGCCGTTAAGCGAGATAATTTTAAGAAAATATGAAAGGCCATACAATATTGACAGAAGACAGCTTGTTAAAAAAATTTGTCTTTCATTGGGTCTTTTACAGCCTGGAGACAGTAGAGATGTTATTGTTGATATTCTGATGGTTTTGCTTGATGAGAAAGAGAGAAAGAACAAATTAACTTCAGATGATATAAAACTTAAAGTTGAAGAGATGAGAAAGAAGCATAATCTAGAAATGAGGGGGATTGCAGAATCAAATATCCGAAGACAATTAAAAAGGCTTAGGGACATAATGCTTGTTGATAAGCAAAGCAATCTTTATTTTATATCTGAATTTGAAACCCTGAATAATCTTTTTGAGAATAAGATTGAAAAACTGCTTGTTCAGCAGAGTGTTGAACGTGTAAAAGAGTACCTAAGAGAGCTGGAGAAGTAAATTTCTTATTCAACCGCCAACTTTATAAACCACCTATTTCATAATGTAATGTCATACTACATCGCAGATTGCTGGTTTCTGGCAATGGGCGCATAGGTAGAAGACACTGAAAATGGAAACATTAAAATTAGAAAAAGCTATTGAAGAAATTAAGAAATCTGAAAAAAGAAAATTTGAGCAGTCAGTAGACTTAATTATAAATCTGAAGAAAATTGATGTGAAAAAGACATCAATCAATTTATTTGTGCCTCTTCCTCATAAAATTAAAGAGAAGAAGATATGTGGGTTCATTGAGATAAAGAGTAATTTAATTGAAAATATTCCTAAAGTTGCATTTGCAAGATATAAAGAAAAGAAAGATTTAAGAAAATTAGTAAAACAATATGACTTTTTTATTTCTTCTGGAGCAAATATGCCTGCTGTTGCTACAACATTTGGAAGAGTTTTAGGGCCTGCGGGAAAAATGCCCTCACCGAAACTTGGAATTTTATTAAATGAAAATGAAAAAGAAATTGAAGACTTGGTGAAAAAGATAAATGGTGTTGTGAGAGTTCAAGCTAAAGACTCATCTTTAAAAGTAATAATTGGAAAAGAAAAAATGGGAGATAGTGAAATAATTGAGAACATAAAATCTGTTTATAATGCAGTAATGAATGAACTTCCAAATAAAAAGGATAATATCAGATCAGTAATGATTAAATTAACAATGGGAAAACCAGTTAAGGTGGAGATGTAAAATGCCTAGGACAAAAGAAAAACCAAAAACACATGTATCAAAAGAGAAAATTGAAAATGTAAAGGAATTGGTTGATTTATTTGATAAGAATAATACAATTATGTTTGCTTCAATAAAAGGACTTCCTGCAAAAAACTTTCAGAGAATAAAAAAGGATTTGTCAAAAGATGTAACTTTAAAAGTTATTAAAAAAAATATGTTGCTAAGAGCTATTGATAACTCAAAAAAATCCGGAATAAAGGGGTTGAAAGAATATGTTAAAGAAGATATTGCAGTTTTATTGTCTCAGTCAGATGCTTTTGAATTAGCAGGTAAACTGGCTGAAAGCAAGACACCTGTTAAGGCAAAAGTTGGACAGATTGCTGAAAATGATATTGTTATTGAACCTGGACCAACAGAATTAGTTGCAGGTCCGGTTGTAAGTGAGTTAGGAGCATTGGGATTGAAAATTGAGATTAAGGCTGGAAAAATTGAAATAAAAGAACAAAAAACAATTGTAAAAAAGGGTCAGCCAATAAGCGATGGGGCTACAAGTATAATGGGAAAATTTAATATTATGCCATTTTCAGTGGGATTTATTCCAACTGTTGCTTATGATAGCAAGGAAGATAAAATATTCACAGAATTAGTAATTGACAAAGAAGGAACATTAAAAACAATAAAAGAATATTTTGTAAAAGCAAAAGCATTTGCAGTATCAATAACTTATATTTCAAAAGAAACAATAGGATTTTTGCTTGGAAAAGCTGAAAGAAATGAAAACGCTTTAAGTGCTTTAATAAAAGAAGATAATACTCCTCAAAATGTGGAGGCTATAAAAATATGAAAATCAAAAACAATTTTCAAGCATTTATATTCCCTATAAACAAGGGAGGAATATAAACGAAATGGAATACATATATGCAGCTCTTTTACTGCACAAACTTGGAAAACCAGTTGATGAAGCTAATTTGAAAAAAGTAGTTTCAGCTACAGGTGCTTCAGTTGATGAAGGCAAGATAAAAGTTCTTGTTGCAAGTTTGAATGGTGTAGATATAGACAAAGAATTGGAGAATGCAGTTGCAATGGCAGCAGCTCCAGTTGCATCAGGAGCAGCAGAGCATAAGAAAGATGAGAAGAAAGAAGAAGAAAAAGCTTCAGCAGCAGCTGAAGGTTTGTCATCTCTATTTGGTTAATTTAATTTTTTTACTTTAAACCAAAGAGAACAAACCTTTTAACACTAATAGTAATTACGCTGAAGCTTTTCTCAATCTAATTATAATTCTAAAATTACAATAAAAGATTAAAAATAGAAATAATTAATACATTTAATGAATAATAGAGAAAAATATGCCCTATTTCTTGGAATGCTTTGTGGAGATGGATGTTTATCTATAAGCCATAGTGGACAAGGATATAGGAATTACCCCATACAGTTTTATAACACTAATAAACAAGTAGTGAAGTTATTTCAAAATTTATTATTTGAATTATTTGAACTACAGGCAAATATTTTGGTTATAAAAAGGGAAAATAAACTTAATTTATGGTATATAATGAAATATTCTAAAAAAACAGTGTTAGAATTAAGAAACATTGGATTTCCAGAAGGAGTGAAAAGGGATGTTTTGAGAATTCCGAGTATGATCAAAAATGGAACAGAAAAAGAAAAATTATCTTTTATATGGGGCTTTTTAATAACTGATGGCTGCTTAAGAAAGCGAGAGGATATTTTATTTCATTCTGGAAGTAAAATTTTCTTAGAAGAATTATCCATCTTAATTAGTGAATTTACTAAAACAAATAAACCTATTAAAGAATATATACAAAGAGAAAAATATCATTCATATCAGTTAAATTTAAATAAAGCAGAAACAAAGCTTTTATTAATAGATATGCCGACGTGGGACAATGGTACTCCGCTCGCCTTGAGCTTATAAAATAAAATCAGAACAAGTTAGCGAGTTTCCTTCGGGATCTCCCGGTTCGATTCCGGGCGTCGGCGTTTTAACAATAGATTTTTATATGCTTTATCAGTATTAATCTTATAAAAGAGAGAAATGGGATTGATTAATCTATTACCAGCTGTACTGCCTGAAGACTTCAGCATCTTATTTGAAATTGGAATAATGATAATTATGGCCGGTTTACTAGCTTTTATTTTCAAGATGTTAAAACAGCCGAGAATTCCTGCATATATTATCGCTGGAATTATTCTTGGACCATTATCTTTAGGATTAATACAAAACTCAGGAGTTATTCTTGCATTGTCTGAAATAGGAGTTGCTTTTCTATTATTTTTTGCAGGGTTGGAAATTGATTTTAAAAATTTAAGAAGAGTTGGAAAAATAACCTTGACTGCGGGACTTATTCAGATGGGGATGATGGCGATTATAACAATTTTATTAATGTTTTTCTGGAAATTTAATAACTTAGAAATTATCCACATAATTTTAGTTGTTGCATTCAGCAGTACTATGGTAGTAATAAAAATTCTGTCAGATAAAGAAGAATTAAATACCCTTCATGGAAGAATTATCGTAGGAATTTTATTAATGCAAGATATTGCAGCAATAATTGCATTAACAATATTAACTACAAATCTGAATACTGGAGCAGTTTTAATTGCCTTAGGAAAAGCAGTTTTATTTGTAATCTTTGGAATAGTCCTTGCAAAAATTTCTGGACCAATATTTAAAATATCTGCAAAATCAAGTGAACTAATTTTGATAATCTCCTTGGCCTTTTTATTCTTATTCACAATATCTGCATACTCATTTGGACTTTCTTTAGTAATTGGTGCGTTTTTTGCAGGTGTTGCTTTGGCAAATTCGCCGTTTAAAGTTGATATAAAAGGAAGAATACATCCATTAAGAGATTTCTTTGGTGCGATTCTTTTTGTCTCATTAGGAATGCAACTTGTATGGATACCTAAGGAATATCTTGGTTTATTTTTTATGCTTATGGTTTTAATCATAATAATAAAACCAATTGTTCTTATTTTATCTGTAAGATTTTTAGGCTATACAAATCGAACTGCATTCTTAACTGGAAATTCATTAGGACAATCAAGCGAGTTTGCTTTAATACTACTAACTCAGGGACTAATGCTCTCCCAAATTACAAAAGAATTATTTAGTGTCTTAGTATTTGTGGCAGTATTGTCCATGTCTCTGACAGTTTATTTTATGCAGTATGAATCAAAAATCTACAAAATATTTCTTTTTCCTGCAAGATTATTTGAAAAAGTTCCAGCGAGAAAAGAAGAATTAAATTATGGTGTTGTCAAAAATAAAAAAGTAATAATTTTTGGATGCCATAGGACTGGAACATTAATATTAAAGAAATTTGCAAGTATAAAGGATGAAATATTAGTAATAGACTTTAATCCAGATATAATAAGATCTTTAATAAATAAAAAGGTACCATGCCTTTATGGCGATTTTGCAAATCCAGAAATTATTGAGAAAATCAAATTTATGAGTCCAGAAGTAATTATCAGTACAATACCAGACCATGAAGATAATTTAAATCTTGTTGAAAAGACAAGAAGAATAAGTAGAAAAACAATTATCATTGTCATGGCAGAGCATATTCATGAAGCATTAGAATTATATAAAAAAGGTGCAGACTATGTTATCTTGCCAAAAATAATTGGTGGAATAAAAGTTAATGAGCTGATGGAACAAATTAAAAAAGACAGAAAAGGAATAAAGAAAAGAGAATTAGATTTTTTGAACGATATCCATTATTTTTTATATAAAGAGAAGTGATATTTAATCTATTGAATCATTTTATTATACAAACAAATAGATATTGTTAACTTCTCAGTACATTCTGTGTATCAACAAATTTAATCAAATTATAACTAATTATGATCTACTCAATTCCCAATTTCTTTTTATATTCTTCTAGCAAACTCCTGTATCTTTTTATTAGCTCAATATCCTCTGCATTTGCTCCTAATAAACTAATCTTATGCTCTAAAGCAGCAATTAAACTTTTGTCTATTTCTTTAATGTGATACTTTGCTAAAATATCATCTTTTTCATTTATATCATTTTCCAGCTTTTTAAAATGCTTTTCTATTTCTTCTTTATAACTTTCAATTGCATTCTTCAATCTCTTACTTCTTTTTACCATGCTCTAAAGTTCTCACCCTTTTTTTTATTTCTTCGATTAAAGCCTTTGCCTCCTTAACAGATATAACTTTCTTTGATTTTAAATCATTCTTAACCCTAACATATGCAAAATATGACTCTTCACTGGCAACTTTAGTTATTAAATTTAAAAATTCTTTATTAGATGGATTCTTATTATTTCTTAAACATTCAATTAAATACAGCTCCCTCAACCTTAAAATTATAGAATATAATGTTTCATCTAAAACCATTTTTCCCATCTCTTCATCTATTTCTACGGACTTTTCATTTATTTTAGTTATTGATTTTATCTCATCAAGGTGCTTTTTTATCAAAATGCCTTTAATCTTATTTTTGTAATATTTGAGCAAATCATCATTTATTATCGCTTTAGACTCATTAATTAGAGAAGCCAGGTAAATACTATTCAAAATAGACTTTTCAAATTTATCTTTAGAAATAAGAATCAGTTCGTATTTTCCTATTTTAATTTGTTTATTTATATTATCTGTTATAATCAAAATATCAATGTCGCTCTCTTCTGTTTCTTCTCCCCTTGCATAACTCCCAGCTAAAAATATTCCAATAGTACTCTTTAACAAATCCTTTTCCCCCAAAATTTCCATTAATTCTTGAGAGATAGATCTATCAATAAGTTTAATCACCACTTTCCTGCCTTTCCACTCAATTGGGAGAAGAACTCCTGCAGAGTTTCCTAATTTAAATGCTTGTTTAATTATCTCAGTTTTCATGTTTATACATGTATAAACATATTTATAAAGATTACTATATGGGGGTTAATCATCTCGTGAGGTCATGTATATTAATATTCTCTTTACTTCACTTCAATTATTTTGTTTTCTTTGTAGAAATCAACGGCGTCGTTTAATTTACCCTTTGACTGAGAATAAATTGTAATAATTTTGTCTCCTTTTTTAAGACTTTCATTCAAATGTTTAAATAAGTACAAGCCTGCCTTTTTATCATCGGGCGAACCTGCAATTCTTGCAAGAAGATTTACTTTTTTATTATCAATCATAACAACTTTGCAGTTTTTTTCTGCGCAAATATTATAAGAGAATTTTGCAAGAGATAAATTTTTATTATTTAAATCACCTTTTTGTGCTTTGATTATCTGTTGAAATTTGTTAAAGGCTTTTCCAGACTTAAGAATTTCTTCAGCTAATTTTTTTCCATGTCCTTTTTTAGCTTTCCCGCATAGTTCAAATATCTCTCCTGCAAGAAACAAAGATTTGTCCCTAAGGTCATTATGGGGCTTATTATCATTATTTCCTAGAATATCAATTATATCTCTTAATTCCATTACCGGACCTATACCATTTCCGATTGGTTGTCTGCCATCAGTAATCACACATTTTAATTTTAAATTAAAGTGTCTGCCAATTTCTTCAAATCTGCTCTTTAATTTAATTGCTTTAGATTTGTCTACCTTAGCAAATTTTCCATATGGTATGTCAATTAAAATATATTTACTTCCTGCAGAAAGCTTCTTTGCCATAATTGATGCAAGAAGATTTGGCTCTGGATCGATATTTATCTCGCTTTCAACACGAATTATTTTATCATCTGCAGGAGCAAAACCTAATGCTCCGCCCCAGACCATGCATGCATTTGTTTTTTCAACAATCTTCTTAATTTCCTTAATTGAAAAATTAACTTTGCATACTGCTTCTAGTACATCAGCAGTTCCAGCTGCAGAGGTTATTGCACGAGAAGAAGTTTTGGGCATTGTAAGTCCTGAAGCAGCACATATTGAGACAACAATAGGTGTTGTCCTATTGCCGGCTATTCCTCCGATTGAATGTTTATCTACAACAAATTTGCTTTTAAATTTCAATTGTTTTCCTGTCTTAAACATTGCTTTTGTAAGCCAGATAATTTCATTCATCGACATCCCACATTCATATATTGCAGATATAAAAAAAGCAATTTCAGTTTCACTTAATTCATTATTAACAATTGACTGTATTATATTAAATATTTCTTTTTCATTTAAAATTTCGCATCGAAGTTTTTTATTAATTGTTTGTATAGCTCTTGGTTTTGTTGCAACTTCAACTGTAATAGTTTCTCCTCCGGACAAATGTAAATAATCAAGAATCTCAGTTGATAGGACAATCTCCCCTTCTTCTGCGATTTTAGATGAAAGGTCAAGTACTGCAACAATACGCTTTGAATTATATTTTATAAGAATTCTTTCATTCAAGCCTGCAAAAATTGTCTTTGCAATATCTTTGTTTAATATTGCAACTGGTCTTCCTGCAGACCATTTATAGTGTTTAACTTTTAATTTCATTTCTCACTCTTTTAATAATATTATAAATTAGAGAATAGTGTTTTTATATGTTATCTTGGACTAGATTTTTTTGCATTTTCGTCTCTATAAATTTCAAAAAGGACAACAAGATAGGCAACAATCAAAGGACCAAGGATAATTCCAAATATTCCAAATACTAACATTCCCCCTATTAATCCTATGATTGTAATAGAGTTTGGAACTTTAGATTGCCTTGAAATAATAATTGGGTGAGATAGGGTTTCAAATAAAGTAACAACAGTTGCTGAATAAATTAATAGGAATATTCCAGCAGTTGTATGCCCTGAGAGAAATAAGCTAAGAGTAACTGGAATCCATACGAGCCATGGACCTATTATTGGGATAATACTTGCAATAATTGCCAAAACTGTCAACAATACTAAACTATTAACTCCTGCAAAATAAAATCCTATTCCAGATAAAAGCCCAGTAATTATTCCAATAACAATTCTTCCAAAAAGAACTGAAAAAGTTACGGATTTAGATTTTTGAATAAAACGTGTTGTAGTTGCTCTATCAAAAGGAAGAAAATCCTTTAGGAGAGTGATAATCTTGTCTCCGTCCCTTAATCCATAGAAAAATACAATTATTACTACTGTTAATTTTAATACTATCGAGGGTAAATCAGAAAATATTGAAGTTAATTTTTCTAAGCTATTTTGAATAGTTGTTGATAAGAAAGTATTATAAGATGCAGCAAAATTAGCTGAAATCTGCTGTGAGGAAAATAAAAATGGGAATATTTGTTTAAGCAATCCAAGAGTATCAAATGACTGAATTAAGGTATATGCATCAAAAAGCTGAGTAACTAAAAGCGGTAGTGAAAACCAAAGGACTAGGAGCATAATACAGATGCTTACTGTACAAGTGATTAAAGCTGAAATAAATTTATTTTTTATTAATAAAAGTAAGCGTTTGTTAACTGGATTAAATGTATATGCAAGAATCAAACCTAAAATTATTGAAACAAATATAGGCCTTATTATTATGAAAGTAAATATTAAAAGAATTCCGATTAGTAATGCTGCAATAATCTGTCTTATTGTTTTTTCATCCATTAAATAATATGATGAAAAGAATATTTAAAACTTTGTCCTCACAAAGTTTTAATTTGTATAATATAATTTTTTGAAAACCGATATATATATATATATATATCCATTAACTTTTGAATTCTCATAAAAAGAGAATTAAATAAAGTGAAAGGGGGTGATGACATGAAAAGTAATTTAAATGTGTGGGCAATTGTTGGAATTGTTGCTGTTGTTGGTTTAATTGCAGGAATTGTTGGTGCAAGCATAACTGGGAATGTTATTAGAAGTTATGATTATAAAACTGCTCCAAATCAAGTTTATACCAAGCAAGAGGTTGATGCAAAATTTTCAACAAACCAAGGAGTTTTGAATATGTTAAGCAACTGTACTTTTGAAGAATCAAATAACTCTGTAAATAATTATTGTGCTCCTTCTTGTAAAAGATTAGGTAAAATTGCTATTGGTTCCTCTCTTTTTGTTTCTTATATGCAAATACAACCTAATGGGTATAGGAATTTAGAACAATATCAATATATCAGCTTTGGAAATAATCAGATGCAATCAAGCAATAATGGCCGATGGAGGGAAGAACTTCAACAAATTGAATCTGGATATGGTTCAAATGCTACAGTAATCTCTCCGACAGTAGCAAGCAAATGTATTTGTTGTTAAGTTTATTTTTTTATTTTTCTCTTTCTTTTTTTATTTTTCCTTTTTATTTTTATATTAACAATATTTATAAATAAGATTTAAGGATTAATATAATGGATTCATTTATTAAAAAAATTTTCAATGGAAAAATTGATAGTTTAGTACACTTACAATTTCAAAAATTCAGTAGGGGGGAGTTTCGGGATAAAGCTAGAATAAATGCTTCAAAATCAAAAGATAAATATTCCATCTCAACAACTTATGAATATGCTCCAGATATGGTTAGGAGTGTTGCAGAAAAAATGCCTGCTGGACAAAAAGCAAAAGTATCAGGAGCAATAATATCTACAAGAAATTTAAGAGAAATTCCAGAATTAATGAAACTCATTGGAAATACAGAAGTAAAACAGTTTATGGGTGTAAAACAATTTAAGATAGATACAGAGATGAGTGGAAAAGAGATAGTGGAAATATGTAATATGCTGCCAAATTCATTTTTAGGGTTATCTTTTTCATATGGAGATACAGAACTTAAAATAAAGGCAAAAGCTCCAAAATCTTCAAAACCTGGTAGCTCGGCTGAGAAATTACCTAATCCAGATTTTTGCAAACTTAAAACAACTGATATTTTATTAGTAAAATCATTTTTATTTGATTTGGATGATTTTAAAAAAGTTGAGATATCGCATGATTTTATTATAACAGATATTGAAATACCGAAAAATGAAAATGATCCTGCTAAAATGAGAGAAATGGCAATAAGAAAAGGAAAAATAATCAGAAAGATCAATGCTGATGGAAGAATAATGAAGAGTGAAAAGGCATTTGAAGCATAACTTTATAAACGCATTTTTTCTGAATAAATCAGGTAAAAATTATGGTAATCATTACCTCATACTTAGACTATGGCAAAGCTATCAAGACCCCGAAGAGGGAGTTTACAATATTGGCCAAGAAAACGGGCCAAGAGTATTTTACCTAGTGTCAACTGGAATAATATTTCTTCAAAAAATAATGATAAAAAAATATTGGGATTTATAGGATATAAAGTTGGTATGATGTCTGCTTATGTAAAAGACAACACTCCTGATTCAATGACAAAAAATAAAAGAGTGGTTTTTCCTGTGACTATTGTTGAATGCCCACCAATAAAAATATTTTCTGCCAGATTTTATAAAAACAAATTAATTATTGCTGAAGTCCTCGCAGGAAACCTGGATAAGGAGTTAATAAGGACGGTGAAACTGCCTGGAAAAACTTATTCTAAAAAAATTGATGATATAAAAGATTATGATGATGTAAGAATTCTTGTTTATTCAACTGTTAAAAGAACTGGATTAAAAAAATCTCCTGACATGACTGAAGTGGCAATTGGCGGGAGTTTAGATGATAAAATTGCATTTGTAAAAGAACATTTTGGAAAAGAATTAAAGATTAATGAAGTATTTGAAAAATTAGGGTTAGTTGATGTTCATGGTGTTACAAAAGGAAAAGGTTTAGTTGGCGCAGTAAAAAGATTTGGAATTGGATTAAAGGGGCACAAATCTGAAAAAGGAAGAAGAAGAGCTGGGAGTTTAGGTCCGTGGCATCCTGCAAGAGTTACTTTTCATGCTCCTCAAGCAGGACAATTAGGAATGTTTTCAAGAGTAGTTTATAATAATAAAATTCTTGATATTGCAAATATAAATGAAAAAAATATTAACCCTTCATCAGGATTCAAGCAATTTGGAAATATAAAAACAGATTATATTATACTTAATGGAAGTGTCCAAGGACCTGCAAAAAGGCAGATGATTCTGACAATGCCGGCGAGAAAAACAAAAAAACAGGAGAAGAAAAACGTTGAGTTAATTGAATTAAGATGAAAACAGAATTATTTTCAGTAGAAGGGAAAAAAGTAAAAGAAATTGAAGTGCCAAGTGTGTTTTCTGTGAAAATTCGAGAAGATATTGTGAAAAAGGCATTTGAAGCAGAGAAAAGAATTCAACCTTACGGACCTTCACCAACTGCGGGAAGAAGACATTCTGCCTCTGGAAGAATAAGACATATAAGACATAAATGGAGAACAGCTTATGGTCGTGGAATATCAAGAGTCCCAAGAAAAACAATGTGGAGAAGAGGAACTCAATTTTATTGGATTGGAGCAGAAGTTTCAGGAACAAGGGGCGGAAGACAAGCTCATCCACCGGTTGTTGAAAAGATGATGCAAGAAAAAAGATTGAATAAAAAAGAAGCAATTATGGCCTTAAATTCAGCAATCGCAAGCACTTCAAATGAAAACATGATCAAGAAAAGATATGAAAGATTATCTGAAGTTAAAAATTTAAAATTACCAATAGTAATTGAATCAAATTTAGAAAAAATAAAAACTAAGAACTTTCTAGTTTCAGTTGAAAAAATACTTGGTAATTTATCAGTTGTGGCAGGAAAGACAAAGTCAGTAAGAGCAGGAAAAGGTAAACTGAGAAATAGAAAATACCAGAAATCAAAAGGAGTTTTATTGGTAACTGGAAATGATGAAAATATAAAAACAAAAGCAGTTGACAGCAGAAAAGTTAATGAATTAATGATCGGTGACCTTTACCCCTTGGGAAGGCTTGCAATATATACTGAAAAAGCTATTAAAGACATTGAAAAAATGGGAGAAGAAAAATGACAATAATAAAACCATTAACAACTGAAAAGGCAATAAGATTAATTGAATTAGACAATATCATATTATTTGAAGTTCATTCAAAAGACAATAGGACAGAAATTGCAAAAGAAGTTGAAAGAATATTTAAAGTTAAAGTTGAAAGAATTAATATCGTCAATAGGGGAAATAAAAAAATTGCTTATGTAAAAATAAGTAAAAAAACTCCTGCAATTGATATTGCAACTAAATTGGGAATGATATAAAATGGGAAAAACAATTATCCAACAAGCAAGAGGGCATGGAAGCCTTACATATAGAGTTAGAAGGAAGGCTTTTTTACATAGAATTAGTTACCCAAGCATGGGAGAATTAAATCAGACAGAAGGTGAAGTATTGAAGTTAATACACTCTGGAGGACATTCTGCACCTATTGCAAAGATAAAATCAGGAAATAATATTTTCTTTAATGTTGCTGCAAAGGGAATTTATGAGGGGCAAAAAATTGGTATTGGAAATGATATTGGAAATGGGAGTGTTATTAAATTAAAAGATATGCCAACAAAAACTGTAGTATTTAATGTTGAATCAAGGCCAAATGATGGAGGAAAACTTGTAAGATGTGCAGGATCATCAGCAATGATTACAAAAAAAGACAAGGGAGTAGTTTACTTAATGATGCCTTCAAAGCAGGAAAAAGTATTTAATGATGAATGTAGAGCAACAATTGGAGTAATTGCTGGACATGGAAAACAAGAAAAGCCAATTACAAAAGCAGGAAGAATGTTTTACCATAAAAAACAGAAAAATAAATTATGGCCTAGAACATCTGCAGTTAAGGTTAATGCTATTGATCATCCATTTGGATCAGGAAGAGGAAAGAATTTAACTCATGGAGGATTAGGAAAAATACCAAGAAGAAATGCGCCTCCTGGAGCAAAGGTTGGATCAGTAAGAGCAAGAAGAACAGGAAAAATAAAATAAAAATGGAAGAACAAGAAGAAACACAAATTCATAAGAAGAAAGAGTTCACATATAGAGGAAAATCTCTTGAAGAAATTAATAAACTTGATATTCGTGAGTTTGCAAAATTTATTGCGTCAAGAGAAAGAATAACTTTAATGAAAAATTCTGATGAAGTTGAGAAATTTGTAACAAAAGCAAACAAATATGTTGAAAAGGGAAAACAAATAAGAACACATAAAAGAGCATTGATAATTGTTCCTGCAATGGTTGGAATGACAATTTACGTTCATAATGGAAAGGATTTTGAGCAAGTAAGAATACTACCTGAAATGCTTGGCCATAGACTTGGAGAATTTGCATTAACAAGAAAAGTTGTAAAGCATGGAGCAGCAGGAATTGGAGCTACAAAGAGCTCTGCATCAAGGAGTGTGAAATAAAATGGCAGTAACAAAACAAATAGAAAGATTAGAAAATATTGAAGAAATAAGAGCATTAAATGTTGGAGATAATGTTGAAATAAGTGTTGACTATCCTAAAAGAGCAAATGGAGTTTGGACAATTTATCACACTGAAGAAAGTGATTATCCTAAGTTATACTTAGCAAGACTAAATGAGCATGGAAATTTAGAAATAAGTGAAAACAACTTATGTTCATGTATAACTAATTTAGCAGTAAAAGATGGGAAAATTACCTTTGGAAGGTTAGGTTTTGGAAGTCATGTTATTGATAAACGAAGTGGAGGATATGACTTTGTTATGGAGGCATTTAAATAAAATGGCAGATGAACAATTAAACCAATCAAAAATTGTAAAAACAAATAAAATAAGACCTGAGAAAAAGCAAAAAATAGCTGATGCTCTTCAAAAAACAGAGAAAAAATTAGAAGCAAAAGAAGATAATATTACAACTGAAAAAGAAGAAACAAAAAGTGAAGATGAAAAAACTGCAAAAGTTGAGAAAAAGAAAAAAGAACAAAAAGTAAAAAAAACAGAGGCATCAGTCAATGTAAAAAATCTAAGAGTATCAACAAGACATGCTGTTGCAATTGGTAAATTTATCAAATATAAAAAAATATCATATGCTATTGAATTATTGGAAAAAGTTGTAAAGAAAAAAATGGCAATTCCATTTAAAGGAGAGTTTCCCCACAGAAAAGGAAAAAACTTGAAGGGGCAGAGTATGATGAGTGGCAAGTTTCCAGTAAATGCATCAAAAGAATTTATAAAATTGCTGAAGAGTTTATCAGCTAACAGCAATGCAAATGGAATGGATTTGGACAAAACAATAATTTTTGAAGTGATTCCTAATAAAGCAGCTAAACAATATCATAGATTTGGAAGCACAGAATTCAAGCGAACACACATATTAATTAAATCAAAAGAAATTGGAGAGAGGAAAAAAACCGGGAAGGAAATTAAATAAAATGGAAGAAAGAAAATTTGTAAGATTCAAAAAAGATGAGTTTGAAATAAAAGAATTTGTAAAATCATATTTGGGAAAAGGGAGAGTTAGTAAGGTTAATATCGAATATACTCCTGTTGGTGAAAAGGTTATAATGTTAACAAGCAAGCCTGGATTGATAATTGGAAGAGGTGGAGAAAAAATTGAACGATTAACAGATGTATTAAAAAGAAAATTTGGTTTTGAAAATCCGCATATTGAAATACAGGAAATAAAAGATATTAACTTAGATTCTCAAGCAGTTGCTGATGATATTGCAATAAATCTTGAAAATAGTGGTCCTATGAAATTTAAAATTATTGCTTACAAACTGCTTCAGCAAATTACAGATGCAGGAGCAATGGGTGTTGAAATAAAATTAGCTGGAAAACTTCCAAGTGCAAGAGCAAAAACCTGGAGATTCAAGAAAGGATATTTGAAGAAAGTTGGTGATAGTGCTAAAATTGTTGATACTGCAACAGCAGTTGCGCAGACAAGGCCTGGAACTATTGGAATATCAGTAAGTATATTACATCCCGACGCTAAAATTCATGATCAGATTAATTTAAACAATATGAAGAGTAAACCTGTAGGAGAAGAAAATGGCAAAGTTTAAAGAGCTTTCAAATCTTTCACAAAAAGAATTAAATGAAAAAATTAATGATATGAAATTGGAGTTAATAAAAGCAAAAGTTACAGCAAGTAAGGGCGGGAAAGTTAAAATGAAAGAATTGAAAAAGACCCTTTCAAGATTAATCATGCTCAAAAATCGTTCATAATATGGATATATGTCCAAAATGCGGCTTGCCAAAGCAAGCCTGTGTATGTGAAGAAATCGCCAAGAGCGAACAGAGAATCCAGGTAAGAGTAATCAAGAAAAAGTTCGGCAAAATGGCTACCTTGGTGTCAGGAATAGAAAAAGGAATTGACATCAAGAAGGTTGCAAAAGAATTAAAAGCTCAATTAGGCTGCGGAGGAACAATTCAGGAAGGAGATATAATTGAGCTTCAAGGAGATCATAGAAGAAAGATCAAGCCTTTGCTTATAGAACTTGGATTTTCAGAAAGTTCGATAATGAGTGATTAGACACAGAAGAAAACAAAATGGAACAAAAACAGAAGAAAACAGACAAAGAAGTTGGAAAAGTAAAAGCTGTAGCTATGCAAGATAATAAAACATATTCTCTTAGGGGAAGAAAATTTGAAGGATATGTAATAAAAAAATTTGAAAATCGGGTTGTAATAAAATTTGAAAGAATGATTTTTATAAGAAAATATGAAAGATATCTTAAAACATATTCAAAGATGCATGCAAGACTTCCTAAAGACTTTAAAGAACAGATAAATATCGGAGATTATATACAAATAATGGAATGCAGGCCTTTAAGCAAGATAATTCATTTTATTGTTGTTAAAAAAATCAGAGATGCTGACAGTAAAGCTTCTGAAATAATCAGAGAAACAGATAAAAAAATAAAAACTAAAAAGAAAGTTAAGGAGGAAGAAAAATGAAAGCAATAAGTGCAAGAATAACAAGAGGATTAAATGTTGGAAGTGAGCTTCCAGCAGCAGACAATAGCGGAGCACAGATAGTCAGAATTGTTGGAGTTAAAAAAGGAAAAACAACAAAGAAAAGACAGCAGTTTGCAAAAGTTGCTGATTGGGTTAAGGTTAGTGTTCGTGTTGGAAAACCTGAAATGAAAGGGCAAGTATTTGATGCTGTTGTAATAAGACAAAGGCTTCCGTGGAGAAGAAATACTGGAGAAAGAATCGCGTTTAGCGATAATGCTGTTGCACTTTTGAAAGATGAAAAAGGAAATCCAAAAGGAACACAAATAAAAGGACCGGTGGCAAGAGAAGTTTTAGAAAGATGGCCATCTGTAGCTAAATTATCAAAGGTAATTGTATAAAATGAAAAAAGAATTTTCAATACAACGAAAATCAAAGATTTTCGAGCATAGAAAAACTGGAGAAAGAAAATGAAACAGAGTTTTTCAATACACTGGCGAAAGAGCAGACAGACAAGAAAGCAAAGAAAGTATTTAGCAAATGCTCCTTTACATATGCATCACCTTAAATTAAGTTCGCATTTAAGCAAAGAGCTTAGAAAAAAATATGGAAGAAGAAGTTTCCCTTTAAGAAAGGGCGATGATGTAAAAGTAATGAGGGGATTGTATAATAAAAAAACTGGAAAAATTAGTGTTGTTAATGTTAAAAAAATGAAAGTTGCAATTGAAGGTATACAGGCAAAAAAAAGGGATGGTACAAAAGTGAATATATTTTTTGAGCCTTCAAATCTAATGATCAATGAACTTAACCTTGAAGATAAAAAAAGAATAGAATCATTGACAAGAAAACCGCCTGTGAAAAAAAATAAAGAAGCAAAGGCTGAAAAAAAAGAAAAACAAATAAAAACTGAAAAAAATAAAGAAACTAAAATGGAGAAAAATTAAATGCACTTAAAAAGACATTTCACAAATAAGTCATGGCCAATACCAAGAAAAGGAACAGCTTATGTAGTTGTGCCAAGCCATAGTCCTGATAGTGGAGTTCCATTATTAATAGCAATCAGGGATATTTTAGGGGCAGTAAAAACAAGAAAAGAGCTGAAAAAAATACTTCTTGAAGGAAAAGTATTAGTAAATGGAAAAAAAGTAAGAGAAGATAATTTAACAGTCCAGTTATTTGATAAAATATCTTTAAAAGATGAGAAAAAGTATTATGAAGTTGAATATTCAAAAACTGGAAAATTTGATCTTAAAGAAATAAGTGAAAAAGATGCAAATTCAAAAATATGTAAAGTAATAAATAAGAAAATGCTGAAAGGTAAACAAATTCAAATAAACTTCAATGATGGAAGAAATATGTTAAGTAAAGAGAAACTGAATATTGGAGAATCAATTGTTATAAATTTAAATGATAATAAGATTGAAAAGATCATGCCTGTAAAAGAAAAAGCAAAGGTTTTGATTGTAAAAGGAAAACATCGTGGATCTAAAGGAGATATTGTTGAAATAAATGAAAATAAAATAAAGATAAAGTCAGATGATAAAAGTTTTGAAACTAAAATGGAGGAGCTGATAGTAATAAATTAAAATGGCAAAATCTGAAATAAAAATTGAAAAAAATAATGTAATGAGAGAAATAAAAATTGAAAAAGTAATATTATCTTGCGGAGGAGTAGGTGATGCACTGGCAAAGTCAATTAAATTGCTGAAAAAACTAAGTAAAAGATCTCCTGCAGTAAAAATGACAAATAAGAGAATACCTGGATTTGGTATAAGACCAAAATTAGAAGTTGGATGTATGGTTACATTAAGAGGAAATGAAGCTCTAAAACTTTTAGAGAGACTACTTGCTTCTGAAGATAACCAACTAAGGAAAAAACAAATACAAGAGAATCATTTTTCATTTGGAATAAAAGAATATATTGAAATACCGGGAGAAGAATATGATAGAGAGATTGGGATGTCTGGACTTACTGTTACTGTTGTTTTCGTAAGAAGGGGCGGAAAAAGAGTAATAAGAAAGAAAATAAAACAGGGAAAACTACCTAAAAGACAAAATGTAAAAAAAGAAGAAATAATCAGTTTCATGAAATCTAAATTTAAAACCAATTTCAAATGAAAAATAAGAATTTTTCATATCTTCAGCATAGGAGGTATGCTCTTGGAAAATGACTGCAAGTGACTGGAAGAAATTATATAATCAGTTGAAAGAGAAACCAGCTATAGCAAAGAAATTCCTAAAACATAACAAACCAAAAGAAAGAAAAATAGGTATAGCAGTTCAAAAATGCGAAAAATGTGGAAGATATGGAGCCCATGTAGGACAGTATGGATTGAATTACTGCAGGCAGTGTTTTAGAGAAATTGCTGAAGAAATAGGATTTAAAAAATATTCATAGGAGAAAAAATGAGTCAAGATATAATATCAGATACATTGAATGAAATAATGAATGCAAAAAGAAGCAGAAAGACAATGGTAATAGTAGATAGGTATTCAAAACTGCTTATACAGATATTGGAAATAGCAAAGAAAAATGATTATATTGAAAGTTATAAAACAGATAAGACAAAATTAGAGATAAAAATTGGAAATCTTAATGAATGTAAGTCTATAAAACCGAGATTTAATGTAGGAAAAGATGAAATTTACAAATATATGAAAAGATATCTGCCTGCAAAAAATATGGGTATAATGATTCTTTCTTCAGACAAAGGAGTAATTACTCATGTTGAAGCTATTGAAAAAAATATCGGAGGAGCGCTTATTGCGTATTTTTATTAAAATGAAAGAAAACATTCACGAAACAATTGAATTTCCAGAGGGATTTGAATTTAAGATAAATAGAAATGAAATTATAGTAAGCCATAAAGGTAAAGAAATTAAGAAGGCATTTAACCTGAAAAATATAGATGAAAAGAAAGAGGGAAATAAATTAGTTTTAGAGGCAAAAATGGGATCAAAAAGAGAGCTTAAAATGATTAAAACAATTAGTGCGCATGTAAAAAATATGATTGGAGGATTGCAGGAAAATTATGTTTACAAATTAGAAATTGCGTATCTTCATTTTCCAATAACTATTGAAATTCAAAAGGATAAAGGCAGAATGTTAATTAAAAATTTCCTTGGAGAAAAAAATCCGAGAATTGCAAATATTGTTCCTGGAGCAGAAGTCAATATTGATAGAAATAAGATTACAATTGAAGCAAATGAAAAAGAAATTGCATCACAAACAGCAGCAAATATTGAAATTGCAACAAAAATAAAAAACAGAGATAGAAGAAAATTCCAAGACGGCATATTTATAACTGAAAAAGCTGGGAGGGCAATTTAAATGACACGATATAATTTTCTAAGAAGAAATACTACTAAATATTTAAGATTGGGAAAGAAAAGAAAGAAAACACAAAGATGGAAAAGGCCTAAAGGAAGAGATAATAAAATGAGATTGGGCTTTAGAGGATATCCAAAAACAGTGTCAATTGGATATACAAGAGACAAAATGTTGAGGGGGAAAGTTGAGAATAAGATACCTGTAACTGTAAGAAATGTAAATGATTTAGCTAAAATAAAAAATGAAAATATTGCACTAATGGGAAGAGTAGGCAATAAAAAGAAAATTGAAATTGTTAAGGCTGCTAAGGAAAGAAAAATAAACATTTTTAATGTAAATATGGATAAGATATTAAAAGAAGTAGAAAAGAAAACTGAAGAAAAGTCTAAGGAGAAAGCAAAATGAAATTAGATACAAAGAAAAAACTTGCTGCAAGAACATTAAATGTGGGATTGGGGCGTATAGCTTTTGATAATAATAGACTAGAAGAGATTAAAGAGGCAATTACAAAACAAGATATAAATGATTTATTCTCAAGCGGAGCAATAAAAGTAAAACCAATTAATGGAAGAAGGAAGAAGGAAAATAGAAAGACAAGGAAAAGACAGGGAAAAGTTAAATTAAAACCAAATAGAAGAAAGCAAGAATATGTTATAATAACAAGAAAATTAAGAAGATATTTAAGAGAATTAAAAGAACAAGGAAAAGTTAATGAAGATAAATATAAAGAATTAATGAAGAAAATCAAAATGAAAAATTTTAGAAATAAAAGACATTTTAAGGAGGCAATTTAGATAATATGAAAATTAATTTAAAAAGAAAAAGACAGGGAAAAACTGATTATAAAGCAAGAATGATAATGCTAAAATCTGGAAAACTAAGAGTAGTAATAAGAAAAACAAATAGATATCTTGATGTCCAGCTTATAAAAAGTGAAGAAGCAAAAGATAAAATAATAGTCAGTACTAGCTCAAAAGAATTGATGAAAAAAGGATGGCCAAAAAACGAAGAAGGATCATTAAAATCAATTCCTGCAGGATATTTGACTGGATATTTAGCTGGTAAAAAAATAATTGAAAAAGAAAATAAAAAACCAGTTATACTTGATATTGGACTGGGAAGAAATACAAAAGGCTCAAGAGTATATTCTGTATTAAACGGTTTAGTTGATGCAGGAGTCAATATTCCTCATGATAAAAAAGTGTTCCCAAGCAAAGAAAAAATTGAAGGGGAAAATGTTAAGAAAGGACTCAAAGATTTAATAAAGAAAATTAAAGGAGAAATAAAATGACTGATGAAAAAATAGTTGAACCAGTTAATGAAGTAAGAGGATTCAGAAGAGAAAGAAGGGTAAGAAAAAGCTTAGAAGATCAGGCAGCTGAAAAATTAGCTTCATGGGTGCCTAAAACAAAACTTGGCCAACTTGTAAAAGAAAATAAAATAAAAAATCTTGATAAAGAAATTATTGATAAAGACATAAAAATATTAGAGCCGGAAATTGTTGATACTTTGATAAGGTTAGAAAATGATTTGTTATTTTCAGGTCAGTCAAAAGGAAAATTCGGAGGAGGAAAAAGAAGAGCATGGAGACAGTCACAGAAAAAAACAAAAGAAGGAAATATAGTAACATTTTCAGCAGTTGCTATTGTTGGAGATAAAAACGGGCATGTTGGAATGGGAATTGGGAAAGCAAAAGAGACACTTCCTGCAAGAGAAAAAGCTTTAAGAAAAGCAAAATTAAATATTATTAAGATAAAAAGAGGCTCTGGAAGTTTTGAAGGATCTTCAACAGAGCCACACAGCATACCATTCAGAGTTGAAGGGAAATGTGGAAGTTGTAGAATTATATTAATACCTGCCCCTCAAGGAACAGGATTAGTAATCGGAAATGAAGGAAAGAAAATATTAAAGCTTGCAGGAATAAAAGATATTTACAGCAGATCTTGGGGGCAGACAAGAACAACAATAAATTATGCAACTGCAATAATTAAAGCATTGGAGAAATTGAAATGATAACAATAATAAGAATAGCAGGAAGAGTAAATAGAGACAGAGATGTAGAAGAAACATTAAACAGATTAAGACTTGGAAAAAAATATACCTGCACATTAATTGATGAAACTCCTGAAATGATTGGGATGATTAGAAAAGTAAGAAATTTTATTGCTTATGGAAAGATTGAAAAAAATGATTTGGCTGAATTAATTGAAAAAAGAGGAAAGTCAATTGAGAAAGGAAAGAAAATTGATAATGTAAAAACTGCTGATATGATAATCAAAAATAAAAGTTTTAAAGATTCAGGAATAAAACCGTATTTTGGACTTCATCCTCCAAGAGGAGGAATTGACAGCAGACAACATTATCCGAGAGGAGTGTTGGGAGATAATAAAGAAGGGTTTATTAAATTACTAAGGAGGATGTTATGATACCAGCAGAAAGTTCAGAATGGAATAACAGCCAGAAAGGAACATTTAGAGTAAATGTAATTGGTGTTGTGTTTGATACAAAAACAAGAAAAATACTTATTGGAAAAAAGGAAAATGATCCTCATGTTCCAGAACTAAGCTGGTGTTTTCCAGGTGGAGGGCCAAAACATGATGAAGAACTTGAGGAAGCAGTTGTAAGAGAAGTTAAAGAAGAAACTGGATTGACTGTTGTAAGTCTTGGTTCAATATTTGCTCGAATTCTGCCTGAGCAAAAAAATATTCTACTTATATATTATTTATGTGAAGCAGTTGGAGGAAAAGAAAAAAAATCAAGTGATGAATTTTCAGAATTAAAGTGGGTAAATCCAGATGAATTAGAAAAACACTTCACAACTTCATTTGATAAAAAATTAAAGGAGTATATATTAAACTTAAAATGACAATAAATAAAAAAAGAAAAAGATCTGGCAGAATGAGAGGAAGCCATACTCACGGAAGAGGATTTAAGAAAAAAGCAAGAGGCTCAGGACATAGAGGAGGATTTGGAATGGCAGGAACTGGAAAAAGAGCAGATCATAAAAAAACTCTTCTTTTGAATATGGAGGAAGATTATTTTGGAAAAGAAGGATTAAAAGCAAAGAAAAGAAATTATGAAATTTTAAATGTTAGAGATCTTGAAAAATTAGCAGCTGGAAAAAAAGAAATTGACTTGAAAAAATTTAAAATACTTGGAGAAGGAGATATAAAAACAGCATTAACTGTAACTGCTCATAGTGCATCAAAATCAGCAATTTTAAAAATTGAAAAAGCTGGTGGAAAAGTTGTTATAAAAGAAAAAAAGATTGATGAATAATCTTATGCAAAGCGCTTGACATAAAAACATGGAATTACAGAATATTTTAAAAAATCTCCCTGAGGTAGCACCTCCAGTAGAGAAGAAATTAAGTTTTAAGGTAAAGGCAAAATGGACTTTGATTGTTTTAATTGCATTTTTTGTTCTTTCAAATATTCCTTTATACGGACTTTCTTCAAATGCTCTTTCAAGATATGAAAATCTTGCAACACTGCTTGCAGCAGATTTTGGAAGTATTATTTCTTTAGGTATTGGTCCAATTGTTATGGCCTCTATTATTTTGCAGTTATTAGTTGGAGCAAAGATTTTGAATATTGACACATCAAAACCCGAAGGGAAGAAATATTTTCAGGGCTTGCAGAAATTGCTGGTATTCTTTTTTATAATTTTTGAGGCAAGTGTTTATGTTTTAATGAAAGGTCTGGAAGCAGCACCAGGATTTACGGGAATTTTAATTGCTCAGTTATGTCTTGGAGGACTTGCAATAATGTTCATGGATGAGGTAACAAACAAATGGGGATTTGGCTCTGGAGTTTCAATGTTTATTGCTGCAGGTGTTAGTGCAAGAATAATAACAGGTTTAATAGGTTTTATTGGACCTGAGAGCAACATACTTAATCCAAGCACTTATATAGCAAGTGGTAAAATATTAGTATTTTTTAACTCAATAATTGGGGGAGATACAACAGGAGCAACATTAGCATTTGTCACAATTGCAATAACTGTAGGATTATTTTTAGGAATTGTATGGATGCAATCACTGAAAATTGAAATTCCTCTGTCATTTGACAGATTAAGGGGATATAGCATGAAATGGCCTCTGCCATTTTTTTATACATCAGTTATGCCAGTGATTTTAGTTTCTGCTTTAGAGGCGAATATACAACTCGGAGCAGGATTGCTTCAACAATGGCTCGGGCATGCAACAATTTTAGGAGGATTTTCAGGAGGAACTCCAGTATCTGGATTTGCATACTGGATTGGAGGAGTTAACATACTTCAGGCTGTAGTAACAAATAGTTTAACTTCAGATATTCCTATTCGAGTTTTATTCCATATAATATTTTATGTTACTTTTGCAGTTATATTTGCAATGTTTTGGGTAAAAACATCTGGAATGGATGCACAAAGTCAGGCACATAATATTATGAACTCAGGATTAACAATTCCAGGATTTAGAAAAGATGAAAGAATTTTAGAATCTGTTTTAGAAAGATATGTTTTTCCATTGACAATAATGGGCGGAGCAGCAATTGGATTAATTGCAGGATTAACAAATGTTGTTGGAGCTTTGGTTGCAGGTAATTCAATACTTTTAGTTGTTATGATTATGTATCAGTTCTATCAGAATATTGCAAAGCAACATTCTGTTGACATGCATCCTGCATTGAGGAAATTCATTAAGTAAGAACCGAAGGTTCTTCTTGCGACATCTCCCTTAAGTGTTTCTACCACTCTACTTTTATGAATATTTTTCTATAATAATATTTATATAATCAAATAAAATCTGTATATCATGAGTGAATTGAGAAATTTTCATGTTGAGGAAATGGGACAAAAATATGACAGAATTGAAAATTCACTTTGGTATCTTTCTGAATTAGCTTTAAGAGGGGCAACAGAAATTGATAACTATCTTATTGAAAGGGATAATGATTTCAGTCATGTTCAGGAGTTAGCTGAAATTTTAAGAAAATATGAATTAAAAAATACAGACACTTTTTTTACTGCACCCCGTTTTCCATATACTTCTTTTTGGAAAGTTATTAAAAAAGATTCAAATAAAGAAATTAGGACTCTTCCAGAATTGGCCTTAGAAATGAAACTGCTTAGATCAGAATTAGAAACAGTACCAAAAAATTCTGAAAGATTAAAAGAAATTATCTCTTTTTTGTGTGATTGTTCACAAGAATTTTCAAATGAATGGTATCATCCTTGCCATTATCTATTGTCTGCTAGATAATTCTTAATATAATAATTTTTATTTATCATTCTAAAGTTTTAAAAAGGAATTTTAACTGAATTAACTATGGTAGATTTTGTGCAACTAATACAGACATATCCAAAAACAAGTATAATTCTAATTGCAACAGCAATTAGTTTGATCTCTCTGATAATAACAAAGTATATGACTGATCAGAAGAGAATGAAAGAGCTGAAAGAAAGGCAGAAAGAACTGACAAAACTTTCAAAAGAAGTAAAAAATGATATGAAAAAGTTCAGTGAGATTAATGGCGAGATAATGAAAATAAGCATGGAAATGATGAAACATTCTTTTAAGCCATTATTAATCACGCTTATACCTTTATTGCTATTATTTGTATGGATAAGAAGTATCTATGATCCAATATTATCAAGCTGGATTTGGTATTATATTGGGGCAGGAATAATTTCAAGTTTAATTCTGAGAAAGCTGTTAAAAGTTGTTTAAGTAAAATATTAATATTATTTATTAGAATAATTTTTTGAAAATCGAAATATATATATATCTGCTAACTTTTGAATTCTCATAAAAAGAGAATTAAATAAATGAAAGGAGGTGATGACATGAAAAGTAATTTAAATGTGTGGGCAATTGTTGGAATTGTTGCTGTTGTTGGTTTAATTGCAGGAATTGTAGGTGCAAGTATAACTGGAAATGTTATTAGAAGCTATGATTATAAGTTCGCTCCAAATCAAGTTTATACAAAGCAGGAGGTTGATAATATAATGAAAAATGGTACAACAAACCAAGGAGTTTTGAATATGTTAAGTAAATGTAAAATAATGGGTGTATCTGCTTCTGGATCTATGGGAACATGTAAGGCATATTGTGAGTCAAATAATGCAGTTGCATTGAACACCTTTTTTGTAATGAGTTATTATTATTATGGAGACAACTCAACTAAAAGAAAGGATCTATTTTCATTTACTTGGATTGACGCAAATCAAAATTTATCAGATTTAGATATAGGCCCTCCGAATAATATTTTTGGATCTGATGCAATTTCAGCCGGCAATATATATGGATGTAATTGTTGTCCTAAAAATGGAGAATCTTTTACTTCAAATGGTGCGGTGAAAACTGGATTAACTGGCGAGTTATTTCCATAAATAATTTATTTTTTCTCTTTCTTTTCTTTTTTCTTTATTACAAGCATTTTTAAATGCAAAAATAATAAAATATTAAGTGAAAATAAAATGCAAACACAAGAATACCTGATTAAACTTCAGATGCTTGAGCAGGAAGCTAATCAATATGGCGAACAGATCGTAATGATAGATCAGCAGATTAATGAATTGAAAATCCTAGAGAATAATATTACTAAATTTGAAGAATCTGAAAAAGAAGAGATATACAGTGAATTTGGTAAGGGGATTTATTTTAAGGCAAAACTTGATAAAAAAGAATTTTTAGTCGATGTTGGCTCTAAGATCCTTGTTCCAAAAACAATAGTTGAAATAAAAGGAATAATTGACGAACAAATTAAAAAATTCGAATCAATTAAGCCTGAAATTGAAGATAGAATTCAAGAGATTAATAGTGAATTAGATAAAATAATAGGTGAAGCAAGAAGTGAAGAGACAAATGAAAAAAGTCCTGATAAAGCGAATATCGTTAAAAAGAAAAAGTAAGTTTGAAACAGTGAAAATGAAAAATCCGAGGGCGAAGCCCGAGGATATAATTAATTTAACTCTTTAGCTCTTCTTACAAACTCTTTAGGGCTTAAAATACCTAAATCTGAAATAATTGCTTTTATGTTCTTGCTTTCAATTAATTCAAACGCAGGATTTCTTATTTTTACGTTCTTAGGAACATTATAATCCCAGACTTCTCTTGTCTTTCTTTGTTCGAGCTTAATATTATTCTTTGAAAATTTCCATGAATCTGCTATTATATAAACTGGAACTTTATTTGCCTTTGCAATTTCTGCAATTAATCCGCTCCCAACTTTATTAATAACATTGCCATTGGAAAGAATTGCATCTGCACCTAAAAATATTTTATCAACTTTTTTATTTCCTTGTTTTCCTGCAATTGCAATTTCAATTGCAGAATCAACAAAAGTTGTGACTTTTATTCCTGCTGAAGATAATTCTCTTGCTGTTAAACGACCTTGATATAACGGCCTAGTTTCTGTATTATAAATCTGAAGCTTCTTGCCTTTATTTTTTGCATAAGTTAATGCTTTAATAACATTAGTTGAATGGCAATGAGTGTAGATTATATCTTGATTATCAATTAACTTTAAAACATAATTATTTATCTTTTCTTGAGCTTGAGAAAAATGATTTAAAATTAAAGAACTTTTAGCTTCACTAAAAGAAGTATCACTCAATCTGTTTAACACATTAACAAGCATTGGTTCGGTAGGTCTTAATGATAACAATTTGTGTTTTGTTTTTTGTGTTGGATCTAGTGAATATGCCTTAAGAGCTGCTTTTGCTATATTTGTTGCTCCCTGAATTTTAATTTGTTTAATATCTTCAAAGATTTTATTAAGCCTTCTGCTTTCACCTTTTTTCATACTTTAATCAAGAAATAAATCTATAAAAAGCTGTTGATTGCAATTTCTTAAATTATATTATAATTTTTTCTAGCGAGGTAGAGTCTAGTAAAAGTGCTCATTAATATTTTTGAAAATCGAAATATATATATCTGCTAACTTTTGAATTCTCATAAAAAGAGAATTAAATAAATGAAAGGAGGTGATGACATGAAAAAGAATAATAAATGGGTGCTTTGGGTTTTAATTGCGTTGGCAGTTATAATAGTTATTGGTGGATTGATTTTTTATTTCTCAGACAGTATAAATCTATCTCCAAGTAATTCAAAATATGGAAGTATATATGTAACAAGTGTTCCTTCGTCAGCAAGTGTTTCTATTAATGGAATTGCATATAAACAATTAACTCCAATTAGGATTAGCAATATTACTCCAGGAAATAAAGTTATAAAAATCAGCAAATCTGGTTATTTAGCTTATACTACAAACATAAGTGTTACTGCAGGAAGTACAACAGGAATAAGTGTAAACTTAACTGCTGTGGTTAATCCTTGTAGGTCTACATTTACTGGATGGAAGGTAAATGAGGAAATAGATATTCGTTCAAATTATGCCCCGAACTACTATTATATAGAATTATTAAATGTGCCTATAAATAGTGGAAATGTGACAATTCCTATTTTATATGGAAATTGGAATATGTTTAATGGAACTGGAAAATCTCCTATACAGAGATTAGCTGTTACAGATAATAATACAATGTACTATAATGCAACAAGTGATGCAGATTATAGATTTATTGCATCTTGGACAAATGAAAATAGAACTGTTTGGGAAAGTTATTATCTTAAAGCAAAAGTTATAAGAGGGGACTTTGGATCTAACATAACTGAAGTTTACGATGCTATTACTGGTTCAAAAGTTTGTGAATATGACTTTAATGGGATAGCAGGTATTTGTATAGTGGGAAATATAGGAATAACTATAAATTCTGTAAATTATGCTAAGAAATTATTTAGTATGACCTTGCCCTCAGAAGCTTCATTTAATAAAATTTACACAAGACTTGGAGAAACAATTTATTTAACTCCTATATCAAGTGCAAAAACTAGTTATAATATAGTTTTTAGAGAAAAAGATAATAGGGGAATGATAGGTGCTGGAAAGGGAATAAATATAACCGCTTCTTGGACGAATATGCGACCTTCAATAACCTTAATTTATCCAGCTGCAGATACACAATTGCTTTGTTCTTCTTGGTCTGAAACAGGCAATTATTCAAGGATATTTGAAAATTATATATCTTCAAGTTACCAGACAAGAATTCTGCATAATAAAACAGATATGGATAGTTTTAGTGTGAAACTTCAAGAATGGAAATAACCAAAAATTTTGTTTTTTATTTTTTCTCTTTCTTTTTTTCTTTCTTTTTTACTTTTATTTTAGGTGTCAAAGAATTTAAAAACAAAGAAAGGCAATTATATTTATGTTAGAGATGATAATAAACCCAATGAGGTCTGAGAGAAGACCGTGGGAGTTGTTTTTTGTTGGACTTATTTATGCAAGCCTATCAGTTATAATGGTCAGTTGGCTTTTTGCTGCTGATCCTGTTCTGTCAAAATATTCTGGGATTTTAATTGTTACATTTGCAGTTATGTTTTCAATGCCTTTTGTTTTTTACACAATAAAAAATGAAGAAGCAAAAGATTTGGAATATTCTGGGTCTTTAAGATTATTAAAAGAACATAGTAAAGCAATCTTAAGTTTTTTATGGTTATTTCTTGGATTTATAATTGCTTTTTCTGTATGTTATATAATAATGGGTTCAACAGAAAACTATAGGGCACAAATTGAAACTTACTGTGCTATAAACAGTCCTTCTAATTATGCGGGATGCACTGCAGAATATGGTGTAAATAACGATGGTTTAACTGGAAAAGTAACAGGAGCAAGTGCATTTATGGGTATATTCACAAATAATCTTTATGTTTTATTATTTACAGTTATTTTTTCAATAATATTTGGTGCAGGAGGAATTTTTATACTTGCCTGGAATGCAAGTGTTATTTCGGGTGCAATGGTGATATATTCAAAATCTGAGTTGATTAATCTGCCAATTGGACTAGCGAGATATATGATTCATGGGGTTCCTGAAATTGCAGCGTATTTTATCGGTACATTAGCAGGAGGAATAATTGGGATCTCAATAATAAGAAAAGAATTTAAAACAGATAAATTTTGGAATATTACCTATGATTCATTATTACTTATAATAATTGCTATTGTGATCTTGCTGGTGGGAGCATTAATTGAAGTGTATATTACCCCAAGATTATTTTAAGTATATTTGTTGAGATTTATAGTAGCAAATATAAATTTTAACATACTAAATAAAACTTTAAAAGGACCTAAAAACTAAGAATTATATAAAATGACAAAGTTCAGATGTAAAAGATGTAACTATCAGTTTCAAAGAGAAGCAGGGGATTTTCCAAAATCATGCCCGAATTGTGGGGAGACTAACTCCATTAGAAAAGAACAAAGTGCAGAAGAACTGTTAAATGATAGTGACTTAGACTAGAATGGCTGAAAATGAAACAAATGAAAAGGAGAATAAAGACATAGTTGAGCTTAGAAAGGAAAAAATAAAAAAACTATTTGGAAAGAATAATATAATTTATTATATAATATTACTGGTAATTACATGGTTAGCGGTTTTTATAAGAACTTTAAATGTAGATAAATTAAAAGATGTTACGACAAATTCATGGACCCTTGGTCCGGATTTAGATCCTTTCTTATTCTTAAGATGGGCAGAATATATTGTTGCTCATGGAAAGTTAATGGTAATAGACACATTAAGATATGTGCCATTAGGGTATGATACTTCTGGTGAAATGAAGTTATTAGCTTATATGATTGCGTGGTTTTATGATATTCTTATAAAACTGCCTCAAGGAATTATGTCTCTACTTCCTGGTTCGCCAAGCCAAATAAATGTAACCTATGCTGCGATTTTATTTCCAGTTATAATGTTTGGATTAACCTGCATTGTTTTCTTCTTCCTTGTAAGAAAAATATTTTATGATATGTTTGAAAATAAAAGTCTGCCAAATATTATTTCATTAATAGCAACATTTTTCCTTGCAGTAATGCCTCCTTTATTGCCAAGAACAATTGCAGGAATTCCTGAAAAAGAGTCTGTAGGATTTTTGTTTATTTTCTTATCATTTTATTTTTTAATAAGCATGATTAAATCAAAGAAATATAAGGGATCTATAATGTATGGATTGCTGGCAGGAATATCTACAGCAATACTTGGACTAGTCTGGGGGGGAGTTACATTTGTTTTCATGACTGCCAGTGTTTCTGTTTTAATTTATTTTTTGCTTGGACAGTTTAAGAAAAAAGAACTTTTGGGCCTAATTATTTATGTTGCAACATTTATGCCAATAATGATGATTTTCTCAAATAGAAATACAATAATGGGATTTTTAACATCAACGTCAACAATGCTTCTTTACGCAACAATTTTGTTTGCAGCATTTGATATTTTTATATATCTCAAAATAAAAAATATAAAGCTAATAAAAAATACCCGAGAAAAATATCATATACCTGAAAAGATTATATCCTTAATTATAGTAATAATTGTAATTATAATTGCAGTTTTAGTATTACTTGGGCCTAATTATTTTATATCTGAATTTGGTGATCTATCGGGCCACTTAGTGCATCCACTTGGAACAACAAGATTTGGATTAACTGTTGCTGAAAATAAACAGCCTTATTTTGTTGATGAGTGGAAAGGCAGTTTCGGCCCAGTAATTGCCAATATCCCATTATTTTTCTGGCTGTTTATTGTTGGTTCTGTTGTGTTATTTTATTATATGTTAAAAAAACTCAACAAAAAAGATAAGTGGATACTATCTATTGCTTACGTTATATTTATTTTATGCCTAATTTTCAGCAGATATTCTTCAACCAGTTCATTAAATGGCGAGAGTTCAACAAGCCTTATAGTTTATTTTGGAGGGATGTTGTTATTTATTGGAGCAATGATTTATATTTATTATAACTATAATAAAAATAAAAATGAAGAGTTACTAAAGTTTGAATTTGGACAGATACTTATTTTTGCACTATTTATTATATCAATAGTTGCTGCAAGAGGTGCTGTAAGATTGGTAATGATGCTTGTTCCTACAACAAGTATTATGGTCGCTTATTTAATCATAATAACCCTACAAAATATTAGAAGTCAGAAAAAAGATGATATGACAAAGATAGTATATCTAGCATTAGCGATTATTGTATTGTTAGCTTCGCTTTACAGCGCATATATATTCTATGAAACTAGTAAAGGAGAAGCCCAGTCTTTTTATCCTTCTTTTTATACTATTCAATGGCAGAATGCAATGTCTTGGGTTAGAAATAATACTTCTGAAAATGCAGTGTTTGGGCATTGGTGGGATTATGGATACTGGGTTCAGAGCATAGGAAAAAGAGCAACTGTTTTAGATGGAGGAAATGCAATCACTTATTGGGACTATTTAATGGGAAGAGAAGTATTAACGACCACAAATGATAATACTGCATTTCAATTTTTATATACCCATAATACAACTCATTTACTAATAGATTCAACAGATATTGGCAAATACCCTGCATTTAGCAGTATAGGATCTGATGAGAATTATGATAGATATAGCTATATTCCTACATTTTTTATGGATTCACAATCAACAAAAGAAACTCAAAATGGAATAATTTATTTTTATAATGGTGGTGTAGGAATTGATGAAGATATTGTTTATGAAAATAATGGAAGTAAAACTTATTTAACTACCGAAAATACTGGCCTTGGAGGAATATTAATAGAACAAGATTCTGCAGGAAATTTAAAACAGCCTATAGCAATATTTGTTCAGCAGGGAAATCAAATTCAGATACCATTAAGATATATGTATTATAATAAAACACTTAAAGACTTTGGTTCTGGAATTGATGCAGGAGTATTTATAATTGAAACTGTAACTCCCCAACAAACTAATTTAGAAACAATCCCAAATGGGGCGTTATTTTATTTAAGTAAGAAAACAGTTCATTCTTTACTTGTAAGAAAATATTTGTTTGAAGAGGAAGTAGGATTTAGATTAATTCATAATGAACCTAATATAATCATTTCTGAATTAAGAAGACAAGGTGCAAAACTTGATGATTTTGTTTATTATCAGGGAAATTTCTTGGGACCAATTAAAATATGGGAAATACAATACCCTAAAAATGTTCAGAGAAATGAAAGTTATTTAGTGACAAGTTATCCTAATCCTGCCTTAGAAATAAGCCGTTAATAAGATTTTTAAAAGCAGATAAATTATATCTAATATGGAAAAATTGTTGTTTTTACCGATTTTAATATCTTTCTTAACAGTTATATTTTTAATACCTTATTGGATTAAAAAAGCAGAACAAATAGGACTTTTATGGGATGATCTAAATAAAAACTCTTCTGAAAAAGTTGCAGGATCGGGAGGAATAATGGTAATCCTTGGATTTATCATTGGAATATTAGTATACATTGCAATTAAAACTTTTTATTTTAAATCTATGGATAATTTAGTTGAAATCTTTGCACTTTTAAGTGTAGTCTTAATTGTTGCAGGAATTGGTTTAATTGATGATTTATTCGGGTGGCAGAAGGGAGGATTATCTGCAAGAAGTAGAATAATTCTAGTTGCATTTGCTACAATACCTTTAATGGTTATTAATGTTGGTAATCCTGAAATTTATTTGCCAATTGTGGGAAGTTTAAACCTTGGAATTTTATATGCATTAATTATAATCCCATTGGGAATTATTGGCACTTCAACAACTTTTAACTTTCTGGCAGGCCATAATGGTTTGGAAGCAAGTCAGGGGATACTTATCCTTTCTGCACTATCAATTGAATCATGGATTACTGGAAGCTCATGGTTAAGTGTTGTTTCTTTATGTATGGTTGCTTCACTTCTTGGATTTCTTTATTTTAATAAATATCCTGCGAAGGTCTTTCCAGGAGATGTGCTAACTTACCCGGTTGGGGCGCTAATTGCAATAATGGCAATAATTGGTAACTATGAATTTTTTGCAGCATTTATCTTCCTGCCATATATTATGGAGACAATATTAAAATTAAGGGGGAAATTAAAAAAATCTTCATTTGGAAGACCTAAAGAAGATGGTTCTATAACTAATCAGTATAATAAAATATATGGATTAGAACATTTGGCAATAAAAATATTGGAAAAAATAAAACCGAGCAAAAAAGCATATGAATGGGAAGTTGTATTTTTAATTAATGGATTTCAGTTAGTACTCATAATTCTTGCTTTTACAATGCTAAGATAGTAATATGATTAAAAAAATAACTTCTGATGAACTGATTAACGGAAGCATTATACTATTTGTGATGTTCAATCTGTTTAATTTTATTAATTTTATATTTCAGTTTCTAATGGCAAGAATGTTAGGCCCAGCAGAATATGGGGTTCTAGCAGTTTTAATGTCTTTGATTTACTTTATAGCAATACCCTCTGAAAGTATTCAGACATTAATATCCAAATATACATCAAAGCTGTCAGCAAAAAGCAATTACAGAGGGATAAAGTATCTGCTTGCGAAAATGCTTAAAAAAGGAACAAGAATTACTATCTTAATTTTTCTATTAATGATTCCTTTTTTCTATTTCTATTCTTATTTTTTGAATATTGATTTTTATCTAGTTTTGCTAACTGGCACAATGATTTTCTCGGTTTTTTTGCTGCCAACAACAAGGGGCGTAATGCAAGGAATGAAAAAATTCAATTCTCTCGGGATTAATATGGTTTTAGAAGCAATACTAAAACTAATAATTGCTGTTATATTAATAGCCTTAGGAATTAAGACTTATGGGGCAGTTATTGGAATTATTGGAGGTTCAATTATTGCTTTTGTATTCTCCCTGATTCCTTTAAGAAAAATTCTAAGTACTAATGAAGAGAAAATAGATTCTACTAAAATATATGAACAGAGCACCCCAATATTCTTTGCTTTAATTGCAATATTATTAATGCAAAGTATAGATGTAATAATTGCAAAGAGAGTATTTTCTCCAGATATTGCCGGCCAGTATGCTGTTGCAAATCTTATGGGAAAAATAATTTTCTTTGGTACAGTAGCAATAAGCAAAACAATGTTACCATTAACTTCAGAAAGATTTGAAACCGGAATTAGCACTAGAAGGCTTTTTTTCAAAGCATTGGGAATTGTATCAGTCTTATGCTTAATTGCATTAATTTTATTTGCTTTTTTTCCTCAATTAATTGTGGAAATATTATTTGGAGAAGAATATCTCCAAAGTGCTTCAATTGTTTTAAATATGGGTATCGCCTTTTCATTTATATCACTAGCAAATCTGGTCCTTATTTATGGGGTATCAATAAATAAAAAGATAAAGGTTCAGTATTTGATAATTGTTCTAGTTGCACAGATTATTTTATTAACATTATCAAGCTTTAGCTTATATTATTATTCTATTTCAATGGCATTTTCTGGACTATTATTATTTATTTCAAGTATAATTATTATTAAAAAGAGAGAGATAGTATAAATAAAATGTTAAGCATAATAATTCCTGCACATAATGAAGAAAATCGCATTGGGCCAACATTAGAAGAATATGGCAAATTCTTTTCAAAAAAAGACTTAAATGAGAGTTTTGAAATTTTAGTGGTATTAAATGCATGTAAAGATGATACTATGGGGATTGTTAAAAAATATGCAAAAAAATTCCGAATAGTAAAATATATAGAATTTAAAGAAGGAGGTAAGGGATTTGCAGTACTTGAAGGATTTAAACAGGCTATTAAAAAAGGAAGTAGTATAATGGGATTTGTAGACGCAGATATGGCGACAAAACCTGAAGATTTCTATGATTTATATAAAAATATTGGAAATGCAGATACTATTATTGCCAGCAGATGGGTGAAAGGAGCAAAAGCAGATAGAACCTTTAAAAAATATATCCGAAGCAGAGGATTCAATTTACTAGTTAGAATTTTATTTTTAGTTCCCTATAGAGATACACAGTGTGGAGCTAAAATTTTTAGAATGGAGGTTATTGATAAAATTATTGGAGAAGTGAATATAACCCGTTGGGCTTTTGATGTTAATTTATTATACTTAATCAGAAAAAAAGGATTTAAAATAAAAGAGTATCCTACCATATGGACTGATAAAGAAGGTTCAAAAATAGTATCTAATAAAATTCCTATTCAAATGGCTGCAGGAATTGTGAGGCTGAGATTTTTATATTCTCCACTCAGAGATTTTATAAGGCTCTATGATAAAATGCCTGAATGGATTAAATTTCATCATATAAAATGAAGCCAAAAATAACAATTGTTGTCCCATTAGATTTAAAAAGTAAGATTAATATTGGTAAAGACCTTAATATAAACGAAAAAAAGATTGAAACTATTATTGTTAGGGGTAAAAACCCTTCAGAAAATAGAAATTCAGGAATTAAAATAGCCCATGGAAAGCTTATAGGTTTTATTAATGGGCATACAAGATTGACAGATAATTGGGCAGAAGAAGTTGAAAAATTTTTATTAAATTATCCAGAAATTGATATAGTGGGTGGGCCCCAATTAACCAATAAAGAAGGCTCATTGTTTGAAAGATCTAGTGGATATGCCTTAAGTTCATATTTTGGAGCAGGAGAGGTTAATCTTAGGTATAAACAATCTAAAATTAATCTAGATGCTGATGAAACCATATTGACTTCTGCAAATCTTATATGTAAAAAAAAGGTTTTTAATAAAATCAACTTTGATGAAAAATTTTATCCTGGTGAAGACCCAAAATTTATATCTGATGCAAAAAAAGAAGGATTTAAGGTTGCATATTCGCCGGACATTCTTGTTTATAATGAAAGGAGAAAGAGTTTTAAAGAATTAGCTAAACAAATTTTTAATTATGGAAAAATGAGGCCAATAAAAGAAAGTATAAATGAAACATTAAAAAAGCCTTATTTTTTAGCTCCAACTTTATTTTTATTATATCTTATATTTCTTTTAATTTATTCGGATTACGAAATTATTATGATTAATAAAATTAATATGCTGTTCTTCTTGCCCTTATTAATTTATATTATACTTGCAATTGTATTTTCAATAAAAAATGGACTGGTAAATAAGGATGTTTTATCAATGTTTATTATGCCATTTATTTATCTGACAATACATTTAAGCTATGGTTTAGGATTTTTGGTGTCATCAATAACAAAGTATATAAGGAAGTAATTTAAATTCATATTTATTAAATTATCATGAAAACAATTTTATTAATAGAACCTGGAACAAAAAATACATTATATCCCCCAATAGGATTAATGCATTTAGCTTCAGTTTTAAGAGATAAATATAATGTCATAATAAAAGACTATTCAAAAAAAGAAATAGATGATAAAGAAGTTAAGGAATTAATTAAAAAGACAGATCCATTTATAGTCGGAATCCGTGTTCTTACCGGACCACCAATACCCAGAGCAATAAAGATAAGTAAGGCCGCTAAAGAATTAGGAAAAATAGTTATCTGGGGTGGACCACATCCAACAATTTTACCAGAACAAACCCTTAAATCAGAATACATTGATGCAGTTGTGATTGGAGAAGGAGAATATGCCTTTCAGAGATTGATAAATTATTATGAAGGGAAAAAAGTAAAATTGGGAGGCATTGGAATTAAAAGTAATGGAAAAATAAGAATAATGCCTGCATTAAAAAAATCAGTGGACTTGAATAAAATGCCTTTACCTTCTTGGGATTTGGTTGAAGAAATTGATAGATATTTCCCATATAAAAAAAATAATGAACTTCCAATAAGCACTACAAGGGGATGTGCGTTCAAATGCGGATTCTGCCATAACAGCAATGAAAATGTAAAAAAATATCTTGGATGTTATAGAATTGCAGATCCAAAAAGAGTTGTTGATGAGTTTAATCTGGTGCAGGGAATTATAAAAAATAAGATAGGAGTCATTGATGTTGGTGAAGATTTGCATTTAGTCTCAAAAAAATATGGGGAAGAATTTTGTAAAATGATAAAAGAAAGCAATTTAAATGTGAAATGGACAACGGCAGCAAGATATGAAACTTTGAATGAGGAGATAATAAAAATGATTGCTGATGCTGGATGTATTAGAATTATGCTGGGAATTGAATCTGGCTCTGAAAGGATACAGAAAATGAATAATAAAAATATTGAAATTGAAAATGCTATAAAAATAGCTAAGCTCCTTAGAAAAAATAAAATTTTTCTGACAAACACGTATATAATGGGACACCCAACAGAAACCACTGAGGAACTTAATAAAACATTAGAGTATATTAAAAGAATTCCAGCTGACGAAAACCTTATCCAATTATACCGGCCAATGCCTGGCACACCTTATTTTAACCTTTGTATTGAAAGTGGTAAAGTTAAATCTCCGGAAAAATTAGAAGATTGGCAGGGTTTTGGAGTATTGGGGCATGATGTAAATGTATCAGAAATCCCATCAAATATATTGATCTCAACATTTTATAAGACTAATGCAATACAACAAACAAAATATTGGTTTAACCAGCAGAGGTATTTTTTAAGAAACAAAATATTTGGGAGATTTGCAAGTAACTTTATTAATAATAGATTTACGTTTAAATTAAAAGAGTATATTAATAATAAAAAATATGAATAGAATATTTTTAACTGGAGCAACAGGATTTATTGGAAGAGAACTTATTAATAAAATAAATGGTAAGTATAAAATAACTTGTTTAGTGAGAAAAACAAGTGATATAGAAGACTTAAAAAAATATGCTGTTAATTTTATTGAAGGAGATATGCTTGATAAAAATTCTTTTGAAATGAGTCAAGATAGTATTGATATTGTAATCCATCTTGCAACATCACATATTGGGGGAAATGAACAATTAAACCTTCAAGGTTCGAATAATATTATAGAATTTTGTAAAGAGAAAAAAATTAAAAGGATTATATACATAAGTTCAATGGCTGTAAAAAGAGATATTCTTGATGAATATGGTGCAATAAAACTTCAAATTGAAGAACTTATTAAACAATCAGGATTAGACTATACAATTCTAAGGCCAAGTATGATCTATAGCAATAAAAATCTTGGAATAATCACAAAAACCTTTAACTTTCCATTTATAATTCCAATTATAGGCAATGGACATTATAGAATCAACCCTGTTTATATAGATGATTTGATTAAAGCTATAGAAAAGTCTATTGAATCAAAAGTTCCAATAAAGAAGGAGTATGATATAGCCGGAGGAGAAAGTATGAGTTTTAATGAATTAGTAAAAATAAGTATGATCCGGTTTAAAATGAAAAAACTTATTATTCATATTCCATTAAAATTATGCATATTAATCTTTAAAATTGTTCCAATTGTGAGTGTTGAAGCAATAAAAGGAATAAATCAAGATACAAATGCAGATATTAGCAGTTTAAAAAAAGATTTAAAAATTATCCCAATTAGTTTTAGAGAAGGAGTAAAAAATGTCAATATATGAAAACATATCAATATATAAAATCGCAAAAAGAAGGCCGTTTAGGGTATTTTCAAATGCATACCATTCATTTATTTCTGGGCCAAAAACCGGAAAGCCATTTAAAGTTAAATTTGAAAGTTCTACAGTATGTAATTTAAAGTGCGTTATGTGTCCCTTAACAAAAGGATTAACAAGAAATACCGGGGTGTTAAAGTTTGAAAATTTTAAGAAAGTCTATGACGAGGTAAAATTTCCTTATGTAAATTTAACTGGATTAGGAGAACCATTGTTAAATCCAGACATATTTAAGATAATTAAATATGCTAAAAAGAATAAAAGCATTGTAAAACTTGATACAAATGCTACTCTCTTAAATGATGAAATGATTAAAAAATTAATTGAAGCAGAACCTAATTTTATTTCAGTTTCAGTTGATGGGGTAACAAAAAAGAGTTATGAGAGTATAAGGGTTGGTGCAAATTTTAACAATGTTGTTGAAAACTTAAAAAATTTAATAAAATATAAAAATAGTGTTGGAAGCAAAACTGAAATCCACTTATTTTTTGTATTGCAAAATAATAATATTGAAGACCTTATTGATTTTATTAAATTTGGAGACTCCTTAGGGGTTGATACAATAAACGGGAATGTTGCAATTTCTTTTGGAAAAGCAAATAATAATGAAAAGGTCCATATTAATAATGAAAAATTAGACAAATTAAAAAAAGAGCTTGAAATTGTAAAAAATCAAGTTAAATGTAAGCTAAATATAGAGAATATAGAGGATTTTATTAATAATCCCAATAATCAAGAACAAAGAATGGCTGAAAAACCATGTTTTTATCCCTGGTATAACCCATGTATAACTTGGGATGGATATGTTGTTCCATGCGATATTCACTGCAATAATGAAATTGTTTTAGGAAATGCTTTTGAAGAACCATTTATGGACGTATGGAATAATAAGAAAGCAAGAGATTTTAGGAAGCAGATGATCAATAAAAGAATTGGAATCTGTGCGAAGTGTTGTGTGGATGAAAGTTATATTTTAAATAAATTTAAACCAATTTATAGAATACCTTTAATGAGTAATATTTCACGTAGAAAACAAAATGACACTAATAAGCTTCATAATATGCAGTTATAATGCACCAGACTTAATTGAAAAATGTTTGAATAGTATACTAAAACAAAAGTATGAATGCAAAAAAGAAATTTTGATTATCGATGGAGGTTCAGATACAAAAACACTTGAGCTTTTATCAGAATATAAAAGAAAATTTAAAGAAATAAAACTTATCCACAATAAGAACCAGTTGCCAGAAGGTAAAGGAATGGGTAAATGGCTTGGCTGGAAAAAAGCAAAAGGAGATTTTATTTTTATAATTGATCAGGATAATGAAATTGAAAAAGATAATTTTATTGAAGAGATGCTTTATCCATTTAAAGAAGAAAATATTTTTGGATGTGCCTGCAGATTACGGGTAGACCATAAGGATAGCCTCACAAATCAATATGTTGCCCTTGTTGGAACTGATCCTTTTTTTGCTTATAGAAGTTTAGATGGCCGGATAAACTTAAGAAAACTTGGTAAAGACAAAGGAAATTATACTTTAGTTGAATTAAACAAAAATAACCCAATAATAACTGGAGGTAATTGTTTTGTTTATAAAAAAGATATCTTGGATAAATTTGGAGGGTATGTTCAGGATACAGAAAATATATTAAAACTGTCAGAAAACAATTATAATAAAATTGCTATTCCTAAAAACCAATATACACATCATATGGCAACTAAGGGATTTTTTGATTTTATAAGAAAAAAGAAAAAATGGGCAAAGACCTATAAAGGTATTAAGGGGAAATTTTCATATTTGCCTAAAAACTTGAGCAGTTTACTTGAGTTTATTATAAACTTATTACTTATAGTATTGATAATCCCGAATTTAATTATCTCTATTATTAAATTTATCGAAACAAGAGAAAAGGCTTGGTTGCTTCATCCTACTTTAACATTTATTACAGGATTTATTTATTTTTACTTCATCTCAATATCTTGGTTTAATAATCAATTTTATAAATGACTAATATTGGCTGTTTTTGTTCAGCATCTCCAAACCAAGCTTTTACTGGAATAAATCTGCTTGAATTTTGATTGGGAAAAGTATATGTCCATTCAGGAACAGATGGCTCAAAAACAGAAATTACAAGATATTTTGGTTTTGTTGAATCAATAACTCTCGAAAATTGATCTGGAGTGTAATATCCGGGTTCAGAAGAATTATAAAATGAGATAACTTTTCTCTCTGAATAATAAGTTATTTGAGGTATAGAAGTAGTTGCAACAGAATCATTTTTATTTGAGTTCTCTTTAATCCATAATCCGGCTTCTTTAACCTGAGAATAACTATTAACTTTATCTTTTATTATTAAATCAGTATGATTTAGTTCAAAGTAAGCTCCAAAAATTAAGGCGCAAATTATAAATAAAATGGCAATTTTCTTATCTGCATTCTTAATTATAAATTCGTAAATTAATAGAATACCTTTGGCCGAGATTGTAAAAATTCCGATTGACATTAAAATCAACCAACGATTTTCTGCATTTCTTAGAACAAATATAAACAATATAAGGGTAAATAAAATAGATAAAAACATAAATAAGTCAGGATTGTATTTTTTCTCTTTTCCCAATATTACCTTATCAAATGACAGGAACATAGGAATTAATGTTAATAATCCGATTAAGAAAAAGATAAAAAATCCGAACTCAGGATAATCATAAATAAATTGCAACATCCACCATGCAAATGAATTGCTTTGAGGCCCCCCATAACCTGAAGTAAATGCAAAAGCATTATGATAATATATTTGATCAAATATTAGAAAAGGAGTGATTGTTAAAATAAATACAAGGGGGATAATCCAGGTATTTTTGTTTTTTAAAAACCTAAAATTTTGTGTGAAAATAAGGAATAATACAATTACTGCTCCATAAAATATGCCTGTAAGGCGACATAGAAATGAAAGCCCTATAAAAAATCCAATTAGCCATACATAAATCCTGCTTTGATTTTTTATATACCCTTTCCAAAAAAATAAAAATGAAAGTATTCCAAATAATAAGCCAATAGCATCAGTCATTAAACGCATTGAATAAAATAAATGGATCCAAGAAACTGCAGTTATAAAAGCAACAATAAGGGCAGTTTTTTTATCATATAACTCCCTTATAAAAATATAAGTAAAAAAAACAGAGAGCCAACTCGGAATTATAACTAATAAAAATTTTATCCCGAGCTCTTGTAGGCCGATTTTGTACAATAAAAAAGCAAAAAATGGGAATAATAAAGGCCTCTGAGAATTTATATCATAGGGAATACCAAAAGCCCAAGTCTTTGCTATAGACATATATTCTGATTCGTCCCACCAGAGCGGCTGAGATTTTGTAAGATTAAAATAATATAATAAAATAACCAATGATAAAATTAAAATAACAATAATTGCAAAATTATATGGATTTTTCAACCAAACTTTTAATTTCTCTTCTTTTTTTAAAGCTTTGGGCTCTTCAGATTTTTTATTAATCTCAATTTCATCCATAGTAAAAGTAAAATTTTAATGTTTATAAACCTGTTTTATGACTCTTGAAGTATAATAAAAAGGAGATTTTACAAATAACTCCATTGTTCTTATAGGGTTTGATAAAAAAAAGCGAGTTACTAATTTTAATTTGAGCTTTCTTAGTTTAGCCATTGCTTTTAAAAAAACTCTTTTAAATTCATCTTTATCCACGTCTTCATCAAGCAAAAGAGGGTTATCTAAGTTATGGTGGCTTAATAGATTAAAGTCCATATATTTACTCACTTTGCCTTTTTGAAGTGCGATATCCCAAAATGGAGTATCTGGAAATGGGGTAGAAATAAACCCCCAAATATAATCTGCTTTATTTTTAACGGCAAAATCTATAAAATCTAAAGTTTTTTTCATATCTTCAATTTTTTCGCCTGGGGAACCAAACATTAAACTTCCATATACAATAAATCCGTATTTTTTACATAAAATAATAGCCTTTTTATTCATCTCAACAGTGACTGAGCCGGATTTTAACCAGTTTAAAATCCTTTCAGAGCCAGATTCAAACCCAAAATTAACAATCTTTACTTTTAATTCTTTCATAATCTGACATAATTCATCATTTATCAGGTTTGCTCTTGGTTGGCACTCAATACCTTCAATTTTGTTTAAAATACCTAATTTTTCCAGTTCTACTTTTATCTGTCTTAATCTCTCAGGACTTACTGTAAATAGATCATCTAAAATTTTTATATATGTTGTATTTTGTTTAATAACAGAATCTGCAATAATTTTTGCTGCGTGTTCTGGGGAGTGGAGCCTTACATTACCCCAAAAATGGGAAGTTGAACAGAATTTGCATTTATATGGGCAACTTCTTGAAGTTAAAACAAATGCTCTTCGCGCAATAATATTTACTCCTGGAATTTCCTGAGGTGAAAAATAATCTTGATTTATTAGGCTAAAATCAGGCATTGGTAAACTATCTAAGTCTAATGGTTTCCTTAGTTTAGTTTTTACAATCGTTTTATCAAAAAAAACAACTCCCCTTAATTTTTTTAGATCTTGTGGCAGAAATCTATTTTTTTTAATAAATAAATCAACTAATTGTGAAATTGTTTCTTCTCCTTCTCCAATGACTCCTACATCAAAGCATAGTTTAAAAGATTCGGGTAGAGTAGAGATATGTACTCCCCCAATTATAATTGGGGTATTATGATTTTTCTTAAAATTTATTGCAAATTCGACCGCCTCTTGATAATTTATAGTCATTGGCCCTAGCCCAATTATATCTGGAGAAAAATCTTCTAATTCTAGCCTAATATTATCATAATTTTTATCAATTATCTTTACATTTTTTATACTGCACTTATTTTTAAGATAAGTTGCAAGATAAACTAAACCGATGGGGGGAACTTTTTCTGCATCTTTTTGAAATGAGACTAAAGCGATTTTTAAGTTATTTTTCTTATCAGATATCAGCAATTTTTTCATTTTCAGATTATATAAATATACAAATTTTTAATGCTTTTAAGTATTTTTATTGTATATTTTATACAGCCTTGGCAACTTCTTCAGAAGAAATGCTGTTCACAAGCTCTTTATTATATTGGTCGGATTTTTCTGGGAAAAATTCATTTAATTTTGGAGATATTATTTTTGTTAATAGATTATAACCTTCTATTTCATAAGGCGAGGTAACAAAAAATAAAGCAATTGTTGGTTTGTTTAAGGCTAAAGCAACATGTAAAGCAAGAGAGTCTGCTGTAATAATTTTATCACATATAGAAACCATTGCAAAAAAATTCTTGAGGGAGTTGGAAGTATCGGCCATATAAATTTTGAGGTCATTTGCATTTAACATAACTGATAATTTATTCATAGAGCTCTGTTCATCTACACCACCCAAAAGCATTATTTTATAATCCAACTTACTAAGTTTTATTATAAATTCTGTTAATTTTTCTAAAGACCAAGATTTCGATGGCCACCTTGATGAAGCACCAATGTTTATCCCGATTATTTTAGTATCTTTAAGTCCGTTCTTTTTTAAGAAATCTTCTGCAAACTGTTTTGATGAATTTGAAATATATAAAGTGGGCTTTTGTTGTTTATATTTTAATCCAGCAATTTCAAACATCATCTCTTGGTAAGTTTTACGATTGGATTTTTTCAGTTGATCATCAAAAACAGTATTAAGGTAGTATTCTGCTCCTGAATCAAATGCTGCTGGAAAACCTTCATTATCATAAAATCCATATTTTTTATCTGCTTTAATTTTATTAACAAGTTGAATTGCTTCATTTTCAATGTCAAAGTTATAAATAATATCAAAATTATTAGGATTATGAACAGGAATTGTTAAAATCTCTTTAATATCAGGATTTCCTTCTAAAATCTCCTTTGATTCTTTTTTTGTAATCCAGGTTATTTCAGATTCAGGATATTTTTCTTTAATTGCTGGCAAAATAGGGGTTGTCCTAACTACATCACCTAAAGCTCCTAGTTTAATAATGCATATCTTCATGGTAAAATTTAAAACTACATTACTTATATAAAGTTTATGAAAACCGCTGTTTTCAAACATTTAAATTTAAAGAACCAAAAAATTTAAACATTATGAAAACTAAAGTATATATTGCAGGAAAAATTGGTAGTGAACTTGAATTTGAGCTATTGGAAAAAGTGGATAAAATCTGCAAAGAAGTTGGTTTTGAAACATTTTTGCCACATAGGGATGTTGGATTGGTGAAGGGAATTAATGATGTAGATAGGATATTTAATGGGGATATTAATACAGGTTTTAAAGACTGTAATTTAATAATTGCCATTCTTGACGGGTTGCATGTGGGTGCAGGAACTGCATGGGAGTTAGGTTATGCCTATGCTAATAAAATCCCTGCAATTGGATTAAAAACAGATGAGTCAGTTGAAGAATCTCTTGATCAGTTAAGTGCAATATTAATTGGGAGCATGAAAATTGTAAGCTCTTTAGAAGAATTAAAAGAAGAGCTTGGAAAAATAAAATTAATCTAATGTTTTAGTTGATTGGATCTCAGTTTCTCTCCAGCCATCTGAATATTGCTTCTTTGTCTTTATTTCTTTAAATGCTTTAATATAAAGATAAAGTCTTGCAAAATATAGCTCAATTGTCCAGAAAAATTCTTTTAAATTCCTTGAAAATGTTAATGTGAATAAAGCCCCGTGTTTTATTTCATTAAGAAATGATTTTGTTCTTGGCATATCTGGAGCTATCTTGTCAAGATTTTCGTGACCTTTTATATTTCTGACTTTTTGTGCTAACCAATCTTTCCAAGTTGAAGGGTTTTTTACATAAACTTCTGCTTTTTCAACATAAGCAATTTTGTAATCTTTTTTCCAAAATAGGTATGGAATAATGCTATCTTCTGAAGCATCTAAAGGGAAGTCAGTTATTATGCCATTACGAATTGCAAATAAATAACCTGAACATTCAAAGAACTTCTTTTCATCTGATAACCTTTTTCTAACTCGATCAATACCTGAAAATAAAAGATGTGACCAGTAGCCATATTTTGTGTTTCTTTCATCTAAAGAAACTGGTTTTCCAGTTACACATCCAATTTGTTTATCTTTAAAGGCTATTAAAATTTCTTCAAGAGCATTATCTGAAACAAAAACATCTCCATCTGTGAAAACTAAAATGTCTTCTTTATTTTTTGAATATACTTGCTCTAAAAGTAAATTTAAAGCGTAACTTTTTCCTTCTCCAGGGTCAAGGAAAAATTCAACTCGTTTATCTTTAATTTCTTTTTTTATATGATTCTCAACTTCTGGAAATGGATCAACAACAGTTATTTTGAATTTTTCTTTTATTTTTTGATTTAGAAAGGCGTTTACTGCCCTAACTGTTGACTTTGGTTCTTTATAAGAAGTAATAATAATAGTTATCATTGTTGATTAAGCACATTCAAAGGGGTATTCTGCAGGCCGAATAACTGCAATTTTTTCAGTTTTTGAAGATAATTCTAAACGACACTTGCTAGACCCTTGTTTGCCTATTGCAGAAACTTCAACAAAATCAACAACCCAAATTTTATCAAGGATTTTAATTTTATCTCCTTTTTTAAGGTCTTTTGCTTGCTTTTTCATATTTATTGGAAGAAAACAAACTTATAAAGTTTGTTCTATTTGAAAAACTATGAAAAATAAGAAAAATGCAATAATCTTATGTTCAGGAGGATTAGATAGTGTGGTAACTGCACATTATGTTAAAAATAGTTTAAATTATAAAAAATTAGTAATTTTATTTTTTAATTATGGACAAAGGACACTTGAACAGGAGAGAAAATCAGCAAGAAAATGTGCTCAAGATCTGCATGGAGAGTTTAAAGAAATTAAGCTTGAAGAGCTGAATAAAATATCCACTTCTTTGATTAATAGCCATAAAAAGTCAAATAAAATAAAAAGAAAACAACTAAAAAATACAAAAAAAGAACATTTGAATTGGTATGTGCCATGTAGAAATACAATTTTTCTAATATATGCTCTTGCATTTGCTGAAAGTGAGTTAATTAAAAATAAACAAAAATATGACATATTTACTGGTTTTAAAAATGAGGGGAAAGAAGCTTATCCAGACACTACTCAGCAATTTGTCAATGAAATGAATAATCTGGAAAGAGTTTCAGTTGGTAAAAAAATAAAAATAATTGCCCCACTAATTAAAAAAGATAAAGAGGATATTATCAAGTTAGGAATTAAACTAGGTGTTAATCTTAAAGAAACTTTTAGTTGCTATGTAGGGGTTAATGGAGATAAAATAAAACAATGTGGAACTTGCCTCGCCTGTATGTTAAGAAAAGAGGGATTTTACTGGGCAGGGATTAAAGACATGACCAAATACTTAGAATGATTTGTATTTATCCAAAAGCAATAATAGTAAACAATTAAACTAATTTTCTCAATATTAATTCTTTAAGGAAATAGAACAGACTAATAAATCTACCAATATAATCAATAATAACCCATAGAAAAGAGTTAATTGGGTCTTTTGATCTAATTGAAAAATATACCCACATTAAAAATAAATAAGCAATCAAAAACCATAAAGAAAAATATGCAAAAAAAATTAATATACACGGTGCAAAATAACGCAAAAAATAGATCTTTTTTTTGACAAGTAATCCACATAATATGCCTCGGCCGTGCCATTTTCTCTGTCTGATAAAATCATCTAAACTTTCTGTATCAATGTGGTAAATCTTAAATCCTGTATCTGTCAGCTTATATCCTGCAGATTTAAACCTGTCCCAAAGATCATTATCTTCTATATAAAAAAGCCTCTCATCAAATTTTAATTTGTCAAAAATATCTTTTCTAAAAATAAATCCTCTGCATAAATGCACTTTTCTAAAAGCAACCCATGCTCTTTGAAAAATTGTCTTAGGTTTATAAGAATATACAAAATAGCTCAATGCTTCATAATCTTGTTTAGTTATTAAAGAGACCAAATTATTCACAAAATTATCTTCAATAATTTGGTCTGCATCGAGAAAAATAAGGTATTTGCCTTTTGCTTGTTCTGCACCCCTATTTCTGCTAAATGCGGCAGAATGCCCTTTTTCAAAATTTAAAAGTTTAATTTTATACTTTAAATTTTTAATAATCTCAACAGTACGGTCATTAGATCCGTCATTTACAACAATAACTTCGCATTTCTCTTTTAAATCTTTAATCTGGAAAAAAATTGGATTGAGAACTTGAGCAATAGTCTTTTCTTCGTTATGGGCAGGAATTATAAAACTAAGAAGGATGTTTTTTTTCATAGTTTTCAAGATAAACCTCTCTAAAATGCATTGGGTCTTTTAATTTTTCACCTGCAACAGGAATAATTTCTTCTGTTCCATGTAATTTCGAATAAGGCTTATCAATACCATCGCAGATTGAATAATATTTACACTTTCTGCATTGAGGCAGTTTAATATAAAGCTTTTTTATTGTTAAATCTTGTATTACCTTGTCTAAGGATAAAGAGGGTTTAACTTTTATTAGATTTGGAATATTTTTAACAACCTTTTTGACTAAATTAATGTGATATTCAGGAAACTTTTTAGACATTTTTATCTGTACACCATGCAAACCCCATTCATCCAAATCATAAACTAAGTTTGTACAGTTAGATACATGTTTTTCATAACCTTGCATAAAACAGAAGGGCATATATCTAACACTTATTTTATCAATATGTGGTGAAAGTATATCTATTGCTTCTTTGATTTTTGGAGCCATATCTGAATATTTTGGGAAAAGAACTTCTGAATTTTTTAGTGCTTCCCCCCAAGGATTAAATTTAATAAAATTAACAGAATCTGGCCGTAATCCTACTAGAAGAGATGCGAACTTATCTAATACTTTGTAATTTTCATTTGTTACAGTCGTATTAACTCTTAAAGTGACCGGTAATTTTTTTACATTTTTTATTGCTTTTATTATTTTATTAAAACTACCAGGAACCCGAGTTAGATAATCATGAGTTTCAGCATTATACCCTTCTAATGAAAATAAAACATTATTTATTCCTGCATCAATTATTTTTTTTGCATATGATTCGTCTGCCATCCTTAAACCATTTGTAGTAAGACCAATGGTCCTAAAACCTAAAGATTTAGTATATTTTACAAGTTCTATAAAATCTGGCATAATGGTAGGCTCTCCTCCGCAAAAATCTACATCCATTGCACCTAATTCTTTTGCCCTCTTGAGTTGAAGCTTTAAATCTCCTAATGTGGGATCCTTCTCTTTTATACATGCACTATCTCCATAATAACAAAAGCGGCATTTTAAATTGCATGAATTATTTGTGTGAATCTTGATTTTTTTATTTTTTTCCGCCATTTAAAACAAATTAAAGTATAACTTATAAATGTTTTTATAATATAAAAATAATTTCTGGCAGGTTATATCATTATCTTTTTATTTTTAATTGCATATTTCCATATTAAAATTCTAGTATAAACCTTTTCTATGTAAATTGCAAGAATAATTTTAAGATCTTTAAGGCTCCTAATTGAATGAAATATTAAAAGTGATGGAGGAAAAAATATTATTAAATAATGCTGAGGGTTAATTATAAATCCAAGTTTATTAATAGGTAACCCGTATTTTTCATTTGCTTTCAAAAAATCTTCAACTTTAATCGCATATTTTACTGCACTTTTAAACGTCCACTCTTGATATTGATGAAAAACAACTGCATTTTTATTGAAATTTACAGTCCCTTTTTCTTTAATCCTTTTTGCAAGTATAACATCTTCTAAATAATTAATTTCTTCATCAAATCTAACTTCTTTTAATAATTTTGATCTAAATGCGGCATTAGCAGTCATTGTGTCGTTTCCTTCATTACTTATAATCCTTGTAGAAACAGATGGTGGTTTTCCGTGAAATTCGTAGGAAACTCGACCGAATATGCCTATGACCGTTCTATCTTTAAAAGAATTATTAATTTCTTCGAGCCAATGTTTATCTGCATAACAATCTGAATCTATAAATGCAATTATCTCCTCCTTTGCTTTATCAATTACTTTATTCCTCAATTCTGGAAATCTGCCTAATTGTCTATGCACAATAATTTCACTGTAAGGATAAGTTTGTTTTTCTAAAGAATCTAAACATTTACTTATATCTTCTTCAGGCTTAGCAATTATACATACTGAGATGCGATATTTTTTGTTATCCATTTTAAAGAATATGACATGCTTGGACCAATAAAACAGGGGTGAATGCACATGCCACAATCATTAGGCACTTTATCTAATAATACAATCTTATTTATATCATAGTTATAATCTCTTACATTTCCTAGCTTTCTTCTAAGTTCACAGATTCTAACTTCTCCATCGGGTTCTAGAACAGCAATAATTTTTCCTGCAAGACATTTAACTGGTAATTTTTTACCATTTAAAACGTCAAGATATATTTGATTTAAGATCTGCTTTCTTTTTTTGTCAGATAAAGGCATATCTCTCATTATTATTTCTTCAATTTGAGATTTAATATCCTTAAATTGTTGGTATGAAAGCATGATATCTGGCTTTGCCCTAACAAGAACAGAATCTATGCCTGCGGGCTGTTTATCCTTAAGATATTTTAGTAAATCCAAATAAGAATCATAATTTAATTTACTAAGCGAGACTATAAACCCTGGATTGACTCCAATCTTCTTCAGTTCATCAAAAGTTTTAATTGCCTGATTAAAACAATTCCTTCCCCTTATTTTATTATGTAAATCCTCAAAGCCATCTATAGAAATTAATATGGTGAAATTAAATCCTTTATCTTTCATAATTTGTACTTTTGATACTATTTGATTTGTCAGAAAGCCGTTTGTTGGAATTATCGCTTTTTTTATACCCCGTTTAACAAATATCTCCACTAATTCAACAATATCCTGCCTTGCAAACGGTTCTCCACCTGAAAGTTCTAAATACTCTAAATCTGGAAGGTTATCTGCTATTTTTTCAATTTCTTCTAAAGTAAGTTCTTTTATATTTTTATTTAACTCACCATTATAAAAACAATGTTTACAATTAAGAGGGCATTTTGAGGTTACAAAAAAGATAAGTGTTCTTATTTTCTTATTAAAAAATTTGCTTATTTTATTTGTTTTATTTTTTGGCATTTTTATTTACTGTAAGTTTATTAGTTAATATATTTCTTGCTTTAAACAAAAGATAGTTAATATGGCCGGATTTTAATAAAAATAATGATTTTCTAATTGCTATCGAAGAAGATCGTGTTCTATCAAAATCTTTAAGTGTTTTAATAAGAACTTCTGTTGGTATATTGCTAACATTAACATTTCCTTCTTTTAATTCACAGAAATCTTTCCACTCATCTAGATCACTTGGCACTTGTATTAATTTGTTTTTTACACAATAATTATATAACTCTGTTGAAGGATATGGCTTATAAATTTTTATGTTGGATATATCGGGTTTATTTTTTTTAATAAAACTAATTGTCTCATTTAATTCTGTATTGTTTTCTGTTGGAAGCCCGATCATAAAACTCCCATCAACAAAAATCCCATATTTTTTACATTGTTTTATTGCTAATTCATTTTGCTGAACGGTTGTGCCTTTATTCAGAAAATCTAAAATTCTCTGACTACCAGATTCAAATCCAAACTGGATTATCCAACATCCTGCTTTTTTTAATTCAGACATTACTTTATCAGTAACTTGGTCGGTCCTAAGAAAGCAATGAAATATTGAATTGTATTTTGAAAGTGCATCACATATTTCAGTTGTTCTCATACTCTGATTTGCAAAGTTATCATCCAAGATATTAAATTCTTTAATTTTATATTTTTCAATAACTCCTGTAATCATAGCAATTGTTTTTTTAGTATCATAAATTCTTAATGTTTTAGACTGATTATAACAGAATGTGCATTTTCCTGGGCATCCTCTACTTGTATAAAAACTTGCAAAAGGATATTTTTTTACTTCAAGAAGATCATAATTTGGTATTGGCATATCTCTAAGATTAATTAGTGGCCGAAGTTTATTATAATTCACATTTTCTATTTTAAGAATATTTGCCTTATTTGCTTTACTTTTATCAATAAGCTGGCAAATTTCAAGTAAAGGATATTCGCCTTCTCCGCGAACTATATAATCAATATATCCAAAATCAAGAAGAGATTTTGGTTCAAGTGTTGCATGAATACCTCCAACTATGACTAAAGCCTTTGAATTCTCTTTTGTTAATCTTGCTATTTGTTTAACATCTTTTATAATCTGAGAAGTATAACAAGTCATCCCAACTATATCTGGATTAAAATCTTTTAGTATACTTAGTAGTTTATTATTGTCAGGATAAATATTTCTATCAAGTATTTTTGCTTCTTGACCATTTTCATTGATAAATGTTGCAATTTCAACTAAAGCAATCGGCATCCATGGAACTTCTCCATTTGAATCAATATCATAATTTGCTTGTATAAGTAGGACTTTTGCCATTGTTTATGAATATCCTACCCATTTAAATAATTATCTAGTAGAATGAAACTATTCCACTTCATATAAGACAGAATCATAAAGATGGCTTCTTATTGCTGTGCTTAATGCAAAATCTAATTTTCTCTTAGAAGGATCAATAGAAAAAAGACTAGGATCATTTCCATTAAAAAATTTTCTAGCAAATTCATCTCCTCGGTCCAGTAAAGCAAAATAATCAAAATGGTCTCTTAAAAAAGAGAGTTTATCTCTATGCTGTTCAAGAGCTTCTGGAGATAACCAATCCTGATTATTTTTAGGTGAAAGAGAAGGTCCAACCCAATGGCTTGGAAATGTTAAGACTGATCTTTCAAAAAATGTGTCTGGGATATCATCATTAATCCCCCTGTAAAATCCGTGATCCCTGCAGTAATTTCCAATTGTAGTATTTCTATAAGGTGCAAAAATCGATGCCCAAGGAACTGTAGGTAGACCTGTTTCTTTTCTAAGTCTTACATTCAATGAAAGAGTTTCTAAATCTGCATCAAGGCCTATTGGTGTTTCTTTTGTTGTTGCACCATATGGCAAACCCAACATTTGTTCTGTCCTTACTTTAAATTTAAGTTTATTTAAATTATGTAAAACCCGAAATATTAAATCTTCTTCCATGGTTCTATTTAAAACTTCTTCCCTGATTATTGGGTTTGCTGATTCTATTGCAAAAGTTAATCCTGAACATCCTGCTTCTTTTAATAAATCAATTCTCTCTTTTCCATAACTTCTTTCAGGATCAGCATATTCAAATCTTGTTTGTGCATGGAAAGGAACCATCCCCTTATAAGCTCTGGAAAAATTTCTCATCCATTCAATATCTGATCCAAAAACATCATCTTGAAAGTAGATTACTTTTGTCTCAGGGGAGATATCTAAAATATGTCTAACTTCTGAAACAACTTCTTCTACAGTTCTTTGATTTCTTGGAAAAAGTCTTGAGCTATCTCCCAATGCACCAATCATTTCACTTAATTTTTCTGGAGAGATTACTGAAGAAATTACATCTATTGAACTATCATTATAACAATAAGTACATGAATAAGGGCAGCCAGTTGAAGCAATAACGCTTTTTATTTTACTATTTCTATGGGGGGTGCTATCTTTATAAAATCCTTCCCGATTTATTGGGGGAAATTCTTCTTGTTGAGTTAAATGAACTATGCCCTGTTCTGCCTCATTTCTTAAAATTCTTCTTAACCCATTAAATCCCTGACTTAAAACAACAAAATCAGAATGTTTAATACATTCTTCTGGAAAATAAGTTGCATGAGGACCGCCGAGAACAACTTTTAAGTTTGGTTTTTCCGCCCTTACCTTATCTAAATAATTAAATGTTTGAAGATGATTGCCAGTGTATAAAGTAAAGCCTAAAATATCTGGGTTAAAGTCTCTTAAAAATGAATTAAGTGTTGAAAAATCGTGATTCGGAACTAGAAAAATTTTAGATTCCCAACCTTCTTGATCACAAACTCCAGTTAGGTAAATTAATCCGAGAGGCTCTATAACTGAACTTTTTGCCGCTAAAAGTACCTTATTTTTCATAAAGTAAACCAAGCTACCTTATTTTTAAAGATTTATATAATTAGTTCAAGTTTAAAAAATATTAAATAAATAGGAAGATAGTTTTATAAGTTTTGATTTATGAAAGAAAATATGAAAAAAATAAATAAAAATGAATTAAATCAGACAAATAAGGATAAAAGTCAAGAAGTGAAAAAAATACTTATAATAAGAAACGACCATATAGGAGATTTAGCTCTTTCAACTGGAGTATTTAGGGAAATTAAAAATAGCATACCAAATTCCGAAATTACTCTTATTGTCTCAAATTCAAGCAAGTCTATTATTGAAAAAAATAAAAATATTGATAAAATAATAATCTTAGATATGCCAAAAAAGAATTTGAAAAGCATCTTTAACTATATTAAAATGTCTTTAAAATTAAAAAAAGAAAAATTTGATGTGGGAATTGATTTAAGGGGAAGTTTAATGAATTCATTTTTTCTTATGTGGCTTCCAGGAATTAAAAAAAGAATTGGAAAAAGTGATAATTATACTGAAAAATATTTATGTAAAATAATATCCCTTTTTTTAACATGCCCAGTTAAAACTGGATATTATGTTAATGATACTCACATAACGCAAGATAATATAAATATAATTAATGCTGGTTTAGGCATAAATTCAAAAAATATTTGGCCAGAGATAATCTTTGATAAAGATGATGAGAAAGAGGTTAGAGATTTATTAGATAACCATAATATAAAAAAATACGTATGCCTCTGCCCATTTGTAAATGCTGGTGCAGAAGCAAAACAATGGCCTAAAGAAAATTATCTGGAAATTATAAAATGGATGAGAAAATTTGATTTTGATATTTTTATTTTAGGAACAAAAGATGATGAGAAAGATTTAAATGAGGCCAAAAACGTAAATAAAAGAGTTAAGACTCTAATTAATTTTGATTTAAGAAAAATGGCTGTATTGTTTAAAAATAGCCTATTTACCTTAGGAAATGATGGTGGGCCAATGCATATTGCTTGGATATCTAAAGCAAAAACAATTGAACTTTTACCCAGATATCATCCAATACTTGGAAAGAATAAATTTTCTCCGTTAAAAAATACAATTGTTTTATTTGCTGAAAAGGGTAATATGGACTCTTTAAAAATTGAGGATGTGAAAGAAGCCATTTTAAAAATGATTTAATTTTCATCTATTAATAATATTATTTATAGATAATAATCTTTATAAAACCTCCAGAGTTAATAGGTTTATGAATCTTTTATTGATAAATCCCGATTATATGAGGTATAGTACTCCTCCTTTAGGCCTTATAGCTTTAGCAGCTTATGTTAGGAGAGAATGCCCTTTTTTTAATTTAAAACTCATTGATCAGGTTCCAGAAGATGAAATTATCCATCAAATTAAAATTTTTTCACCTGAAATTATTGGGATTACTGCAGTAAGTGAAAATTATTATTTTGTTAAAACTCTTGCTGAAAAAATTAAGAATAGCTTTCCAAAGATTATTTTAGTTATTGGAGGAATTCATATAAGCACTAGTCCTGAATCGTTTGAGAATTCCCCATTTGACCTTGCAGTAAGGGGGGAGGGAGAAATAGCATTTACTAAGTTGTTAAATAGCATTAATAAAAATATAGGCATTAATAAAAAAGAATTGAGAAAAATAAAAGGGGTAATGATTAGAGATGGGAAAAAAATAATTGATAATGGTTTATCGGAATTTATAGATAATTTAGATGATCTGCCATTACCTGCAAGAGACCTATTAAATAATTCTTATTATTCTCTTCCAACAATCTCTGCAAAAACAGATTTTGATCCTGCTGGACCAATGATTACTTCAAGAGGATGTCCGCATAATTGCAGTTTTTGTTCTTCTTTTGCATTATGGGGTAGAAGAATACGATTTTTCTCTGCAAAAAGAGTTGTAGAAGAAATTGAAATCTTATATAATGAATATAAATATAAAAGAATTATTTTTGTTGATGATGTATTTACAATTAATAAACCAAGATTAAGAGAAATAATTACTCTTTTAAAAAACAAACCTTTCTTTGGAAAAATAAAATTTTCAGTTTTAGGAAGAGCCGATACTTTTGATGAGGAAACAGCAATGCTTTTAAAAGAATTAAATGTGGTTTCAGTAACATTTGGTATAGAAACTGGATCTCAAAAAATGCTTAATTATCTTAAAAGAGGAAGAATTAAGGTTGAAGATGGTATAACGGCAATAAAAACAGCCAGGAAATATGGAATTATGGGGGGTGGTTTTTTTATGGTTGGATCCCCTTATGAAACTAAAGAAGATATGGAAAAAACTTATGAGTTTATTAAAACTTATTGTAAGGATGATTTTGCAATCCACCAGACTGTCCCTCTCCCAGGAACCGAAGTTTGGGAGTATGCATTAAAAAATAATATTGTCAAAAAAGATTTTTATGATTATGCTCAAAAAGATTTTGTAGATATAGATTCAAATTTGCTTTTATCAAAAGAAATTTCAAAGGAAGAGTTTGAAAAGACTTTTTATAAAATAAAATCTCTACATGTTAATAAAACTAGAAGAGATCTATTAATTAAGATGAAAAAATTAAGAGTAAGGCATATTATTTTATTTTTAAGCCCTGCATTCAGGAAGAAAACTTTTAATTTAAGATCCAGACTTGTAAAAAAGATTTTAAATCCAAAAGTCAGATAAAAATGATCTTACTAGATCAATTAAAGGGGCATAATAACATATATATTTATCCTTGATAATCTTTAAAAACTTTCTTACTTAAAGTCTAATAACTTAAAATGGGAAATGATGAAGCAAGAATAGACAGTACCTCTTTGATATATCACCCTGAAAGACTTGTGGAATGGATGAAAAAAGGAGATTGTTATCCAATTAATATTGAAATGGGGATTACCAATAGATGTAATCACCGCTGTGTTTTTTGTGGTTTAGAATGGGTTCCAAGGACTAGGCAAGAATTAAGTAGAGAAATTCTTTTCCCAGCCTTTGTAGATATGAAAGATCATGGAGTTAAATCATTAACCTTAAGTGCAGAATCAGAACCGACTCTGCATGAAAACCTTATAGAAATTGTTCAATATGCAAAAAATTTAGGATTAGATGTTGCTATGTCTACTAACGGACAGCTATTTAACAAAGATAAAGCAGAGCAGATTTTACCATATTTAACCTGGATAAGATTTAGTGTAGATGCAGCAACTGAAGAAACTTTCTCCATGGTGCATGGAACCCATTATTCAAACTTTCAATCTGTGTTAAACAATATAAAATATGCTGTTGATTTTAAGAAAAGAAATAATCTTCCAGTAACAATAGGCAGTCAGATAGTTGTAATAGAAGACAATTTACATGAAGTAGAAAAACTTGCTCAGCTAATGGAAGAAATAGGAGCAGATAATCTTCAAGTAAAACCATATTCCCAACATCCATGCAGTAACAATTCTGTTAACAATATTGATTTATCTCATTCGGATTTAGAGGAAAGATTAAAAAAATATAAGGGCGTAATTTATAGAGAACAAGCTATCAAGCATAACCAAAGAAAAGTCTACGATAAGTGTTATTCTTTACCCTTTTATTGTTTGATTGATGCCAGGGGAAATGTCATGCCATGTAACATGTTTTATAATGACCCTGCGTTTATTTATGGAAATTTAAATGATACAAAAGGAAGTTTTAGTGAAATATGGGAATCAGAAAAAAGAAAATCAATTTTTCACAATATTGGTTCTATGAGGCTTGATAGGTGCAGGAATGCTTGTGTTCCTGCAGCTAAAAATGAATTTTTAAATAGATTAAAACATCCGCATCTACACGATAATTTTGTTTAAAATGAATCCCTGGGAAATTTTTGCTAAAAGAGAACTTATTCTTATAATGACAAAGGATGAAGAAACAGGAAAAGAGAATATAATGCCTGCAAGATGGTGTACTAGATGTTCTAATGAGCCTCCACTTATTGCGGTAAGTATTGGTTTAACTAGATACACTCATGAATTACTTGATAAAAATAAATATTTTGCAATTGCTGTACCAGACAAAGATTTTGATTATAGTTTTATTGGATCTCATTCTGGGAGGGATATTGATAAATTTGAAGGAGGAGAAATAGAGAGGATATATGGAAAATATAAAGTGCCTTTAATTAAACGTGCTCTTCTGAATATTGAACTAGAAAAATATGAATCTTTCAGAACTGGAGATCATACCCTTTTTGTTGGAGAGTTTTTGGAATTTTACTAAATGGGGATTATTATATAATAGTTTTTAAATAACTGATTTAATCTAATAATGTTTAAATTATTGAACTAATTTAAATCAACTAAAAATGAAAAAACAGATTGTATTCTTCTGTGCAACTACTCCATATGTGGAGATTTATAAAATAGCAAGAGAATTCAAGGAAATGGGTTATGAAACCGTCCTTATAACAATTTCACAAAAAGATAAATGGGATGAAGAATTTTATAAGGATGCATTTAATAAGATTATTTGTTCAAACTTTCAAGTTTTCAAACTAACTCCAAATAATCTTCTTAATATGGCTAAAAGACTGCCTTACCTAATAAAAAGTATTTATGAGATGAAAAAATTAAGGCCATATGTAATTTTTGACATTGCAAGACCAAATTATATTGCTGCAATATTTATGAAGTTTTTCAAAAAATATCCTATAATTTATCTTCCTGCAGATATTTCATCACATTTACATCCAACAACTGAAGATGCAATTAAGGCTGGGAAAAAAAGTTATGAGATTAAAGCAGAAAGATATTGTTTTGAAAATGCAGACGGTATTTTAATTAAAGCGTCTCCAAATAGTTTAGATCATCTAACCAAAGAAAGCATGCTTGGGCCTCCATTAAAGTTAACTAAAAATATTATTTGTTTTAATCCATACTGTTCTGATGAATTTATTGTTCCAATAAACAAAGATAAACTCTCTAAAAAAGATGGAGATTTTCATATAATCTATGCAGGAAGTATTTATGGGGGGCCAGAAGACATGAAATTTTTTATAAATTTATTTGAAAAATTTATCTCTCAAAAAATGCATCTACATCTCTATATTAAAACACACCATTTATCAAAAGAAGACGATGAGAAGATTGTTTCACCCCTTACTAGTTATTTTAATAATAGCCCATATCTCCATTTACAATATGCAGTTCCGCCAAAGGAATTGATTGCTGAAATTTCAAGTTATGACTTTGGATTATGGATGGATAGATTAAGAGGAGATAAAGATCAGGAGCATAAATTCACTATGGGAAATAAATTTGCAAGTTATCTTGAAGCAGGGATTCCTTTCCTTTATACTTCTTCTTTTAAATTTATTGATAGTTTAGCAAAAGACTACGGTTTAAATTTTTCAATTAATACTGAAAATCTAGATAGTTTAGATGGATTAAAAAAGCGATTGAAAAAGTTGAATTATGATAAGGTAGAAAAAGATATAATAAAAGCAAGAAAAGATTTTAATATGAAGAGACATATGCCTAGACTAGAAAAATTTATAGAGACTGTGAACAAAAAAAAGTATAATAATACTTATAAATGAATATAAAATATTAAGTCTAATGGGGAAAAATAAGGTTTTGATTATAAAAACAGGTTATTCTGAAGTTTTAGATGAGAGAGGAAACTCAAGAAAAGTAAGCTTAGGAGATATATTACGAACAACTTGTTTACTCCATTTATATAAAAAAGATAGAGTTACATGGGTTACAGATCAATATGCTTTTCCATTGCTTGAGGAAAATCAATTTATTGAAAATCTTTTACCTTATGATTTTACAACTGCTCTCCAACTTAAATATGAGGAATTTGATACAGTAATCAACCTTGAGAAAGTACCTGGAATCTGTGCTCTTGCAGACCAGATTCATGCATGGAAAAAATATGGTTTTAGATTTAACAGAAGAGAAGGGTATGCTGAAGCTTATGATAAAGCTTTTGATGTTTTAGCAGTTAGTTCTGATCCTATTTTAAAAAAAGAAAATAAAAAAACTGCGCAGGAATTATTATTTGAAATGGTTGGTTCAAAATGGAATGGTGAAGAATACATTTTGGGATATAAACCAAAAACTAAAGAAAATTATGATATTGGTTTAAACACTATAATAGGCCAAAAATGGCCAACAAAAGCTTGGCCGAAAGAAAAGTGGGATAAACTAGAAGGAGAATTAGTAAATGGAGGATATTCTGTAACAAGGCAAGATAAACAAAGTAAAGAGATTTTAGAAGATCTTAATAAGTATATTGAATGGATAAACTCTTCAAATACTATTGTAAGTACTGATAGTTTAGGATTGCATTTAGGTATTGTATTAAAAAAGAAAGTTATTGGACTTTTTGGTCCGACTCCTTCTTCAGAAGTTTATTTCTATGGAAGAGGAAGAGCTCTTTTGCCTTTGCCGACTCCTTCATGCTTACCTTGTTTTAATGGGCAATGTGAAAAAGATAAAAGATGTATTGAAAATATATCTGCAGAAAATGTTTGCAATGAAATTAGATCATCCTAATGAGAAATAAATAAAAAGTATTACTAGGACGAGTAATTATTTGAGTAAAATTATATCTTAATTATACAAAACTTTTTAAATGAATTTGGTTACTTATCTTCATGGAGACTGCAGAAGAATTAAAAAATTTTGAAAGAGAAATTGCCGAATTATGGGAACAGGCAAAGATTACCTCCCCCCTGCATCTTTCAGGAGGAAATGAAGAGCAGCTTATTGGTTTTTTTAAAAAAATCAAAAAGGGAGATTATATTTTTTCTACACATAGGAGCCATTACCATTACTTGCTTGCGGGTGGAAGCCCTGAAAAATTAAAGGAGATGATTTTAAGAGGAGATAGTATGCATGTATTTGACAAAGAATTAAATTTTTTCACCTCAGCAATTGTTGCTGGATGTCCTACAATTGCCACAGGAGTTGCTCTTGCATTACAAAAAAAAGGAAGTCAACAACAGGTATGGTGTTTTATTGGAGATGGTGCTGAAGATGAAGGACACTTTTATGAAGCAGTAAGATATGTTGATGGGCATAATTTGCCGTGTACATTTATAATTGAAGATAATAATAGATCTGTTGAAACTCCAAAGAGTGAAAGATATGGGAAATCTGAAATGCAATGGCCTAAATGTGTTATAAGATACTATTATACTCCAACATACCCTCATGTCGGTACAGGGAAATGGGTTGATCATTCTGGGCAAAAAGTAGGAGGATCTAGTTTTTAATGAAATATCAAGAAGCAGTAAAGCAATCAATGGAAATGTTGGCTGGAAATGAAAATACAATATTTATTGGTTATAATATCAACTTTGGTTCTAAAGCTTGGGATACTCTTAAAGATATTTCGAATGATCAGAAAATAGAAAGCCCGGTGGCAGAAAATTTAATGATGGGTTTAGCTATGGGTATGTCTTTAGAAGGTTTTATTCCAATTGTTTTCTTTGAAAGACATGATTTTATGTTAATTGCTTTAGATGCAATTGTAAACCATTTATGTAAAATTGAATCTATGTCTCAAGGCCAGTTTAAACTTCCATTAATCATTAGATGTGTTATTGGAGGGAAAAAACCCCTTAATGCAGGACCTCAACATACTCAGGACTTTACAGAAGTTTTCAAATTACTTATGAACTTTCCAATTTACGAACCAAAGACTGCTTCCGAAGTTTTAGAGGCTTATAAAAAAGCAGAAAATACATTAGGTCCAGTAATGATTATAGAACAGAAAGATTTGTACAATTATGAAGAATGAATAAGTTATCAACTAAATGCTTTTTATTCTGAAATATATAAAAATGGAATCTTAAACTTTGAATTTTTAAACAGTATCTTAAAATTATTTAATTCACTTATACTAACTCCTTTTATGATTATTAATGTAACAAAATAAATAATAACACCAATAATTACTTCAACAGCCCCAATAATTGGAGTCATATCTTTAATAAAATTAAGGGTATAAAATAAAACTCCAAACATAACCATGCTTGCGATCATTGGTTTAATCATTGAAGAGAAGTTAATTGAAAGATTAAATTCTTTTTTAAGGAAATAAAGAGAAGCAAAAAAATAGAATAACCAGCTTATAACAGTTGCTATTGCTGCCCCAGCTGTAGCCCAAAGTTGAGACATTGGCAAAAAAGATTTTATTAAGATATAATTAAGAATTATATTTATAAAACATGATAAAATAATAAGTTTCGCAAATATTTCTGGCTTTTCTTCTGCTGAAAAAAATGTTAAAAGAAGATTAACCATTACAGTTGGGAAAATAAGAATCAGTAAAAAATACATAGGTAGAGTTGCTGGAAGATAACTATAATCATATAATAAAACAATAAAATATTTACCCAAAACTAAAAGACCGAAAAATGAAGGGATAGTTATTATTGATAAATATTTGAACGACATATTAATAATATGATTCTTTTTTGAGGAATTCACTTTAATAAATAAAGGGAGTAAGGCCGCATTAGTAAAGGTAAAAAACCCGGCAATCCCCAATATAAACCCAAAGGCAGCCCGATAATACCCCACATATTCTGGAGATACAAAAATTCCCAGCATTATTGAATCAATGTAAGAAAAGAAAACACTAGATATACTTGCAATAGTAAGGTATCCTACAAATTTTAATACTTTTTTAGTATCAATTTCCTCGTCTGACTTTTTGTAAATGATGGGGGCAAGTTTTTTTGTGTAATAAAGTGAATAAGCTATGAGTGCCAGGGAAGTAATAATTAAAGATATAAAAACTCCAGAGACATAATATGAAAATCCAATAAAAATCAATACTAAACAAATTCTCAGAGTTTGAAAAACTGTCTCTCTTATGCCAACATATTTAAACCGACCAATTGGATAAAATAAATGTTGATAAAATGAATCAAATGATAAAATAAATATATATACTGATGCAATAATCATTGGGATAAATAATCCGGGATTATGAAAAAGATAAAAAGAAATAGGGTAAGAAAAAGTAAGCAGTAAAAGAGAAAAGACAATCGTCAATACAAATTTTATTTTTAGCAAGAATCTATAATAGGTGTTTGCTTTTTTTTCTTCTCTAGAAAGTGCAACAGACATATATCTAAGGAGGGCTTGGTTTATGCCCAAATCTGTAAATGTATAAAACACCATTGCAGTTGAAAGCACGATTGAATATGCTCCATAACCTTCTGGCATGAGGACCCTAGCAAGAATTATTGTAAATATAAGAGCCCCTATTCGGTTAATAATTGTTGAAAATAAATTAAAAAGGGAATTCTTTAAAAAATCATTCTTTAAATTCTGATTATTTTTTTTATCTGTTTTCATGAATTGGAAAGATATTTTTAATAATTATATAATGGTTCGTAGGTTTATTAATCTAATCTATGATTCTATAATTCTCAAAATATTTCTCGGTCTCTTTCCATTCTTTTTTTGATCTACCGACACTTATATGCTCTGATAATTTCCTGGCCATATCCCAACACTGATCCATATTATTATAATTAAACATTCCCTGCCTGCCTAATATAAAAAAGTTATCTAATTCATTTATTTTATTGACTAATAGAGAAAGATTTTCTTTGAATCCTTTTTTATATATAGGGTAAGCTTTCTCCAAAGAATAAGAGAAATAATCTAAAATCTCTTCTTTTTTTAATATTTTAATTGATATTAACTGATTTATTATTGTATCTATTACATTTTTATTAATCTCTTGTGTTGTCTCAACCATAAGAATAGTTTTATCCTGAGGAGAAGTATTTGGAGAAAATGCTTTTTGTTCACTAATTCTTTGAAACAAAAATTTTTCTTCAGGAAAGAAAATCCAGCAGTCTTTAAGCACTTTTGATTTATTTAAAACAAAGTAAAGGATATTTAATTTTTGGTAATTAAATTGAGAAACATCTATTGAAATTTTTGGTTTTACTAATTTTAATAATGAATCAATAGGAATTGTAGATATTAAATAATCCGGTTTTATCTTTTTATTACTTATTTTCAAATAATCAACTTTTTTGCCTTTGATTACTATTTCAGAGACTTTTTGGTCAATAAGTATTTTTCCCCCATTTAGTTTTATATTTTTAACTAAGTTATCCAAAAGCTGTTTGATTCCCATCTCAGGATAATAAAAATATTCTGCACTTATTTTTTTATTATCTTTAAAAATAGTAGTTTTAATTAATTCAAAAATTCCAGAGACTGCAACTCTTCTTTTTGCAAGCTCTGCATCAAGGTCATTTGGATTTGAATTCCAAACTTTTTTGGCATAATCTTTAAATGAAAGGTTGTAAAGTGTTGATCCAAAACGATTAATGAGATAATTTTCATAAGAATCTTCTGGTCTTTTTGAAAATGGTTTTGTCAATATTTCTAATCCGGATTTAAAGGCAGTTAGTGGCATTTTGGTTGCCACTTGAGTTATTTTAAGGGGAAAACTATAAAAGTTATTATTTAAAAATATTGAATTTTTCTTTTTTACTTTAATTAGTGGTACAAGATTATTTATCTCTTCAATAATATTTGGTATTTCTGTATAAATTTTATGAGGGCCATAATCAATTATAAACTCTCCGTGAACAAAACTTGAAGCTGTTCCTCCCACATTTTTATCTTTCTCAATTAAAGTTACATTAAACTTTTTAGATAAATAATAAGCTGAAACTAGCCCAGTGATTCCTCCCCCTAAAATAACTATATTTTCTTTTTTCATTTCTTCCTTGCTAAGACTAATGTCTGCCCCATCCAATAAGGTATTTGAATATTGGACAGTTTTAAAGCGCTAGCAACATTTTCTGCAATATGACTTAAAGATTTAATATAAGGTTCCATTCTAAATAAGATATACCCTAAACTTAATGTTTGAAAATGTTTTTTTATTTTTACTATCTTAAATTCAGTTTTTGATAAGATCTTAGAAATTGTATCTGGCGTGAAATAAAACAAGTGAACTGAAAGCAAAAAGACCCATTTCTTTTTCATAATTCTTGCTACTAAACTATCAATATCTGGGTAATTTACTACAAGCAGACCTCCGCTTCTTAAGATTCGGTTGCATTCGTCTAATACTTTTTTAGGATCTGGAACATGTTCTAAAACATCCCATAATGTAACAACGTCAAAAAAATCATTAGGATATTTATAATCAAAAATTGTTCCGGGTTTAATATCAATACCATAATTTTCTTTTCCCCAATTGCATAACCATTTATTTGGTTCAATTCCATATACTTCCCATCCCCTTTTTTTAGCAACATATAAAAAAGAACCTCCGGCAGTCCCAATATCTAAAATCTTTCCGGGTTTAGAGAATTTTTCTATAAAATTTAGAGATTTATTAAAAGTTATTTCTCTGCCATTTACTTGTGAGACAAAAACCTCATCACTGCCTTCAGAATATCCTTTAACTATCACCCCAGGTTTTAACCTTGGATTAACGTAAACAAGATTGCATTTCTCGCATTTTACAATTCTATCTTGACTAATTTTATTCCCAGAAGATTTATATTTATCTATTGGACTTCCTTTCTCATCTGGAATGCCTTCGTAAACTATCTGATAGATATTTGCTCCGCAAAGATTACAGGGAACAAATTCAATATTGTTGTCTTTTATATCTTTTTGCATTTTAATCAATAAAACGGTATTTAATTAAAGTCCATAAAGCATATACTCCGTCTTTCCACTTTATTTTTTTGCCTTCTTCTTCACTTCGGGGATTATACGATATTGGAACCTCATAAATTATATGATCCTTTTTTCTGACTTTTGCTGTAACTTCTGGACAAAATTCAAATCTCTGGCATTTTAAATTGATACCTTGTAAAACATCTGACTTGAAAACTTTATAACAAGTTGGTTCATCAGTTATTTTTGCATTATAAAGAATATTTGAAGAAAAGGTTAGTATTCTGTTTGCAAGATAAAATTTATTTTTCAAAATAGATGGTTTATTTGAGTTTTTTGGAAATCTTGTACCGTAAACCACTTTAGCCTTATTAGATATAATTGGGTCTATAAGTTTGAGATAATCTTGAGGGTCATACTCTAAATCCGCATCCTGAATTATAGTAATTTCTCCATTTATATGATTAATTCCTGTCCTTATTGCATAACCTTTTCCGTAATTTTTATCTTGGAAGATAACTTTTATATTTTTATCTTTAATTTCTCTAAGAATCGCACCCGTACCATCTGTAGAAAAATCATCAACAACTATAATCTCTTTATCAATATTTACTGCCTTGACTTTATTGATAATTTCATTTATAGTATTCTTCTCATTATAGACTGGAATTATTACTGAAAGCCTCATTTTGTATAAATTAATAATGCGCCAAAAGAGTATATAAAATTACTTATGTTTAATAAGATAGTAAAAAATAATAATTGGAAGAGTTATAGCAAGAAAAATTGATAGGTAAATTATAATCCAGGCTATTTTATATAACATTATATTGAAGAATCCGTCTACTACATATGTGTCAAAAATTTCGCTTTTTGGCCCATAGTTTAATGGATAATAAAACCAAGTATGGGTGCTGTCTATAACACTTATTAATGATGGATTAATTGAAATTTGAGTTTGATATACCTTAAAATTTTGGCCGCTTGTTTCGCTATTGCCATTAACATAAATAATTTTTTCGGGTTCTGCTAAAGAAGAAAAATAAGCAGCCATTTCCTCCATACTTTTATTAAAATTTGGCTGATCTTTTATTGTTCCCCATCCACAATCATCAAGTGTACATTCAATAAAATATAATTTAATAGGCATATATTGGCCTGAATAATTCTGATTTAATGTAAGAATATCTGGAAGGAGGGAAGCTTCTAAATAATGAAAATCATTAAACATCCAAGCAACTCTGCCCCGATAAATTCTGCCGTCTGTAACTACAATTGAATTTTTATCTATAGAACTAATGGCATAGTCTCTCATTTGAGAAGTGCCACATTTAGAAGTTAAATAGGGCATGAGCATATAAATTTGAAATATTAAAATAAGGGAGAGTATAATAATTAAAATAGTATTTAACTTAATTTGATATTTACTTGAAATTTTCTCTGAAAGATAGTATATAAAAAATCCGCCATAAATACATAGAATGGGAATTAGTGTAGTGTAATGTGTCTCAAGCCAATTTGAAGCTATGAGCAATAGTATAAAACCAAATGCTTCAAAAAGCAATAGAAAAATTGCAGTTTTTCTGTCTTTATTTAGATAAAAAGACAAAATAAATCCAAGAATTCCTGCAATTAAAATAATCGGGTCTAAAAAAAACATTGATTTAGACATCCTTGCAAAACCAGCAAAGAAATTCATTGAAAATAAACCATTACTAAATCCTAACTGCCCGCTATAGGCTGCCCTTGCATTTCCAATGTCAAAATATTGTGCGAAATAAGTATCTACCATTTGTTTATCTACATACCAAAGATAATTGTGGATTAGTATTGGGGAAAAGAAAATAAGAATAATGACTGAAAA
>Ga0172379_10000221_pt1 | contig 155971 bp, 143 predicted proteins | sample GrowelOW334metaG_FD_119756 | JGI IMG/M metagenome (GOLD analysis project Ga0172379, IMG submission 119756) | Groundwater microbial communities from an aquifer near a municipal landfill in Southern Ontario, Canada - Groundwater well OW334 metaG | ecosystem: Environmental > Aquatic > Deep...
AATCGTTGTTCACGTGCTTCATCTTTGTCTGTTAGACCGTTGTTCCTGCGAAAAGTTAGCCAAAATTGAGTAAAATCTTGTTCAGATTTTAGTTCTGTTGGCGGAGTGAGCTGTTCTTTAAGTGCCTCTGGCGGCACATACCTACCTTCTCCAATCATATACAATTAAATAAAAAGTAATTGGTCAAATTTTTGTTCAAATCGGAAGAGAGAAAAATGTATTTCCGATAACGTCTGCGTGTATGCGATGTCGCCTTAGCGATATGGGCGGAGGTTCGCCGATAGGGGAACCGTAGCCGTATGCACGCTGTTATATGATGTACATGTTTTTCTTTCGTCCGCCCACGGCGGCGGCTCTTAAAAAGAATCCGATTTTGTTTTTTGTCGTTTTTGGGCGTAGAGCAGAGGGGAATAAAAGGGGTGAATGCCCGTAGTCCAAAATTTACTACATCGAACTCTTAAATTCTTGTAATTTGTTTAATCTTTCCTTGGTTGTTTTATTCTCCAAACTTAAAATTTCTTCTGTGATATATTTTAATAACTCAGGGTCAAATTCGTATTTTACCCAGCCATGTTTTAAAGCCTGTTCCTTAAACGGTATCAATATTTCCTTGGTAATATCAACCAAACTAAATAGCCATTTCATTCTTGTAGGTGTCTCATGATATTGAGGAATTATAGTGTTTTTAACATGATTTATCAAATTGATAATTAATTCCACGGTCAGATCGATGGCCCCAGATTTCCACAACAGTTCATTGATTTTTTGTTTATCTTTTGCGACTAAATTGGTATACAAAATTTTATATAAATAGTCTTTTTCTTTTTTAGAAAGCAAAGGTGAGTAAAGCGCAACCAAATAGGCGATGTTAGCTTTTCCTTCCACAATATCAGAATGAGAAATGCCTTTCATGCCTTTGCTCATCCCAGTTATTTCTTCTGTAATTACATAATCACCCAAATCATTGCGAATCATTTGAATAATACCATAGTACATCCCAGCTAATGGCGAAAGTCTATCCACTTCTTTAGCATTATATATTTGTGCCTTTTTGTTTCCTGTCTGAGACGCTAAATTACCGATAGCCTCGAAAAATCCGCCACAAATTCCGTAAACTCTTTGAATGTATAAGGAAACGGAATCTTGTATCTGGTTATTTTTTAGTAACTTTTTCTTTTTTTCTGAATCAAATGTTAAAATTAAATCTATAACCTGCCCCTCATACATCGTGTGGTTATAGTCGTTCATTATTGTCGCCATTTTTAAAGAAATTTTTGGATTTTCTTTAGCAACAATAAAACAATATTTTAAAGTCAGCAAATGTCCAACGATGCCGGTAAAAATTGCGTCCCGTCGAGAGAATTTATTCCAGACAGTTTTTGATTTTTGGCGATATTTAGAACTATCAAAAACATCATCCAAAGCATAAGTATTCATCCAATTATACAATTCCACCACAGCACCAACTTGGTATGGAAAATTGTTGTCTTTAATAAATCTCTGGGTGCTAATTAAATGATGTGTTACTAAATCATAAAGCTCATAGAATAATTCCGGTCTAACTTTTTTTATACCGCTATGTCGGTCGCTCACTTTAATAAATGGGGGACTGATAGAATGTTCTAAACAATTAAGCGCATGTTCAATGTCGGTATTCCAAATTTTAAAAGTAGTAGTGATTGAGTTATCAATTGTTTCTTCGGTTAAATTATTTTTTAAATATTCCGAAATTTGTCTTTCCGCTCTACAAACCAACAAGGAATCTTTGTCTGATTTAAATTCTAATTTTTCTAGCGGCTCTAAATATTCGGCAATTGTTTTGTCTGTCTGGCCTGTAGAATAGATTTTTTTCTTTAAATTTTCTCGGGAAAATATTTCTCTAGCTTGCTCGTCAACATTAAAATTAATGACACCGGAGCGAGAATAAATAGAACGATAGTAATTATCTAAGTACTCAATGATTTTTGATTCAAATTGTTTTTCGTCTTGAGCTAACAGTATGGTAGTATGCACGAATTTTGGATGATCCTTCAATTTTTCTACTAGCGCCTTATTTGTCGTTAAAATGGCATTGATGCTAAAGCTTACCATCCATTGGTAGGCGTAATAGTCCATGTGATCCTCGTTCTCGATAATCATTATGACTGGTTTGCTTTTGGAAATTCCATAACCGCACTCCCATGTACTATCTGTCCCAATTGGACTTCTGTCTAAAGTTTTATAATATTTCATGAATACCAAAAGAGCATCGGCGTGATTAATTTCGTTTAAATCATAGCAGGCTATGCCAATCGGAATAAATCTATGGTCATCCGGAATGTCTAATGTACCGGGTTCAAAAAGATACACCTTTTTATTAAAAAATTCGGAGTATTTTTTGTGGAACTCGTTTTTCCAAAGTGTTATGCCGCTGGCCAAGTATAGGCCGTATTTAAATTGTTTATTTTTTGGCATATTCTATATTTTTTGGTGAAGAGAAGAATAAAATGCCTTGCTATTCGGAAATTTTTCGCTGTCTCGTTCTGTTTTTTAAGTATCGTTCAATAGATTCCTTTGAAGTCAGCCAATCTCTGCCTTCTTTGTGTGCTTCTAATTTACCTTGTCTAGCAAGCAAGTTTAGATACTTTGCAGAAAAAGGCGTAGTTTTAGCTATTTCTGTCAGTGATACAAATTTTTCCTGTTTTGTAGTGGAAGGCGTTAAAGTTTTTAGATAAATATCAAGAGAACGCTCTATGGATTGAGCGATAAATTTTATCATTGGTTCGTATTCTCCTTTGTCCGCCTTGTCTAAAACATCATAATATTTTTTTCGGTCAGTTTTCATAATTACAACCAACGGATATCCAGCTTGCATCAAAAATAAATTCATTGTCAGGCGTGCTGTTCTGCCGTTGCCGTCAAAAAAAGGGTGAATATGGACCAATTTATGATGCAGTAAAGCAGAGAGTTCGATAATATTAAGTTTGTTTTTTTGTGAATTTAGCCAAGTAATTAAATTCCTCATCAAATTAGGTACTTGTAGTGCATCTGGTGGAGTATGGTCAGCGCCACCAATAATCACATTCGCGTTTCTGTATCGGCCAGCCCACTCCTTATCTGTTTCTTGTAAAATAATTTGATGCAATTTTTTTATAAGCATTTCAGAAACAGTGTGTTTTTTATCTTTATCAATTAAATCATATAAATATTCCAGCGCAGCATGGTGATCTTTTGCTTCCAAATGATCTTTCAAAGGTTTGCCTTTTACCGTTATGCCTTCGCTTATAACCAAAAAGGTCTCTTTTAAGGTTAGAGAGTTTCCTTCGATAGCATTTGAGTTGTATGTCATTTCTATCTGGAATTTTTCTCGAAGTTTTTGTACTGCAGATTTCGGTAGGGGACGAAGTTTGTTGAGTTTTGTGAGTTTTTCTTCTAGGCGGGTTTTTATGATGGGTGATAGATAAGTCATAGAAAATGCTTAATATGGTTTAGTTAAGTATTTACAGTATACCATATTAAGGAATTATGTCAAGTTTAGGGTTTATTTATTGTTTTCGTAGCCGAGCGAAGAAAACACCATATTTCCCCTCGCTCAATCACCAAAAAACAAAATCGGATTCTTTTTAAGAGCGGGGGCTTTAGCCCCCAAAGGAAAACATGTATTTCATATAATGTACGCCGATATGCGATGTTTCGCACACTCCATTAAAATTAAATATGTGCGAAATATGGGTGAAAGAAAAAGAGTATCCATTTAAAAATATTATACACTCTTTTTCTTGAACCGCATATCGGCTGTTATGTGTTGTAAATTTTTTGATTATTTGTTTTTTTCGTTCGCCGTTCAATCACGGGGGGCAGGGGGGGCGTGAATCACTATGGCGAAAGGGGACAGGGGGGAACAAAAGGGGTGAATGGCCCCTGTAGCCATATCGCTCGCTGGTCATTAGGGTCTTTAACCAATAGTATTTTACCATAATTGGAGAAAAATACACTAGCAGAGGTTATAGGGTGATTATAGGCATCTCACTAAGTCCAAATCAATGATAAAAAACCATAATGAGCAGTTTTAATACTGCTCATCTTTGGGGGTTGAGCTAAGAACCTCTAAAATACCCTCTGTGAGTTCAGCAAATATTCGATCTCGTCTTTCTTCTTCTGTTTCTTTTTTATTCTGGTTGTTTTCATTCATCTGTAAGGCCTCCGCCAATTGTTTGGCATAAGTCCATGCAGAAAAGCGAGGTTGGCCTACAGGGTCGGGGAATATCCACGGATCACTGCCCATTCCTGTGTAATTATCGTACATTTTCTCTGGTGGAATATTTTTTGCCACATAACCCGCAAAATCTTCGTCTACAATTGCTTTGCATACGGCAACCGCTTCGTCATAGGTTTCAAAATCGCCGTATGTATAACTTTCACTATCATCCATGTAGTGAAAGTTATCCGCTACTTTTACTGTATATATTTGTTTTGGCTGTTCGATGGCCTGTGCAGTATCTGTTGGGGTTATAGACTCCGAATCAGGAATAAAAAATAATGGGATTTTCATATGTTTTAATGGTTAAAAGTTAATTAGGCATATTAGGCCGATGCATAACCAGCCACCAAAATCATCTTGCCACAAATAGGGCAGGAGACATCCATAGCAAAATGGCTATCAGTATTTATACAATCGCTTGATTTAGGTGTTCCTTTCCAACCGCACACCGAACATTCCAATTCTATATTTTCATCATAATCTTTATACTCAATTATCCTTGCTGGGCTGTTCAACATAAAAAATGGCGATCCAATCATTTGCAAATCATTGGCTAAAAAAACAAGGTCTTTTGCCAAAGGATTTTCTTTCCAACATGTCAGTATGGCGTTAATTGCTCTTAGCAGATTCTTAATTATTTTTTCTTTTGGTGCATTGAAACGATCAAATACCATTTCACCATTTTTTTCATAATCTTCGAGCAACTCAGAGGCATTATTAAGAATATCAGCGGACTTGATTAAGAGAGATCCTTGTGAGAAGTTTTTAATATGTTCCAAAGCTGCTTGTTTTCTTACGTCCCAAGGTAATTCCTTATTTTCTTCCGTAACACTTACTACAAGATCGGCAATTTCTTTGTTAAATTCTTTTACGAGCATTTTTTTGGTAATTTTCTTTTCAGCAATACTGTCTTCTAGTGTATCATGTAAAATTCCAGCAACAATTATTTCTTCGCTTGCACCGGCGCGCGCTAAAATAAGGCCAACGCTGAGTGGGTGGACAATGTAGGCAATATCTTTGCCTTTTCTTTTTTGTTTTTGGTTCATCTCGTGAACCTGGGTTGAGAAGCTGATCGCTTTTTTGATGAGGTTTGTATATATCATATGTGTATGAGTTAATGAATAACTCTCTTAGTCCACATATTTGCCGTCGACCCCAACAAAAAAGCGGCTAAGAGATTTGATTCAGCTTTAACAACTGAATGAAATCTCCCAACCGCTTGGCAGTTAGTCGTGATATTTCATATGGCTCATGGCAGATTTCCCCACTTGCCTATCCGCCGGTGAGGCGGAAGAAATATACGATACTTGGACAATTACTGTCTGAGTACATAGGAACTATACCATGATCTCGATTAAATGTCAATGCCACATAAGCTAAAGGCTGTTTGATATTTTTTCAATACCATCTTTTAATACCATTGTCGCTTTGCAATCGTCCTCGTTATATAACAGAATTCTATTCAAAATGCTTTCGTCTTTTGTCTGAATATAGTCGTTGAACCATTGGATAGATAATGCACCGGACGGAGTTTTGTCACGCCAAGAGAAACCCAAATATACAGCGATTGCTTTAAGGGAATAACTTTCAAGAGGCCAGTCAGTATTTTGTGAAACGACTTTGGTATACAAATCTATAACATTGGGATTGTCAAAAAAATCGACAACAGCATCTTCGGAAATGACGTCCGGGTATTTTTTCTGCATTTTCTTGTAGGTTGTTTTTTCGTGAGGAGCATAATAATACACAGCAAAATCATTTGCTGGCAAACTGTTGATGTAAGTCCAAAATTTTGACCACGCTTCTTTTTCAGCATTTTCTGACAATTCTTTTGCGGTAAAATCTAGAAATCTTTCGCCATTAGGACTGCGTTCATAAACTCCATGCAGATAAACAAATTCCTGTGTAGGGTCGTCCTCAATATCAAAAAAAAGTTCATAACTTACGACCGGAAAATCAATTTTATTATACACGACAGGTTTTTTAATGTTTTTAATTATGTTTGCTCTAGAAATCATACTTTCCAACCTGCTTCTACCCAAATTTTTTAAAAAAGTTTTGTCTTTTTCCTTTTGTTCAAGCACTTCTTCAACATTTAAATTTAAAACATCAGCAATTTTTGTGATCCCGAGGTCATTGTTTATAGTGTCCCGCCAAACAGCGCCCATATTAAACATGCCAGTTAAATCGTCGTTGCTAATAACCCATTTTTTACAACTACTATACCAAGGACATAGTTTGCATTTACCACTAGAAGATGGCTTGTTTGTAGCTTTGTTTGCTATAAGTACAGACACCTTGGCCAGTACATCTTGATAAAACGCCCAGAAAGTCATTTTGTTTCTTGGTCCTAGTGGATTTTCAAGATTATATTCAACTTCGTTTCCGCGAATATCATAAATCAATGCAGTCTTTTTGCTTTCGAAGCCAAGCCGAATAAGGGTGTCACAATATAAAGCTAATTGAACAGCGTAATGTTTTTTTAGCTTTCCTTCCTCGTCTTTTTCTTCGTCTTCACCCGCGACCCCCATGCCGGATTTTATATCTATTGGCATATACAAACCGTCGGGCATAAGTCGCAAGAGGTCGGGGATACCAGCAAGATTATCAACCATTAAAACACCTTGATAGATTAAAGGTGTTTTGGTTTTCATTGCAGTTATTGTTTTTTCAAAACGTTCTTCTAAACTTCCTTTTGACAAATCAAGAAATTCGCCAATTTGGCCAATAACTTTCTTTTCGTACTGGACACCTTTGTCCCAGAGAAGTTGGACAAATGGGTTTGTTTCTTTTATTTTTTCATCCTGTGGACCATAAATATCCCGCCAAACTCGATGGGGGCATTGTAGGTAGTCGTAAAGTTTTGAAGCGGTGATGTGCATGTGTAAATTTAATCCTAAGCAGAGGCGATAGGTAAGAGTGCTTAAAATACAATACGCCCTGAAGTCGCTAAATTTTATTATTACCTATGATGAGTTTTATAAATTCATCCATGAAATGCCAGTCTGGTGAGCCGTTTTTAAAAGGGATTATTATTTTAGTATTCTCTATCCTTGTTTGATTAAACTTTCTACCATAAGAGTATCTAAACTGTTCCTTGTTCAATAATGTTTGTAAAAAAATTGCTGTATTGGCTGTCATTTCAAACTTCGGTATTAATTTTTCTACATGGTCACTCGCAGTAAAATTATTTTTTTGATAGCTGCAATAACCTATTGTTGCTGAATCAAGTGTTAGAACGTTGCCTTTGTCTGTATAATAATTGTAATACTCATCTATTCCATTATTTGTAGCCCTTGTTGTTACATATGGAAATTCACCTTGGCCAATTTCTTCCAGTTTCTTTTTGGGTGTTGTTTTACTACCCTTTATATCAAAAATTTTACTAATTTCAATGGATTTCCAGTTTTCCATGTTTATATTTTTTTCATCATTGATTTCTTTTTCAAATATTTTTCTTTTTTTTGTATCTTCCAAGATCGTTGAAATTATTTCATAAATATTTTCTATGCCAGTTTCCTTTTTTATGTTACAAATGATGTGGTCTTTGATAGTATTTTTGAAGTCTCGAATTGTTATTATTTTATAATTTGTTTTTACATATGCCAAAGCAGACCATTCGTCTAGTGGGCCGACATTTTTTAATACAGAATAACCAGCAAATTCTTTCCTGTTTCTGTAGTCAGAAAGCCATTGTTTTTTGATTTTCCCCCATTTATCATTTCTGTCCACTCTTTGGTTTTTATAATTTACAAATCCGTCATCGCTCCATAATGCAAACCATGTTTGTATTATGTCATTATGTGGTTTGTGTGCTTCAAAAACCATTATACATGTATGTGTACCCACTCCTTTAAACAAATCTGACGGCATAATCATCACAGCTCTTAATGTGTGTTTTTTTAAAATTCTTTCTCTGATGTCGTTATCATTATTGGTGCACCTAACAGGCAATATCGCTATTCCAATTCCACCGACATTTAAAACATCCAACATGTAGTCTACAAAACCCAATTCTTTTTCCTCCTCCTTTTTTTGTGAATATGGTGGATTGATTAATCCAATATTGCATTGATATTTTTGTAGATCCTCTTTTTTTATGTCAAAGCAGTTGTCTTGTATAAGATTAGTTTTGCCGTCGCCGCGAATAATCATGTTGGCACAAGCCAGAGCAAACATGTTTGTTTGCGTTTCTATGCCCACTAAATTATTTTTATATATATTATCAATTTCAGATACAGTTGGATCGTCAGTGAGCATGTGTTCCATAGCCGAAATTAAAAATCCGCCAGTTCCAGCACATATGTCTATTACCCTTGAGTTTTTGTTGACTTCTGAAAGTTCGCAAAAAAGATCGGTGATATGTGGTGGTGTCAAAACAATGCCAAGACCTTTTCCATCGCCACCGGTATAACGTAAAAATTCAGAATAAAATTTTCCTATAATATCCATGTTATTAACCTTTTTAATATATGGATATACTTTCTTATGTATATCAAATAAAAATTTATGTAGAATATTATTATCATGCGACGGAGTCATCGCATCAATTTCACCTCTCGTCAAATAGGTGTGGGTTGTAATAAAACCGAACTCTCTTTTTAAAGTTTCTATTTTATTTTCTGGTATACCAGCTTCCCTTAATCCATCTTCTATTGATTCAATAATTCTATTTGCCAATTTTTTTGGATTAGTTATGCTTGGATATTCATTTACAAAATCTCCACTTTCCAAAGCAAGCAACAGGGCTCCTACCAAGAGTGGTTTTTCCGCTTCTTTTAATTTTGCTTCATCCCTCATTTCGTCGTGTAATTTTTTTGCGTATTGCATCAAATCTTTTTCAGACACAATAACAGAATCTTTTTCATGAAATAGAGAGTAGAAATCATCATATGCCATTAAATCGGTATATCTTTTTGGGAAGTACCTTTTTTCATTTTTATTCCATTGGAATATTGATAATTTAAAATTATCTTTTTCTTCCCCACTGATGGCGATGGCAATGACGTGAAATTCCTTTTTTAAGAAAGACGCATAGTGCAAGACGCCGTCAACAGAAAAATCTTTTGGGTTGTCTACTTTTTTGCTTACATGATTTTTTATATGTGCTTTGCATTCAATAACTATAACAACATCCGAGTTTTTCTTTCTGATTATAAACTCTGGGTAGCCGGAGCCAGATCCAGACTTACTGGCCTTAGATAATAAATTATTTATTATCTCACTATCACTTTGTTGTTCCTCAATAATTATTTCAGGTGTTGCAAAATAGCCGAGCGTGATCAGTTTGTCTTTAATTATTTTTTCAGTTTTTCTCTCGTTCATAAAAAATGATTAGTTTTTGCGATGTTTTAATTATATCACATATCCACAGATGGCGGAAGTAGGGGGTGTTGACAACTTACGCTATATGCGGTATTATTTACTCATAAGTATAATAACACATTTTATGGAATTAACCAATAAGCAAAATGAGGTATTGGCCGTCATAGTGGATTTAACCCAAAAAAAGGGTATACCACCAACTTTGGGCGAAATTAGGGATTATTTAGGTTATAAAAATACCAGTTCAGTACAGAGACACACCGACGCTCTCAAGAAAAAGGGGTACTTTGTGTTGGATAAGTTTCAATCTAGAAGTTTGAAAATAAAAAAATTTTTGCAAAAGAAATATAACATACCTTTGGTCGGAAGTGTGGCGTGTGGCCAGCCGATGTTGGCCATACAAAATATAGAGGCGTATATACCTTATAAAGTAGATGGGGATCCGAGCGATTATTTTTTTCTTAGAGCCGTTGGAGATAGTATGAATTTAGCAGGCATCAACGATGGCACTCTTGTTTTAGTAAAAAAACAGCCCAACGCTGATCAAGGCGATGAAGTTGTTGCCCTGGTAGGTGATGATGCTACTATTAAAATATTTAAACGAGAAAAAGATAAGGTTGTTTTGGAGCCAAGATCAACTAATCCAATTCATAAACCACTTTATATCTTTGAAGATTTACAAATTCAAGGAAAAGTAGTGGATAAAATAAAAACATGAGTATGCTAACAAAAATTCCTGAACAAAAAAGACGCATAATTTGTTTGTATTAATGCGTCTTTTCCTGTGAGTTTTTAATACCCACCCTATCTATGAGTATTATACCAGGTTTTGTAGATGCAGACAATCTATTTAGAAATTAATGTTATTAACTATGAGCAAAACCTTTTTGATATCTTATGATCTTGGTATACCAGAAACTGGTGAAGATTATAAGAAAGTAGCTAATTATTTAAAGTCATTTGTGTACTGGGCAAAAGCATTGCAATCCCTCTGGTTTGTAGTTTCAGATGATAAGGGTGCGGAGGTAATAAGAGACGATATTCAAAAATTAACAGATGATAATGATAAAATATTAGTTATGGATGTGTCAGGTGATTTTTGGGCAACTGCTAGAATAGGCAAGGAAGTCACTGATTGGATGAACAGTAATATATAAATTGCAATTTTGGTAAAAAAAACAGGATTTTATTATCTTGTTTTTTTGTTATAAATAAAATCCGTTTGAGCCCATTTCGCAATGGGTGAGAACACCTAATATCCCCTCAATTCGCTCGCTCGTCGCCCCCCCCTCGCCGTTCGTCAATCACAAAAAAACAAATAATCAAAAAATTTATTACACATAATGGGTCGCGTATATCTGATGTTTTGCGGAGCGTAGCGGAGCAAAATATGGGTGGAGGCTTTTGTATAAAAGCCGTAACCAGATATACGCTGTTATATGATGTATGCTTTTCTTTTTGTCTCGCCTCAGCGAGACCACTTTTCTATAACGGTCAAGTTTTATTTTTTTATCTTGGTGAAGAGGCAAGGGGGTGGGGTGAATTGCCTCATAACTAAGATGTTTATATTAGCGCTCGTGAATAAATTTTATTTTAAAATCCGTGTTTCAAATTTAGCCTCGCTATGTCCCAAATTTTTTAGTTCGTAAAACCGCATAATTTCTTCAGCCTTGTGTATAGTTATTCTGTTCGGTCGGAGTTCGGGCATATTAATTACCGCATATTGTTGTTCATCGACGTATTTCAAATTTTCCGGCGGTATTGCCTCGCTATCAAATTCATATATGTATACAACTTTTTCTTGATCAAATAATTGAGGATTTTCAAATTCTATTGTGTGTTTTTTATCATCAATGTGGGCCGCGCCTTCGGGCATTGACGCTACAGCGAGCGCGAATTCAAATTTTGGTGAGAGGTAAATGGCGTCTAAAAGCTCATCTTTGGGGACGTCCATATTGTCGCCTTGCTGAGCTTGGTTTTTTTGGACTGTCGAAAAATTGTTTGGAGAACCATGATATAGTTTCATAGAATTAAAAAAACATAAATTTTAGTTGAATTTCTTTATTAAAGATTAACAAAATATCATTTTAGAGTCAAATAGCAGACCGTTATTTAAGGGCTAGTATAAAATTAAGATGATTAGGTTGACAAAAAAAAGGCATGTGGTATTATTTAAGTAAAGTTAATTAACTTTTAAATATATGAGAAATTCAGAAATGGGTTCAGTTCCACGTTCGGAGAAGAATATACCTATTTTTAGAGGTGACCCGAGCGGAAAACCTTGGGGAGAAGTGACAATAGAAGCTGCGAGGACTTCAAGCAATGTTATTGCAACGAAAAGAGGAGTAGGACACTTTGTAGAGGAGTTGCAAAGTGTAGCCGAACTAAAGGGCACGAAAGGGCTAAGAAGGTTGGATTTTGACATTGAAGAAAAAGACATGCGAGATGCGAAAAGATTAGCAAAGAGATTTGATAAATTGAAACCGGGTGAAAGCACCAAAGGCAAGGGGTATAAGGTAACGGCCGATGAAAACGGGTTTAAAGCGGAAATTGAAGATAAATAATTTAAATAGGTTTTTTAAATTAATAACAAAAATATTCCGCACATGGCAGGATATTTTTGTTTTTACCCTCAATCACCAATCATAAAAAATAAAATTTGGCCGTTTTAGAAAATGGGTAGTTATCCGTAAAAAGAAAAGCATATTTTATATAACTACCTTTATCACAACTCGTTGATTTTTTGTGATAAATAGATTATAATTTGGTTAGTTTTTGTCTTATAGGAGGGTTCCTATAAAACGTAGTTTAATACTTTTTATGGAAAAAGGCAACACTTTTGATAGTTTGGCTCAGGATTTGCGTATTAGAAATTATAGTCACAAAACAATCAAATCGTATATTCACTATAATCAGCAATTATTGTATTTCTGCAAAAAAGATCCGCGATCAATAGAAAGTGCTGATATTAAAAATTATTTAGATTTTTTATCCCAAAAGAATGCTTCTTCTACGGTTTCAGTAGCGTATAATGCGATACATTATTATTTTAAGGAAATTTGGCATAGATCTTTGTTTTTTAATTTAAAACAACCTAAGAAAAATAAATATCTTCCTGTTGTTTTATCAAAACAAGAAGTTGCTAAGATGTTAGAGGTCGTGGTGAACAAAAAACACCATTGTGTCATCTCTTTGTTATATGGTACTGGTCTGCGAGTGGGGGAATTGGTGCGAGTGAGAATGTGTGACTTTGATTTTGACCGTATGATGTTGCGGGTTTTTCAGGGTAAAGGTAAAAAAGATCGCATGGTTATTTTGCCGATTAAATTAAAAGATATTTTGGAAAATCAAGCTCGTATTAAAAAAGCTAATGATTATTTGTTTACCAATGGCCGTGGTAATAGATTGACCGAAGCTACTATACAAAAAGTAGTGGCACAGGTAGCAGAGCGGGCGGGAATACGGAAAAATGTCTCACCTCACACTTTGCGCCACAGCTTTGCCACGCATCTACTTGAAAACGGGACGGATATCAGGTATATTCAAGAATTGTTGGGGCATGCGAAATTGCAGACGACGCAGATTTATACGCATGTGGCTAATAGTAATTTACAAGGGATCAAGAGTCCGTTGGATTAATTTTTATGAAAAGGAATAGCGAGATTCTCGCTTTCGCGGGAATGACAATTAAAAATTTACCTGATGCGCCGGGCGTATATAAATTTTTTAATTCTCAAGGAGAGATTATTTATGTTGGAAAAGCATCGTCTTTGAAGAGTCGGGTGCGTAGTTATTTTGCGGGGAAAAAATCACCTCGGCCGATAGAGGAGATGATCCATGAGGTGGTGGATATTAAAACTGAAACAACTGATTCAGCTTTGGAGGCGGCTATTTTGGAAGGATATTATATTAAAAAATATTTGCCGAAATATAATATTGAATGGCGAGATGATAAAAGCTGGAATTATATTGGGATTAACAAAGATAAATATCCGCGTGTTTTGACTGTGCGAGAGCATGAGTTGACCTCCGACAAGCGGGCTGAATTTCGTTATTTGTATGGACCGTTTCCTGGGTTAAATACCAAAGAGGCCTTGCGATTGTTGAGGAAAATATTTTTGTTTAGTGAGTGCCAACCAGATGCGAAAAAACCTTGTTTCTATTATCAACTGGGACTATGTTTGGGCGTGTGTACAGGGGAGATTTCGGCGCGGGACTATATGGCCAAAGTTATTCGTCCATTGTGTTTATTTTTGGATGGTAAAAAACAAAGATTATTAAAAGATATTGAAAAAGAAATGGGTGTGGCGTCAAAGGGAAAATATTTTGAAGAGGCGGCGCGATTGAGAAATCAACTTCATCATTTGCAAAAAATTCAGGATGTGGCTTTGCTTAATGATAGTTTTTTAATGGATATTGTGAAAAGGGATTCCTCCACTGCACTTCGTTCCGGTCGGAATGACATGAGGATTGAGGGCTATGATATTTCTAATTTGGGAACTAGTGATAAAGTGGGGAGTATGGTAGTATTTGATGAATCTGGTCCGGTGAAAAGTCAGTATCGTAAATTTAAAATTAAAACAGTGATAGGACAGAGCGATGTGGATTGTTTGGCGGAAGTGTTGGAGCGACGGTTGAAACATAGTGAATGGGCGTTGCCAGATGTTTTTCTCATTGACGGTGGTTTGCCTCAGGTAAATAAGTCCAAGACAATATTGAGAGCGGCTGGAGTAATGATTCCTATTGTTGGTATTGCCAAAGGGGTAGAGCGCAAACGTAACGATTTTTTTGTCGTGACGGATTCAGTGGACATGCGAAATTGGATTAGTGGTAATAAAAATTTATTGATTAAAGTGCGTGATGAGGCGCATCGGTTTGCGATTGCGTTTAACCGTGCTCAAAGAAAAATAAAATAACATTTTATGAAGCGTCACTATTTTATCGGACAATTTAATTGGGATGTAAAAGAAATCGAATGTTTGGATACAGAAATTATTCATCAGATTGAAGATGTTTTAAAAATTAAAATTGGTGAAGAGGTAGTTCTTTGTGATGGAGAGGGGAAAACGGCGATAGTAACATTAGAGCAAATTGATAAAAAAGTTTTGGTATTTTCTTTGGTTAATTTTTTGCCTGTTAAAAAAAGCAATAAACATGTAATTTTGTGTGCCGCCATGCTTAAACGTGATAGTTTTGAGTGGTTATTACAAAAAGCGGTAGAAGTTGGGGTGGATGAAATTGTCCCGATAATTTCTGAACGAACGATAAAAATTGGTGTGAACGAAAAACGTTGGCAAAAAATTATCAAGGAGGCGGCTGAACAAAGTGAAAGACAGGTGCTACCTAAATTAAGTGCTCCACAATCTTTCAAAGATGCATTAAAAACAAAAGCTGGGCAGGCGATCTTTTTTGATCCATCTGGTATCGATGTTAGTAAATCAAAAATTAAAGGTAAGGATGTGGCCTTGTTTATCGGTCCCGAGGGTGGTTGGAGTGAAAATGAAGTCAAGTTGGCGCAATCGGCTGGAATTGAGGTGTCCAGTCTAGGAGAGTCGATTTTACGAGGGGAAACGGCTGGAATCGTGGCTGTTTACTTGGCGAAAAATGTATTTTAAGGTAAAATAGGGGTACTACTTGACATTTTCCTGTTTTTTGTTTATTATATTGCTGTTTATGTTAGCCAAAAATAATCGAGGTGAATCCTGGGTTGAGGCATTAAAATTTATTGGTCATTGTCCGATTTGCAATCAGAAGTACGAAGAAAATCGGGCGAAGCTATTTGCCAAGCAAGATGCGGCCAATTTGGTCCATATCACTTGTGGTAAATGTGACAGTAATTTTATTGCCATGATTGTCATGATGGGCCAAGGATTGAGCTCAGTTGGCATGGTGTCGGATCTGACTTTTGATGACGCCAAACAACTTTATAAAACTGCGCCGCTTACGATAGATGAGATGATCAGCGGGCATCAATTTATTCAAAAAAATTTTTAATAATAAATTAAATTTGTAAGATATGGCATATTTGTTGCAAGCGGTGACCCGCACAATCAAGGGAGCAAAATCTCGTGAAGAAGGAAAATTACCAGCCGTGACTTACGGAGCTGGAAATGAAACTGTTTCATTGGATTTGAATTACGCTGATTTTCTAAAATTATATAAGCAAGCTGGCGATTCCAGTTTGATTGATTTGGAAATTGATGGAAAAGGTGTAGGAAAAGTATTGGTACACGAAGTACAGTATAATCCTGTAAAAGACACTCCAACCCACGTGGACTTGCGTCGTATTGATATGAACAAGGTAATGCACGCTCCTGTGGTGTTACACTTTATTGGTGAATCTCCAGCAGTAAAAGCACTGGGTGGTACATTGGTACAAAATCTTTCTCAAGTTATCGTAGAATGTTTGCCAAAAGATTTGGTTTCATTCATCGAAATTGATTTGTCTGGTTTGAAAACTTTTGAAGACATGGTAAAAGTCAAAGATTTGGTTTTGACCCCTGGTCTGAAAGTTATTACTCCTCATGGTGACGCTTTGGTAGTCAAGGTAATTCCTGCTATGACTGAAGAAGAGATCAAAGCCATGGAAGAAGCTGGCAAAGACATGGATGTTAGTAAGATCGAATCTGCTAAGAAGAAAGAGGAAGAGACTCCTGTTGAGGGCGAAGCTCCAGCTGTTGCCACTGCAGAAAAGAAAGAGGAAGAAAAGAAACCCGCAGAAAAGAAATAAATTCTCTAGAATATCAATCCCTGCTATCGAGCGGGGATTTTTATTTTGTGGTATAATGTTAAATATTATGAAGAAGAATATCAAATATCTGGTGGTGGGTTTGTCGGTGTTGCTGTTTGTCGCAGTAATGGCTTATTGGGGTTGGTCAAAATTTAACAATAAAATCACTTGGAAAACTGAAACTTATCCACCACCAGTTATTTATTTGAGTGCTTTGGATGGTATGCCAGTAAGCAGTACGGAAATGATAAATCCTAGTGTGGTGGGGGTGATGATCGACAACCATCCATTTTCTCGTCCCCAAAGCGGTTTGTTGGCGGCCAAGATTATTTATGAGGCCCCAGCCGAGGGCGGTATTACTCGTTATTTTGCGATTTTTGATAGTACTCAAAATGTAGAAAAAGTTGGCCCTGTGCGTAGCGCGCGACCATATTTTATTGATTGGATTCAAGAATATGATGGTTTGTATATGCATTGTGGTGGGTCGCCGGAAGCGCTAACGATATTAAAACAGGGTAAAGTGTTTGATATTAATGAAATGACCAACGGTCAATATTATTGGCGCGATAAGAATAGATATGCACCACATGATTTATATACTAATAGTGAAAATTGGGATAAAGTATTGGTAAAATATGCTGAGGATAAAAAGATTTTTGTTAATGCTTGGAAATTTGGTGAATTGACATCTAGTAGTTTGGAAATGGTGAAAAAGATTTCTATAGAATATGCGCCAGGATATATAGTAGGGTGGAACTATGATGAAAACCAAAAAAATTATTTGCGATATATAAATGATAAGACCGAAGGTGAAGGCAATGTAGTTTTGTCAGCAGAAAGTATTGTAGTTCAATATATAAAATCACAGATAGTGGACGATTATGGTCGACGTGAAATCACCACTAGCGGACAGGGCGATATGCGACTTTTGCGAGATGGGATTATGGTACGTGGAATTTGGAAACAAGAAAATGGTCGCACTAGATTTTACGACGTAGGTGGACAAGAATTGAATTTAAAACCCGGCAAGATTTGGATACAAATTGTGCCCAAGGAAATTAATACAAAAATATCCACTTAATTAGATGGATATTTTTAGTATTCGATCTAGCCCAGCTAGATCTTTTTTTATTTCTATTTTTGAGGGAGGAAAAGTTTGTTTTATTATGGCAGTAAGAGAATCGGTTTGGTCAGGATCTATTTCAAAAAACATTGTGGTTTGTTTATTCGGGATAATTTTTGCCGTTTGCAGTAGAAGTTGTTTATATAACGCCAAGCCATTTTCTTTGGCAATGAGTGCTATTTTTGGTTCTTTGCGGATAGATGATTCTTCAGTCACTTGTTTCTGAGTCAGATAGGGGAGGTTCGCGGTAATTATTATTTTATCGAATGGTTTGAAATTTTGATGATTTATTTTATTCAGCAAGTTGCTTTTTCTCAGTTCGATGTCTACTTGATGTTTTTGAATGTTTTTCCGAGCAACATTCAAGGCGTGGTTAGAAACATCTACGGCGATTTTTTTTATTTTTTTAACAGTGTGTTTAGTAATGGCGATTGGAATACATCCACTACCAGTACCAACATCTATCAATAAAATATTACTTTCTTTGGAATTTTCAATTTCTTTTAGTGCTTCTTCTACCATCAATTCAGTTTCCGGTCGAGGAATCAAAACATGTTTATTCACAAAAAAATCCAAACCGTAAAATTCCTTATGTTTGGTGATTACGGCTACAGAATAGCCTTGACGATATTCGTATAGCAGATATAAAAATTTTACCGTTTCCCAAGTAGAGAGTCGATGCTCTGGATGAGTAATAATAAATTCCTTAGTCCTCTTTATACTATGGGCGATAAGAATGTCGAGGTCTATGGCTGATTGAGAAGACAATATTTTTTGCCACTCTTTAATTGATTTCATATTATTTTACAAGATGAAATATAGTAGGGGTGTTTATGATTGGCATAACAGCAGATGTAGTAGTTAGGCGGTAGCCCTTCTCTTTTAAAACAGTCAATATGTCAACTGATTCATAGGTATTGTCAGGTGTTTGCATGAGAAAAATATCGTCAAAATTATATATTCCGTTGCTTTGAGCCCAAGCATCTATTTTTTCTTTGGTTTCGCGAATTCTGAAATAGTTTTCAGTAATTAGAAAATGATCCCAGTTGTCTATTTTATGAGGAGTATAGTTGATGGTCGGGATGGAAAGATGTAAATAATAATCGACTTCGTTTTTGTTAACAAATGAGTTGTAAACCAATACGGTTTTATGGTGTTGTGGAATATTTGTAACTAAGTATTTGTTAATCGCTGACCAGTTACTGACGGGAAGAATAGTAAAAAATAATTGCAGTCCAGGCAAAAAAATAAGCAAAAAAATCGGGTAAGTCCAAGTGGGGAGATTGTCCGACAAAATATAAGCGATGACCAACAATGCCCAAGGCAGGCAAATAATATAAAATTTTGGATCTAGTGTACTGAAAGATACCGCCAATAAAAATGGGAATATTGCTAGGGATGTAATTGCTAGTAGTAAGGATTGGTTCGACTGTCGCTTTATCGTTTTATAAACAGTGGAAATAAATAATAGTAGATAAAATAGAATCAAAGGTAAAATATAGAAAGACTGTCTGAAAAAACCGAGCAAACTCATTTGTAATGTTTTGGCATAATTGTCAAAATCAATAGCGCTATTAAAAAACCAGGCTTGTTTGTAGGTGTGAAAATTAAGTTTAAAAGAAAGCGCCGGTATTGCCCAGATTAGCCATGGTAATACTGACATAAATAATAATGTCATCCATAGTTTAATTTTTTTCTTATTAGATGCAATCAAAATAATAAATTCTGACATTATAATACTTGCGCTAGTGAGATGGGAATATAAAAGCATTATATGTAGTAATACAAAAAGAGTTTTATCTTTTTTGTCCGCCTCATTTTCTAAAACAAATATTTTTATAAAATAATATCCAGAGAGTAAAGATAGCAAAATCAAAATAGCATAAGTGCGGGCAGTAATGCTAAAAAGGATGTGCTGTGGCGATAAAGTGAGAAGTAGGGAAGCCAAAATGCCAACTCGGCGAGTAAATAATTTGGTTCCAATAAGATAAATAAAAGCGATAGTGGCAACGCTGGCAATCAAACTTGGGAGACGGGCAGTGAGTTCGGACGGTGTGGTGATGTAAAAAAATAGTTTTAAAACAAACATGTGGAATGGCGGGTTTGTTTCCCAAACCCACATGCGAAAACTATCTAGCCAAGGTTTTTGGCTATAAGTGAAGCTAAACATTTCGTCAAACCAAAAATCTCCATAGTGGAACAGAGCAAAAAAACGTAACGAAGCACTCAAAGTGACAATCAATAGTAGTGGCCAATATTGTTTTAGAAAACGAGGCATGAAATTATGCTTCTGCTTCATCTGCTACGCGCAGGGCGTTGATAATAGGTTCTAAATCACCATCGAGAATGCTAGGAATATTGTTCCAGTTTTGGTGAATACGATGATCGGTAATACGATCTTGAGGATAGTTGTAAGTACGAATTTTTTCACTGCGATCGCCACTACCGATTTGGGATTTGCGTTTGTCGGACATTTCTTTTTCTTTCTTTTCTTTTTCTATTTCATAAAGACGAGAACGTAAAACTTTCATCGCTTTATCTTTGTTGGCCATCTGCGAGCGTTCGTCCTGACATTGTACAATCAATCCAGTTGGGATGTGGATAATACGAACGGCAGAGTAAGTAGTGTTTACACTCTGTCCGCCATGACCGCCGGCACAAAATGTATCGATACGCAAATCTTTTGGTTCGATTTTAAATTCTATTTCGTCGATTTCGGGCATCACCGCTACTGTAGTGGTCGAGGTATGGATACGTCCGGCTTTTTCGGTGTCGGGTACGCGTTGTACGCGATGTACACCCATTTCATATTTCAAATCTTTGTAAACGTGTTTACCTTTGATAGAAAAAATAATTTCTTTGTAGCCACCGATTTCGATACGGTTGGCATCAATCACTTCAACTTTCCAGCCTTTATTTTCGGCATAGCGTGAATACATACGAAATAATTCTGCGGCAAATAAGGCGGATTCATCGCCACCAACACCAGCGCGGATTTCCACAATCACATCTTTTTTGTCCATCGGATCACGTGGACGAGTCATGTCTGACAATTCTTTTTCAAGAGATGAAATTTTTGTTTTCAATTCTTCGATTTCAACCAATGTCATCTGTTTCATTTCTTCATCTGTTTCTGTTTTTAACATTTCTTCGGATTGTCCTAGATTTATTTCAGCTTTATCCAAATCAAAAATCTTTTCTTTGATAGTTTGCATTTCACTATACTCTTGAGATACTTCTTTTAGTTTTTTGGAATCATTAAGAATGGCTGGATCTTGTAATTCCGCTTCCAATTTTAAATATTTATTTTTTAGGTCAATGTATTTTTGTAACATATTACTCATTATATATTAAAAAACAGACCAAAGCAAAATAAGCTAAAATGGTCTGTCTTTAAAATTGCTAAGCTTTGGCTGCTTTTTTTGCGACTTTCTTGGCGGCAGATGCAGCTTTCTTTACCTTCTTGCCTTTGCGAACAGCGGCGGCGGCAGAAACTTTTCCAGCTTTTTCTTGATATTTTTCTACGCGACGAGCAGTATCCACGAATTTTTGTTTACCAGTATAAAAAGGATGGCACTTGTTGCATAATTCCACGCGAATTTCTTTCATAGTACTGCCAGTGGTAAAAGTGTTGCCACATGCGCAAGATACTACACAGTCTTCATTGTATTCTGGGTGAATTTTCTTTTTCATAATTTCAAAGGTTGAGTTAAGAAATAATTTATTATTTCTTACGAGACCTGAAGAAATTTCAAGTTTCGCAGAAACTTATTTAATGTAATTGAATAACGGGGTGAATTGTAGCAAAGTTCGTGAAAATAGTCAACCCCTGAGCATAACCAGTGGTTTCTCTTGACACTTTAGCCTATTTAATATATAATCGTCTCATCTTTTAATCACTCATTCGCTCATTTTTTTTCCTCCCCCGACCACTCGGTGGGTGAGAGCGAAGAGGCAATAACTCCCTTAACGGGGAAGATAAGGAAAATATGACACAAATCCCATCCATGATGGAATTGCTCAAGTCCGGTATGCACTTTGGGCATCAGAAATCTCGTTGGCACCCGAAAATGAAGCCATATATTTTTGGCGTTCGTAATGGTGTACACATTTTAGATTTGGAACGTTCCGTAGAAATGTTGCAGGTAGCCTTGGACTATGTCAAAGGTTTAGCCGCAACTGGAAAAGTAGTTTTGTTTGTTGGTACCAAGCGTCAAGCTCAACCATTGGTGAGAGCGGCCGCTGAAAGTTGTGGAATGCCATTTTTGACCGAACGTTGGATCGGTGGCGTACTTACCAATTTTGATGAGACCAAACAACGTATTAAAAAATATAAAAATTTAAAACAACAAATTGCGACTGGTGAAATCGAAAAATATACAAAAAAAGAACAACTTGATTTGATCAAATCTGTTGCCAAGATGGATAAATATTTAGCTGGTTTAACAACTATGGAAAAAATGCCAGATGCGATGTTTATCATCGATATGCGCGTTTGTAAAACTGCTGTCAACGAAGGTTTGCGTACCAATGTACCAATCATCGGTGTGTGTGATACCAACGTAAACCCAGATCAAGCTACTTATATTATTCCTGCCAATGATGACGCTGTAAATTCTATCAAAACAATTTCCAATTTGATCGCAGAAGCTATCAATGAAGGAAAAGCTGATTGGGAAAAGAACAAAGCAGCCATGGAAAAAGAATATAAAAAAGTAGAAGTAAAACCCGTTGCTTTTGAAGAAAAAAATCTCGCTGGAAAATCTTCTTTGGTAAGAGCCACCGCCGCCAAGCCGGTTGTAAAGAAAGAACGCCGTGCCATGACCAAGGAATCTAGTATCTAAATCATTTCACTTCCCATGTAAGTGGGAATCTAAACATTATCATATGACAATAACAGCAGCTGACATATCCAAACTCCGCGCCTCTACTGGTGCCGGTATGATGGATTGTAAAAACGCTTTGACAGAAGCCGAAGGCGACATGGAAAAAGCCGCCGATATCTTGCGTAAAAAAGGTATTTTGAAGGCCGCCAAACGCGCTGATAAGGTTGCAAGTGAGGGTGTGGTTGTTTCTTCTTTGAGTGCAGATAACAAAGTTGGCGCGCTATTGGAAGTAAACTGTGAGACAGATTTCGTTTCTGGTAGTGATGATTTTAAACAGTTTGCCAAAGCAGTGGTAGAAGTAGTAGCCAAAGAAAATTCAGCAGATGATGCTGCGTTGCAATCCAATAAATTGCCATCCGGAGAAACTATTAGTTCTGCTCTGAGTGAATTGGGGTTGAAATTGGGAGAAAAAATTTCTATCCGTCGTTTTGTGAGATATCAGACAGATGGTTTGATTACTATTTATTTGCACGGAAAGAAAATCGCTGTAATGTTGGAACTAGCAGGTGGAAATGCACAAGTTGGTATGGATGTAGCAATGCATATTGCAGCTACCAACCCAAAATGTATCGATCGCTCTTCTATTGATCCAGCTTTGGTGGCCAAAGAGAGAGAAATTTATTCAGACCAACTCAAACAACAAGGCAAACCAGAAGCTATGATAGAAAATATTTTGAAAGGTAAACTGGATAAATATTATGCCGAAGTTTGTCTGATCGAACAACCATTTATCAAAAACGAAGAAATAAAAGTAGAAAAATTGTTGGCAGATGCGGGAGCCAAAGTAGTAAAATTTGAACGCTTTGAACTGGGAGAGGGTATTGAAAAAGTAGTGAAGAATTTTGCGGACGAAGTAGCTGAACAATTAAAGTAATCATCAAAAACAACTTCGACTCTGTCGGGGTTGTTTTTTTGTTCAATTTGAGGTAAGATTTATTAGTAATTTCCGTATAACTCTAACAAATATGACTAAACTCACAGTGCTAGCAAAACGTATCGGTCCAATTCGTGGTCGTCATCCTTGGGTATTTTCTGGGGCAATTAAACATATCCCAGATGGTATAAAAAGTGGTGAGCCAATTATGCTCTACGATGAGAATGATAATTTTTTGGCGCAAGGATATTTTAACTCATATTCCCAAATTGCCGTGCGTTTGTGGAGTTGGGATGAAAAGGAAAAAGTGGATGAGAATTTTTTTGTAAAAAGAATTCAGGATGCACATGAAGTGCGCCAAGAGTTGGTAGAAAATAAATCTACCAATGCCTATCGCGTAGTGAATAGTGAGAATGATTTGTTGCCTGGATTAATTGTCGATAAATATGATGAATGTTTGTCTGTGCAATTTCATAATTTAGGAATCGCTTTTTGGAAAGAACAAATTGTTTCAGCTCTAAAAAAAGTTTTAAAACCAAAAGGTATATACGAACGCAGTGATGTAGGCAATCGCGAAAAAGAGGGTGGAGCTAGTACTGGGTTGTTGTTTGGAAAAGTTCCTGAAAAAGTAGAAATTTTGGAAAATGATTATAAATTTTTTGTAGATATAATCAACGGACAAAAAACTGGTTTCTTTTTGGACCAGAGAGACAAAAGAAATGCTTTGCAAAAATATTGCAAAGGCAAAAAAGTGTTGAATTGTTTTTCGTATACCGGTGGATTTTCTGTATATGCCATGGGTGCTGGAGCCAAAAAAATGGTTAGTGTAGATTCTTCACAACCAGCTTTGGATATGGCCAAAGAAAATATGAAGCTCAACGGACTTGATCTCAAAAAATGTGAATTTATTTGTGAAGATGTCAAAAAATATTTGCAACCAGAATTAAATAAAAATGAATTTGATTTTGATGTAATAGTTTTGGATCCACCAGCATTTGTGAAGGATCGTCACAGAATCAACGAAGGTTTGCAAGGTTATAGAAAAATAAATGAAGCGGCCATGCGCGCACTACCGGCCAATGGTATTCTAGTTTCTGCTTCTTGCTCACAACATATTTCCATGGTGGATTTTCGCCATATGCTTAGTGAAGCCGCCGGACGTGCCGGACGCACTGTTCAGATATTAGAAACATATACTCATGGTATTGATCACACCCAATTAGCCGCCTTTACCGAGGGCGAATACTTGAAGTGCGTGTTTGCCATAGTACGTTAAAATAGGTATAATATTGAGCGTAAGAACTAATAGCGGTGAGATAAATTACTTTTGAGCGGGTTATGAGCCGAGGCTCATCCTTTCACCCTCGCGGGTGAAAAAAGCGAAAAAGTTATTTATCGAACGCGTAAATAATTAATATTTGTCATATGAACATAGCCATCAATGGTTTCGGTCGCATCGGCCGTCACGTTTTCAAAGCCGCTTTTAGTAAAAAGAATATTAAGATCGTTGCCATCAATGATTTGACCGACACCAAAACCTTGGCGCATCTCTTGAAACACGATACTGCTTATCGTACTTCTGAATTGGAAATTGGCTATGATGAAAAAAATATTATTGTAAAAGGTAAAAAAATTCCGGTGTTTGCCGAAAAGGATCCTTCATTATTACCTTGGGGCAAATTGAAGGTGGATGTAGTAATGGAATGTACTGGTAGATTCACCGATAAAGCCGGAGCGGAATTACATGTCAAAGCCGGAGCCAAAAAAGTAATAATTTCTGCTCCAGCCAAAGGCACAGACATCCCAACTTATGTGCGCGCAGTAAATTGTGGTAAGGTTGGTAAAGAAAAATCTTTGGTAATCAACAATGCTTCTTGTACAACCAATTGCATTGCTCCAGTAATGGCAGTATTGGAAGAAAAATTTGGAATTACTAAAGCGATGTTGAATACTATTCACGCTTATACTGCCGATCAAAATTTACAAGATGGTCCACACAAAGATTTGCGTCGCGCTCGGGCGGCCGCAGAAAATATTGTGCCAACTTCCACCGGTGCCGCCAAAGCAGTAGGTGAAGTGATGCCAAGTGTAGTTGGAAAATTTGATGGGTTGGCTATTCGTGTGCCAGTAGTGACCGTTTCACTTTCAGATATTACTGCGGTATTAAAAAAGAAAGTTACGAAGGAAGATATAAATAATGCTTTTATTGCCGCTAGCAAAACTTCTCGTTTTGCGGGTGTGTTGGCTGTGACCAATGAGCCACTGGTGTCTACAGATTTTATTGGCAACACAAATTCCTGTACAGTTGATTTGTCTTTGACCAATGTTGTAGACGGTGATTTGGTAAAAATTATTGCGTGGTATGATAATGAATATGGTTATGCTCATCGTCTAGTGGAGATGGCGGAGTTGTATGCTTAAAAATTATGCGTGATAAATTAAAATATAATCCTGATGCTGAACCTCAAGAGGGGGATGGTGTATTGTATAGTTGGGGAGAAGGTTTTCCACTTGAAGAAGAATGGAGTAAAGATTTGGCTTGCAGAAATGATCAATGTGAAATGTATAATAAGAGCTTATTGAGGAGATTTAATAAAGAAGCCATTGGAGTAAAGAAAGCTCCAATTAGTATGCAAAGACAAAATAAACATTATGCTTTATGTTGTGAATGTCCAAAATGTTTTTCTAAATTTTGGTTTCATATTGATGATCAAGAAGCCCAAACATTAAAAGAAGTTGTTGACTCTGGATTATGGAATCATATGGTAGAAAATTATGATAAATAATATGGATAAATTATAAAATGTATAAAAATTTAAATATGCGAACACTAACAACCGAAACAAATGAAAAGGTGGGACAGGAAGTAGTTATCCAAGGATGGATCAATGCTCGTCGCAATATGGGCAAGATTGTCTTTTTGGATATGCGCGATCGAGCGGGAATTTTGCAAGTGGTGGGGGTGCCGAGTGAATTGGATGCCAAATCACAAGAAGAATTGGTGCGTGTTCGTCCAGAATGGGTTTTGGAAATTCGCGGTATTGTGAATGCTCGCGGTGCCAAACAGCAAAAACCAGATTCACCAACCGGTATGGTAGAGATGTTGGCCAAAGAAATAAAAGTGTTGGCCGAAGCCGAACCATTACCTTTGGATTTGGAAGATGAAAAAATTGGTATGGATATTCATTTGGATTATCTGCCAATTACTTTGCGTACACCAAAATATCGTGCGGTTTTCAAAATCCAAGCGGAAATTGTTCGTGGGTTTAGAGATTATTTAATTACTCAAGGTTTTACAGAAATTCAAGCGCCAAAAATCGTGGCGGCATCGGCCGAGGGTGGGGCAGATGTTTTTGAAGTAAAATATTTAAAAAATAAAGCTACACTAGCTCAGAGTCCTCAATTTTATAAACAGATAATGGTGGGTGTTTTTGAACGCGTATTTGCGGTGGGAAATTGTTTTCGGGCTGAACAACATGCTACCACTCGTCACCTCAATGAATTTACCGGATTGGATTTGGAATTTGGTATGATCGAAGATCATCGTGATGTAATGAATTTGGAAGTGGAAATGTTGCGCTATATTTTGGATCATTTGGACAAGACCGTTCCAAATGAATTGAAATTGTGGAATTATGTGCGTCCAGAAATCCCAGCCGAAGTACCATCTTTTAAATTGCGCGAAGTGCAGCAATTAATTAAAACCGGAACTGGTGTAGATCACACCGCCGAACCAGATTTGGAACCAAGTGAAGAAAAATGGATTGGTGAATATGCCAAAACTAAATTAAATTCTGATCTTGTTTTTGTTACTCATTATCCAACATCCAAACGTCCGATGTACACCTATCCAGATGAAACCGATCCAGAATTCACCAAGAGTTTTGATTTGTTATTCAAAGGGGTGGAAATTACTTCTGGCGGACAAAGATTTAATGATTATAATCAGCTGGTAGAAAGCATGAAGAAAAAAGATTTGAATCCAGATGATTTCAAATTTTATTTGGAAGCGTTTAAGTATGGTATGCCGCCAGAAGGTGGTTTGGGTCTGGGATTAGAGCGCCTCACTGCCAAATTGCTTGGTATTGATAATGTGAAATACGCTACACTATTCCCACGCGATTTGAATCGTATTGATTTACAATTATCACCACCTGAAAATAAACAATAATATGTTTTCTCCCTTACAAATCAGCATCTTGAAAGAATGCTATGAAAATAGGGGAAAGGTTAGTCGACAAATTTTTTTACGACTGTATAGAAATAAAAAAATTAAATCATTACCAGTCAAAATAATTACCCAAAGTTTAGAACGTCTTATCAAAAGGGGATATATTATCGGGTATTGTATTTTGAGGTCAGATAAAATATTTATCAAGGATATCAAAATCACCGCCGTGGGTATAAAAGCTTATGAGTTGTGGTGGGAAAAAAGACAGAGAAAGTTACCGTTTTAAAAATGACACCAGATATTAAATTAGAAAAGTTTCAGGGTCCACTCGATTTGTTGTTACAATTAATCGAGTTGGAAAAACTGAACATCACTGAAGTTTCGTTATCGCAAATTACCGAACAGTTTTTGAATTTTTTGGATAAAATGGAAAAGGATCGTTCGGAAGAGCTGGCTGATTTTTTGGTGATTGCCACAAAATTAGTTTATCTAAAATCAAGAACATTATTACCATATCTATATCCAGAAGAAGACGAAGGACCAAGTTTGGCGGATCAGCTCAAAATGTATCAGCAATATATTTTGGCTAGTAAAAAGATCAACATTTATTGGAATCAGAACCGGATTGCCTATGGACGTGTAGAACCACCAGTAAAAAATACAGAATTTGTTTTGCCTCTCAATGCGCGGGGTGAAGATTTGCTGAAATCAATGGAAAAATTGGTGTCACGACTACGACCGATAAATCCATTGCCAAGAATCACTATTGATAGAGCTATATCGGTAAAACAAAAAGTTGATTCTATTTGGAACGCTTTGAAAATGCACAAAAAAATAAATTTCAAAGATTTGTTGGCTAGCGCCGAGAATAAAACCGAAGTGATTGTAAGTTTTTTGGCGTTATTGGAATTGATGCGTGACCAAAAAGCTTTTATCAATCAGGATAGTGCATTTGGTAGTATGGAGATAAATTTAGTATAAAAATATTGTAATATGAATATTAACTCACAACTGGAAACAATTTTATTTGTGGCGAGTAAGCCGCTATCTTTGAAAAAAATTATTAAGGTTTTGCAAGTCGAAGAACCAATCGTCCAAGAGGCGCTCGCCAATCTATGTGCAAAATATAATAATCAAGAATCTGGCATAGTGGTTATTCAAAACAATGATGAATGGCAAATGGTCGCCAATCCAGACAATCACGAATCCGCGGAGAATTTTTTGAAAGCAGAAGTAAGTGGTGAACTGACTAGACCACAACTAGAGACCCTCACAGTTGTTTCTTATTGCGGGCCAATCACCAGACCAGAACTTGAACAAATTCGCGGGGTGAATTGTAGTCTTATTTTACGTAATCTTATGATGCGCGGATTGGTAAAAGAAGCAGACGATCCATCTGGATTATTGCCAAAATATGAAGTAACCATGGATTATCTTCGTCATCTGGGGATTAATAATTTGAATGAGTTGCCTGACTATGATAAACTGCACAATCACGAACATATTAGTAATACTTTGATGCAAACCAACGAAAGTGCGTCTTAAACAGTTTGTCTATGTCTAAAAAACTTTTTGATTTTATTTCTTCTTTTGGTATGATGTTGGCCGGGGTCGTTTTGCTTTTTCTCGGTTCGGTATCATATCCTCAAGTTTCTCAAAAAGTTTCTTTTTTGCCCAAATCAAACCCAAGAATATTAATAGTGACCGGTGGCGACGAACAACCGGCAGTGCTTCCTATCAGCCATCCCAATGTTCCATTAAAAAACGATCAAACAGAATGTGATGTAAAATTGACAGCTGTCACCTCTATTTTAATGGATGATAAAACTGACACAGTCTTGTTTGAAAAAAATGCCGACATGGTACGGCCACTGGCAAGTATTACAAAATTAATGTCTGCTTTAGTTTTGCTTGACCTTAACCCAGATTGGAATAAAGTGGTGGAAATTACGCCAGAGATTTATGATGCCAATAGTCATTTCATAAATGTTGGTGAAAAATTTACGATGGGTGATCTCTGGGATATCGCTTTGATAGGATCCTCCAATAGCGCCATTAATGCCCTAGTAAGTGGAAGTGGTTTAAAAAATGAAGAGTTTGTATTAAAAATGAATGAAAAAGCTCAAGATTTGCGCTTGCGCAGTATGCGATTTATCGAACCATCGGGTATAGATGATAAAAATATTGGTAGCGCTCGTGATACTGCTCGACTATTAAAATATGCATTGGTAAGTGATAAGATTTTTAATACTTTACAAACACCAGAATATTATGCCAAGCCAATTGGTCAAAAGCAAAGAAGGATTTGGACAACAGATTGGCTTTTGTCCAAATGGGTACCAAATAAGTTTGGGGATTTGACCATCGCGGGCAAGACTGGATTTATTGATAATTCAAAATATAATTTTGCTGTACGTATCGAAAATGGTGGCAAGCGGGCTATTCGCACAGTCATATTGGGTGCGGACACGATGGAAGCAAGATTTAGCGAAGCGCGTGATTTGGCTACGTGGGCATTTGAACATTATTCATGGCCAGGAGATAGTGGTTATGAAAAACTCGCGATATAAATATAAAAATATTCATATACCCCAATTCACTTTGGGGTTTTTTATTTTTGTGGTATAATATACATTGTTATGCAATTGAAAAGTATAAAAAATGTGAAACATTTATTTGGTCAGCGTATTTTGGTACGAGTGGATTTTAATGTACCCATAAAAAATGGACAAGTAATGGACAATTATAAAATTCAAACTAGTTTACCAACGATAAAATTTTTATTACACTGTGGCGCGCGAGTGGTATTGGTTAGTCATTTGGGACGCCCTACGAAAAAAGAAAAAAAGTTTTCGCTATTACCAGTTGCCAAAGAACTAGAAAAATTAATCGGCGTTAGAGTATATTTTGGTAATTTAGAAAATCGTGACGATTGGGAAGGAGAAAAATTAGTATTATTAGAGAATATTCGTTTTTATAAAGAGGAAGAAGCAAATGATATAAATTTTGCCAAGCGTTTATCTCGGTTAGCGGACATGTTTGTTTTGGATGGTTTTGCAGTAGCACACCGTGATAGCCCTTCTGTCAGTGGTGTGGCGAGATATTTGCCTGCATATGCTGGTCTGTTATTGATGTCGGAAATAGAGGGTCTATCTAATATTTTGTCCAAGCCGAAACAGCCGATGGTAGTGTTGTTGGGTGGTTTAAAAATTGAAACAAAGTTATCAATTTTAAAAAATCTATTACCAAAAGCCAGTAAGATTTTATTATCAGGTGAGATATTTAATACTTATTTGTGGGCCAAGGGTTATGGTGTTGGCAATTCGATACTTGATAAGAAATTTAGAAGTGATGTTTTGCGCGATTTGAAAAATAAAAAAATAATAATGCCAGTAGATGTGGTAGCCGGAACTGCAAAAGGTAAGAATGCCCGTGTAGTTTCATTGGTCAAAAAGTTTGTTTTAAAAAAGGATGAGGGTATATATGATGTTGGACCAAAAACAGTTTTGTTATTTGCTAAGTATATAAAAACTGCCAATACTTTGATTTGTAATGGGGCGATGGGGATGTTTGAACAAACGCCGTATCACCATGGTACCTATGCTTTGATGAATTTATTTGCTAGCAAATCAAAGGGAAAAGCATATGGTGTTTGTGGAGGAGGCGAGACATTAGAAATTTTACGCCATCTTGATTTGTTAAATAGCGTGGATTTGGTTTCTACCGGTGGTGGAGCCATGCTCGAGTTTTTAAGCGGTAAAAAATTGCCTGGTTTAAAAAATTTAATAAAATAATTTAATATTAATTAATTTCGAATGAACAGCGAACGCTGTTGATTCGTTTGGGGGTTATTATGCCTATCGTAACAAAGACCCCAACTATTCCTGTTACAGCAAAAAAAGAATGCTGTGGTAGTAGTTGGGAAACAGGTGGCCACATGGGTTGTGGTCATAGCCATTTTGCCAAAAAATTGATCAAGACATTGATCGGTATTTTGTTGGTTTATTTAATCGTGTTCACAGGAACATTGATCCGAAACAATGGTAAAAAATATTTTACTATTGGAAAAGCCGACACAATGGAACGTACTATTATGGTTGCAGGATATGGTAAGGTGAGTGGTAATAATGATATTGCGGTTACCACTATCGGATATTCCAACACTGACAAAGATGTAGCCAAAGCACAGTTGGATAATAAAAAAGTTATGGATCAAATAACTTCTGAACTAAAAACTTTTGGTATAGCTGATAAAGATTTGCAAAGTAGTTATACTATTTATCCTGATTATAATTATACTCAAGATAAAGGTCAGCAATTAATTGGTTATAGAGTTTCCAACCAACTCACTATCAAGATTAGAGATTTGAGTAAAATCCCTCAAATTTTGGGATTAGCTGGAAAATATGGCGCAACCGAAGTTAGTGGTTTGAATTTCACCATTGATGATCCAGAAAATCTAAAGATGGACGCTCGTGCCAAAGCGTTGACTGATGCCAAAACTAAAGCTCAATATTTGTCAGAAAAATTGGGTGTACAACTGGGTTCAGTCGTTTCCTTCAATGAATATGAGGGATCAAGCGACGTGTATCCTATGAAAGTAATGTCCTCATACTCTACTGGTATGGGTGGTGGTGCGCCAGAATCAGTATCTAGTGGAAGTAAAGACGTGGTAATGAATGTGAACGTAACTTTCGAAATATCTCAGTAGTATAAACGAAAAAAGAGGTGTAAATACCTCTTTTTTAATTTCTTTTGTTATGGTATAATGGATAACAAATAGCTATCTAATTTTTGATTGTATGAAAATTAAGCAAATTGTTGGGAGGGAAATTTTGGATTCACGCGGCAATCCAACCGTGGAAGCCAAGTTAGTTTTGGAGAATGGTATCGTCAGTATTGCGAAAGTACCATCAGGTGCCTCTACTGGCTCGCATGAGGCATTGGAATTGCGTGATGGTGGTAAACGTTATGGGGGCAAAGGTGTTTTGAAGGCAGTCAAAAATATCAACACTACTATTGCCAAAAAATTGGTCGGTTTGGAAGTGGAAGATTTGAAAAATTTGGACAAAGTAATGATAGAATTGGACGGAACTAAAAATAAAACAAATTTAGGAGCGAATGCAATCCTGGCAGTATCGATGGCCGCCGCGAGAGCAGGAGCGGAAACTAAAAAAATTCCACTTTATAAATATTTACGCCAGGTTTATTCTATTGCCGAAAAAGAATATCGTTTGCCGGTACCGATGATGAATATTTTGAATGGTGGACGTCATGCCGACAATGGTTTGTCTATCCAAGAGTTCATGATTATTCCTCGTCACAAATTGATGAGTGAACGTGTGCGGATGGGATCACAAATTTTTCATGCTTTGGCCAATATTTTAAGTCAAAAAGGTTATGTTACTTCAGTAGGTGATGAAGGTGGTTTTGCTCCAGAACTTTTGAACAACGAACGGGCACTTCAGGTGATAATGGAAGCTATAAAATATACTGGATGGATTCCGGGAAAGAATGTGTTCCTAGGTTTAGACGTGGCCGCTTCAGAGTTTTTTCATAGTAAAAAATATTATTTTGTTAGTAAAAAACAAGGTTGGAGCGCAGATAAAATGATTGACGTGTATAAAGAGTGGGTTAAAAAATATCCAATAATCTCTATTGAAGATGGTTTGAGTGAGGATGATTGGGACAGTTGGAATAAGTTGACCAAAGAAATGGGTAGTAAAATTACTTTGGTCGGAGATGATTTATTTGTCACCAATACTGAACGTTTACAAATGGGTATAGACCAAAAAGTTGGTAATGCTATTTTAATTAAACTTAATCAGATTGGGACAGTGAGTGAAACTATGGCGGCTATAATGCTCGCCAAGAAAAACGGCTATAAGGTAGCCGTTTCACATCGAAGTGGTGAAACTAGCGATACATTTATTGCTGATTTGGCAGTGGCAGTAAATTCAGAATTTATCAAAACTGGCTCGCTATCTCGTTCGGAACGTGTTGAAAAATACAATCGTTTGATGGAAATCGAAGCTGAATTATCGGTTTAATATGCCCGAGCAAAAAACAACTGTACTAGTAATCCTTGATGGTTGGGGTATTGGACAAACGGAAAATACTCTTGATCCAATCGTGCCAGAACATGCGCCGAATTATTTTGATTTTTTAAAAAAGTATCCCAACACCCAATTGGAGGCCAGTGCAGAAGCGGTAGGATTGTTCAAAAAACAGGAAGGAAATAGTGAAGCTGGTCATATCAATTTGGGAGCGGGGAGAGTAGTGAAGCAAGACGCTTTGTATGTTAGTGATGCGATAGCCGACGGCACTTTTTTCAAGAATAATGCTTTTTATCAAGCGTTGCATCATGTCAAAAAATATAATACAGCCGTGCATTTGATGGGGTTGTTGTCCAATCATAATAGCGCGCATTCATGCCCAGAGCATTTGTACGCTTTGTTGGAATTAATGAAAAAAGAAAAGATAAAAAAAGTTTTTTTGCATTTGTTTACAGACGGTCGTGACTCTGCTCCACATGATGCTGTGAATCATCTCAAAAAATTGAGAGACCATATGAGTGGTGACGAAAAAATTGCTACTGTTATGGGGAGGTTGTATGCGATGGATAGAAATAAAAATTGGCATAGGACAAAAATGGCATACGAGGCAATGACATTAGGGAAAGGCAAACTTGTGAGTACTGCCGAAGAAGCTCTTTTGAAAGCATATGATTGTGGGGAGTCGGATGAGTTTATTTCGCCGACCATAATTGTTGATCAAAATAAACCGATAGCCACAATAAAAAATAATGATGCAATCTTTTTTTTCAATCTTCGCAGTGATCGGGCGCGTGAAATAACAAAAGCATTCGTGCAACCAGATTTTGAAAAAGTAAATCCTGGGGCTTTCAAGCGAACACGCATACCAAAAAATACTAGGTTTGTCGCGTTGACTGATTTTGGTCCGGATTTACCAGGTGTGTTGACCGCGTATCCCAGTCGCGATGTAAATAATAGTTTAGTACAGTTTTTGTGTCCCAAAAAACAACTATATGTGGCAGAATCAGAAAAATTTGCTCACGTCACTTATTTCTTCAATGGTGGTTATGCTCAACATTTTTGTGATGAAGAATGGGTTAAAATACCAACTCCATCCGCAGAAAATTATGAAAACAAACCAGAGATGAACGCCAAAGGAGTGGGTGATAAAGTAGTAGAGGCAATAGAATCTGGCAAATACGAATTTATTGTTTGTAATTTTGCCAACGCCGATATGGTTGGCCATACTGGCAATTTCAAAGCTGCTCAAGAGGCAGTACAAGCCATTGATGAACAGTTGGGTAGAATAGTTCAGGCTTTGACAGCTGTTAAAGGGCAAGGTATAATCACAGCCGATCACGGCAATATTGAAGAGATGATAAATATGCGAACTGGCGGTATTGATACAGAACATTCATTGAACCCAGTACCCTGTATTATAATAGGTTCAGGCGCCAAGCAGATCAAAAAATCTGGCAAACTCGCTGATGTGGCCCCAACTTTGATCAAAATGATGGGGCTAAAAAAACCAAAAGAAATGACTGGTAAATCATTGATATAGTATGGCTTATAAATTAGTAACTCTTGTAATTTTTGACGGCTTGGGTGTGGCGCCTTCATCGGATGGCAACGCAGTTACACATGCCAAGATGACCAATTTTCAAAATTACATAAAAAATTATCCAGTGATGACTGTATATGCTTCAGGAAATGAGGTTGGTTTGTCTTTTGGAGAAATGGGTAATTCTGAAGTTGGACATTTGAATATTGGTGCGGGCCGAGTTTATTACCAGTCTTGCCCGCGTATTAATAATGAAATTGGCAATGGTGAATTTTTCAAGAATCCAGCTTTTTTGGCGGCGGTAGAAAATGTCAAAAAAAATAAAACCAATCTTCATCTAGTGGGTTTGCTCGGGACAGGAAATGTGCACGCTAGCGATAGCCATTTGTATGCGCTCTTGGATTTTTGTGCACAAAATAAAATAGGTGATAGAGTATTTGTTCATGGAGTTTTGGACGGGCGAGATGCTCTATATAATTCTGGAAAAACTTTTGTGACAGATTTGTTGGAAAAAATGAGAGTCACTAAAACTGGACAGTTGGCTTCATTGTCTGGACGTTTTTATGCGTTGGACAGAGATAATCGTTGGGATCGTTGTGAAAAAGCTTACCAGGCCATGGCTTTGGGCAAGGCTGAGCGTAGTGGTGATGATCCGCTGAAAGTGATTGACGATTCATATGCAGTAAAAAATTATGATGAGGAATTTACTCCAACTGTGATTACCAAAAAAGGTAAACCGGTTGTAACTATAAAAGAAAATGATTCAGTAATATTTTTTAATTTCCGTCCTGATAGAGCACGTGAATTGACCAAAGCTTTTGTATTACCTGGGTTTAATAAATTTGAAAGAGAATATATAAAGAATTTGTTTTTTGTAACGATGACAGAATTTGAAAAAGATCTACCAGTGATGGTGGCTTATCCGCCGATTGTCGTACATAATTCATTGGCCGAAACAGTAAGTAAAGCCGGTAAAAAACAATTTCATGTGGCCGAGACAGAAAAATATGCGCATATTACTTTCTTTTTAAATGGTACAGTAGAAGATCCGTTTATTGGAGAAGATCGAATGATCGTACCGTCACCAAAAGTATCTTCATATGCGGAAGCTCCAGAGATGTCTGCCGCTTCAGTTGCCAAAGAAGCGGTCAAAGCAATCGACAGTGGGAAGTATGATTTGATCGCTCTAAATTTTGCCAATGCTGATATGGTCGGACATACAGGTGATTTGGCCGCCACAATAAAAGGTTGTGAAGCCGCTGATAAAGCATTTGGAGAAGTTGTTCATCATACTTTGGCTCAAGGTGGAGTGGTAGTGGTGACAGCTGATCATGGGAATGCAGAAGAAATTGTAAATTTACAAACAGGAGAAATAGATAAAGAACACTCTACCAATCCTGTGCCACTATTAGTTATTAGTAAAGAATTTGAGGGGCAAGCCGGTCCAGCTGGTGAACCACCAGAAGGCGATTTGAGTCTGATGCATCCAGTGGGGGTACTCGCCGATGTAGCGCCGACAGTTCTGAGTCTTATGGGTGTGCAAATACCGTCGGAGATGACTGGGACGGCATTGATATAAAAACAAAATCCCTGATTAGTTCAGGGATTTTATTATTTCTTCAGTAATGGTTTTTTCGGCATCCAATAAAGTAATATTTTCTAGAGATATTTTGACCTGTTCGCTCGTGCCACTAGGGTTGTGAGGTTTCAGGAGTAGGCGAGTATCATGTCCTTTTTTAGAATGTAAAATGCCGTTGATTGTTTTTTGCCCGTTCAGATTTTCAATCTCGTATAGTATTAATATCAAATCAATTTCCGGAGAGTTGCCAATGAGCTCAGGAATAATATCTTTTAGCTCTTCTTCATTGGCACCGCAGTTGGTGAACTCTTCTTTGGTGACAGTGGTCCAAGCAAATCTTTTACTAGTTTCGATTTTTAATTTTGATAAGGCTGTACCCCAAAGCTTTAGGGTAGACAAACTACGAGTGCGATACAGATTCTGAATAATTTTTTCTCGGTTGGCACCGTGGTTAATCAACTCGCTGGCGGCTTGTAAAGTGAGGGGAGTAACGTTGGTAGTTTTGAAACTGTGAGTGGCGGCAATCATACCAGCCAACAGAGCAGTGGCGCTATTTTCATCAATCTGATTATCCCAGAGATGTTTGCTCAATCGATAAATCATTTCACCAATAGAAGTGGCGTTGAGATCAATATAATTTATTTGGCCATATCGTTCGTTGTTAGCGTGATAATCAATATTAACTATATTGTTTCGATAAAACAAATCAGTATTGTTTAAAAAAATCGGTCCCAATGTTTCGAGATCTGATGTCCCTAGAGTAATTATTAAATCATATTTATAAGCAGATTGTGCAGTACGCAATTCGTCCTTGGTAAGCAATCCGTCTTTTGGAGTTAAATAGATAGATAGCCAATTATCTTTTATATCATAACTTAGACTTTCAATTTTGGCGTGGGAGACATCAACTTTAATAATAAGTTTTTGTAAATGTTCGAGTTTGGATTTTATGTTTTTTAATCCGTTCAAAAGAGCAAGATTTTTGGATGGCAAAAAATTTGGACAGGCGATGTCGGCCGATTTGTGATTTTTTTCAAAAAAAGAAGACAAGGCCAAAGCAGAAGCAATCGCATCAGTATTTTCGTGGTTATTAAAAACTATCAAAACGTGTCGACAATTCTCAATTTCCTGTTTGATTTGTTGGATTTCATTTAACATAAGCAATAGATGATTTTACCAATAAACAAGCGGTCTGTCAAGGGTCTTATCAACTTGCCATAATGTCCAAATTTAGGTAAAATATTAGGGTGATTAAAAATTCATTTTAAAATAAAAACGCTATAATAAGCTAAATTTTTGTATGAAGGAATTATCTAAGGCCTACGAACCGCAAAAATACGAGGATGAAATCTATAAAAAGTGGATGGATAGTGGGTTTTTTAATCCTGATACTTGTGTTGAAAAAGGTGTCTGTAAGGATGATTCACCGACATTTAGTATGGTTTTGCCTCCACCAAATGTCACCGGCACTCTTCATATTGGTCATGCCTCGATGTTGGCGATAGAGGATTTAGTGACTAGATACAAGAGGATGCAAGGTTTTAAGACCTTGTGGTTGCCTGGGACTGATCATGCGGCGATTGCCACTCAGGCCAAAGTGGAGAAGCTTTTGATTGAAAAAGGTATAAAGGAACCGAAAAAAGAATTGGGCAGAGAAAAGTTTTTGGCGGAAGTAGAAAAATTTGCTCAGGAATCGCATGACACTATTGTGAACCAATGTAAGAAAATGGGGTCAAGTTTGGATTGGAGTCGAGAGGCATTTACTTTGGATGTGGAAAGAAATTTGGCAGTGCGTACAGTTTTTAAAAAAATGTATGATGATGGTTTGATTTATCGCGGGTTACGATTGGTAAATTGGTGTCCACATTGCAAATCTACCTTGGCAGATGATGAAGTAGAACACAAAGATCAGATTGCTAAACTTTATACTTTCAAATATTCCAAAGATTTCCCAATTGCGATCGCTACTACTAGACCGGAAACAAAATTAGGCGACACTGCAGTGGCGGTCAATTCAAACGATAAACGTTATGCCAAATATATTGGCCAAGAATTTGTAATTAAAAATTTTGCTGGTGGCGCGGATTTGAAAATTAAGATTATTGGTGAGGAAAGTGTGGATATGAAGTTTGGTACTGGTGCAGTGGGTGTGACTCCAGCGCATAGTGCGATTGATTATGAAATGGCGCAAAAAAATAATTTGCCGATTGTAAAAATTATCAATGAAGAAGGACAGATGACCAAAGAAGCAGGAGAAAAATATTTGGGTAAAGCAGTAAAGGTAGCACGAGCTGAAGTGGTGGAATGGTTGAAAGAAAATAATCTTTTGGAAAAAGAGGAAGAAGTGCCAAATAGTTTATCTATTTGTTATCGCTGTGGTTATGCGATAGAACCGTTGCCTTCCAAACAGTGGTTTATTGGGGTAAATAAGGAATTTGTTCTGCCTCATTCCAATATTGATGGAATACAATCCGGCGAAAAAGTGACACTCAAAAAATTGATGCAGAAAGTGGTGACCAATAAACAAATTGAAATTATCCCAGACAGGTTTGAAAAAACTTATTTTCACTGGATAGATAATTTGCGTGATTGGTGTATATCTCGTCAACTTTGGTATGGACATAGAATTCCGGTGTGGTACAAGGGTGAAGAAGTTTATTCTGGAATTGATGCGCCTACAAGTGAAGGTTGGTCGCAGGATCCAGATACATTGGACACTTGGTTTAGCGCTGGATTGTGGAGTTTTTCTACTTTGGGTTGGCCAAATCAAACCAAAGATTTAAAAGATTTTCATCCCACAACATTGCTTGAAACTGGTTATGATATTATATTTTTCTGGGTGGCGCGTATGATTCTCATGACCACTTATACATTGGGTACTATTCCATTTGAAACAGTTTATTTACACGGTCTAGTGCGAGATGAAAAGGGTAGAAAGATGAGTAAGAGTTTAGGTAATGTGATTAATCCGCTAGACACCATTTCCAAATTTGGCGCTGATGCGACTAGATTGTCTTTGTTGTTGGGTAATACTCCTGGTAATGATTTGAAATTGTCTGAAGAAAAAGTAGAAGGGTTTAGAAATTTTACCAATAAGTTGTGGAATATTTCACGGTTTATGTTGCTCAATATTCCGGAGCCAAAGATTGATGTAAAATTGCCTGAATTAAAAACTTTGTCTGATAAATGGATTATTGGTTGTTTGAGTAAAGTAGTCATGGATGCTTCAACCATGATTGAAAATTATCAACTATCAGCCGCCGGAGAAAAACTTCGTGAATTTACCTGGGGCGATTTAGCGGATTGGTATTTGGAAATTGCAAAAGTGGAGGGTGGTAAAGAAGAAATTTTAAATTATATTCTAAACACGGTTTTAAAACTATGGCATCCGTTCATGCCATTTGTGACTGAACAGATTTGGAGTGAAATTTATGGTGGACAAAGAATGTTAATAGTAGAGAAGTGGCCCAAACAGGAAAGTATCACAGAGAACACTATTGAGTTTGAAACAATTAGAAATATCGTTACTGGTATTCGTACTTTGCGTGCCGACAACAAAATTGAACCAATCAAAAAATTAGACGCCACTATTAGTGCGGGCGCAAAATTAAATTTGATCAAAGAAAATTCTGAAGTTATCAAAGCTTTGGCTCGTTTGGGAAATTTGGATATTGTGGAATCTGCCAAAAAATCTTCTACTGCCGCTGGGTTTGTGGAGGGTGGAGTTGAAGTGTTTATTGAGCTTGCTGGGGCAATTGATCTGGACAAAGAAAAAGAACGCCTGCAAAAAGAATTTGAAACATTAACAAAATATATCAACGGAATAGAGAATAAATTGGCGAATGAAGAATTTGTGAGAAATGCTCCACCGGCCGTGATAGAAAAAGAAAGACAAAAATTAGCAGAAGCACAAGTGAAATTAGATAAAATTGAAGCCCAACTATAATATTTTATTTATGCCAGGAGATCAACTAGGAAGATCAAATGAATTTGGTGGTGATTTTGGAAAGATAGGCACTATTGAAACACCAGAAAAAAAATTAGCTGTGGAATTGCTTGATAGCGTGCGGTCTTTTGCTAATAATATTTATCCGCGTTTAAGAGCAGTCTTAAATTTAAGGAAAATAAATAGAGGCGTTCTGGATGTAAAGGCAAAACAAGAATTGTCTGCTTTGTTAAAAGAGATTCCGACGTTGGTATGTTTGCAATTAAATAATTTTACCTTTTTAAAGAATAAAAATTTAACCGGCACTACTCAAGTTGAGCATGATTTAAACAATTTTTCTGCTGGATTATTTGGCGTTGTTGAATTAATAAAAGAAAATGAGGAAGCGGGTTTGAAGGCAGTAGCGGCAAATGATTTGGGTGGTGTTTTGAACGATTTGCAATTAGTTTGTGAATACTCTCCGGGTTTTATTATTACTTTGGAGGATATATTGTTACATGAACAGAATTTAGAATCGGATAAAGAAAATGTAGGACAGCGGGCGTTGGATCTGGATTTTTTATTGGCTGGTATTCGTCAATTGGTAATGAGTGGGGCAGTGGACGGTCGGGTAAATAAATTATTTAGTAGTTTAAAATTTTTAAGCTCGGAAGGTATTTTAAAAGAAACCGAAGAGATTGTTACTCAGCCGGCAGTAATTGGAAATTTTTTATTTAATGTCATGCGCAATGCTAGTAAGGAAAAAACAGACACCAAGCATGTAAATTTTTATATTTTACGCGAAGGTGACGAGTTGGTAATTCGTATTGTAGATGCTGGTATTGGGATGACCAAAGAACAACTTGACCCCAATAGTAAGAAATTTATTTTTGGAACAGGTAAAGAAAGTTCAGGCACAGGTAGTACTGGAATCGGGTTGGCTGATGCTGATAAGCGATTAAGCAAATATGCAAATAGTCAGGTGCGCGTATGGAGTCGCCCTAGAGAAAATACAGAAGCGGACTATAATACTTTTCCATCAGATAATAATGATGAGATCCCAGTGGTAGTAATGGAAAGTGGCGAAGACGACTCAATCACTGGATTAGTTTCAACAGTTTTTGAACTTAGATTACCAATTATTCAAAAATAAATATTTTAATTTTATGAAATTATCAACTGACCAACAGAAAATTGTAGAATTATTAAATAGGGGTGTAGAAAATATTTACCCTAAAAAAGAATTCTTGGAAGCGCGTCTCAAAGAGGAGAAACAGCTCGCTCTCTATACCGGTTATGATCCAACTGCGCCGACTTTGCATATCGGACATGCTATTACGATGATGAAATTGCGTCAATTTCAGGATTTGGGACACAAGGTGATAATGTTGATTGGCGATTTTACCGGCATGATCGGAGATCCGACTGATAAAACTTCCGCGCGCGTTCAGTTGACGCATGATCAGGTGATGGAAAACTGCAAAAATTATAAAGAACAAGCCAGCGCGATTTTGAACTTCAAAGGAGACAACCCGGTTGAAATAAAATATAACGGCGAATGGTTGGGGAAATTAAATTTGGCAGGAGTGTTGGATTTGACTTCACATTTTACAGTAGATAGATTATTGGAGCGTGACATGTTTGATAAGAGAAAAAAAGAAGGGAAACCAATATTTTTGCATGAATTTTTATATCCAGTCATGCAGGCCTATGATAGTGTGGCGATGGATGTAGACGGAGAAGTGGGAGGCAATGACCAGACATACAACATGTTGGCTGGTCGTGATTTGATGAAAGATTTAAAAAATAAAGAAAAGTTTGTTTTGACTTCAAAATTGTTGGTAGATAATAGTGGTAAAAAAATGGGTAAAAGTGAAGGCAATATGATTGCCTTGTCTGACACTCCTGAGGATATGTTTGGCAAAGTGATGAGCTGGACAGATGGTATGATTGTGAATGGTTTTATTTTGTGTACCAGATTACCGATGGACGAAATCAATGGAATAGAAAAAGATTTAAAATCTGGTACAAATCCACGCGATATCAAATTGAGATTGGCGAAAGAAATTGTGGTGACTTTTGTGGGTGAAAAAGAGGCCGTTGTGGCCCAAGAATATTTTGTGCATACATTTAGTAAAAAAGAACAACCAGATGAAATGCCAGAAATAAAACCAAGTGCATATGACATTTCTACTTTATTGGTAGAAGCGGGTGTGTGCAAAAGCAAAGGGGAAGTGCGTCGAGTGATAGATCAGGGTGGAGTAAAAATAAATGAAGAAAAAGTGGGTGAAAATGATTATACTCATGTTGTAAAACCAAATGATATCGTGCAAAAAGGCAGTCGTTGGTTTGTAAAAGTGAAATAATAAATTTTATGTTAAGACCTAGATTAGGAGCGGAGATGCCAACCCCATTTTCGGAAGCAGGCAATAGATATGAATCAGCCAAAGCTGAAGTGAAAGCTGGGCTTCTGGACATTTATCAGGAGTTCGTTGATTTGGTGTCCGGATGGGAATTGGATTTTAATGATCCAAATTGGCATAAAGCTTTTTTGGATATTGAAGATGGTATTAAAAGTACGGCGGCTAGTTTTGGTATTATAGATATTGAACGTCCCGTGGTTACTGAAATAAACAAATTTGAAATGGGTGGTAAATTGTCTAATGAAGAACGGATCGATCTGTTATTTAAATTACAGGCAATTAGACAAAAATTAGAATCTTTTGAATTAGTACACCGGAAAAAAATGGAAAAAGTGGGGATGATTAATTTGTTGAGTAATAAAAAAGCTGAATTATTAGAAAGGAAAGAAAATTTGATTGGTAAAATGGCGAAAGGTTTAAGAGGAGAAGCAAAAAAAATAAACGGAGAACCGCAACTGGTAGTAGAAAAACCAGATTTAAGCGAAAAAGATTTGGCTAATTTTGAACCAGATGAAATAGCCCGAAGTTCAAAAGATATTACACCAAAAACCAAAATATATATTGGCCCACTATTTGTTGGAATTTTTAGTGAAAAGTATAAACATTTAGATTATATTTACACTTCATTTCCAGAAAATAGGGTACATAGAGAGACAGTAATGACAGGTGGCAAAACCAAACAACAGTTATTTGAAGAAATGCAAAAACAAAAAATCCAAGTTTATGACGAAGCGAAATTTTTGATGAGAAGTGAAGATTTTTCTACCACCTCAGAAACTGAACAAGCAGATTTTGTCCGTCTCACCGTAAGAGATTTATTTAATGATTCAAATAGTCACACTACTGATGAGATTTACGAAAGAAAAAGACAACTTGGTTTAGAATTGTGTCAAAGTCAAGATGGACCAAATTATCGTTTACATTATACCAATCAACCACAAGGTGAGTGGTTACGAATGGGTATGAAACAAATCACCGACGCGGATGGCTATCCGGGCGTGTTCTATCTGGATTGTGATGGTGGCGGTGGCCTGAAGCTCCGCGTCCATTGGATGTCTCCGGGGGATCAGTGGCGTTCCGGTCATCAGTTCGTCTTTCGTCTCAGCAAGTATGAAACTAAATAAATCAGTTTCATAAATTTGAAACTGTGAAACTTTGACACTTTGTCACTTTGATTAAAAATATTATGTCATCATCAGAATTAATTTTAAAACTGATACAAAACGCTGGAGTTGAGGGTGAAATCAAGTTATCTCCTGTACCAAAACCAGAGATGGGTGATTTGGCGTTTAGTTGTTTTGAATTGGCTAAAGCGCAAGGGAAAAATCCGGTGGAGTGCGCGAGGGATCTAGCTGCTAAAATAGATTCCCGTTTGCACGGGAATGACAATGTGGATGACTGCGTTGTTGAACGCGTGGTTGCTTTTGGTCCGTATGTAAATTTCTTTTTGAATTCTGGTTCAATTGCCAAGAATATTATTAGTGACATTCAAAAACAAGGCAAAAAATATGGTTTTAATGATGTTGGTAAAAGTAAAAAAGTAGTGATTGAATATCCTAGCAATAATACTCATAAAGAATTGCACATAGGTCATTTGCGAAATATTTGTATTGGAAATTCGTTGACTAATATTTTTAGAGTAAATGGTTTTAATATTGAGCCAATCAATTATCTCAATGATTTTGGAGCGCATGTAGCCAAATGTTTGTGGGGTTTGGAAAAGTTTCACAAAGGTGAAAAACCACCAAAAGGGGAGGAGCAAAAATGGTTGGGTGAAATTTATGCGGAGGCGAGCATATATTTGGAGGCACATCCTGAAGAAAAAGAAGAATCGTTTGCCATGCAAAAAAAATTGGAGGCACGCGACAGAAGTGTATGGTCAATATTTAAAAAAACTAGACAATGGAGTATCGATGGTTTTGATAAAGTGTTCAAAGAATTGGGGGTCAAACATAATCGAGTTTTTTACGAGCAAGATGTCAAAGATGATGGCCAAAAAATTGTGGATAATCTATTGAATACAAAAATTGCTCAAGTGGGTGAGGGTGGAGCAATCATTGTTGATTTGAATAAATTTAATTTAGATATTGGTTTGTTGCGTAAGAGTAATGGTGCTGGGTTATATCTGACTAGCGATTTGGGATTGGCGGTAGCTAAAAATAAGAAATACAAAAATATTTCCGAGAGTATTCACCTGACTGGCAGTGAACAAAATTTTTATTTCAAACAATTGTTCAAAATTTTAGAATTGGCTGGATATAAATATAAGATGACCCATATTGGCTACGGGTTGGTAATGTTGCCAGAAGGTAAGATGTCTTCACGCACTGGTAAGGTTGTTTTGTATGATGATGTGAGAGATTTGGTTTATAATAAAGTGTTGGAAGAAACAACCAAACGCCATCCTGACTGGAATAAAAAGAAGCTGGCGAATGTGTCTTTGAAAATCGCTTTGGCCGCCATTAAATTTGAGTTCCTAAAGCACGAAGCCAATAAGACAATAATTTTTGATGCGGCAATGGCGACGAAGTTTGAAGGTTTTACGGGACCATATATTTTGTATATGGTAGCGCGTATCAATAGTATGTTGCGTAAAGGAAAAGTGAAATTGAAAAATATCGATTTTAGTTTATTAAAAGAAAGCGAAGAAAAACAGTTGGTATTATTGTTAGGGGAATATGGCGAAGTAATAAAGAAATCTTTTGATAATTATAATCCTTCGGTTTTGACCAAATATAGTTTTGATGTGGCACAGGCATTTAGTAATTTTTATGCTAAACACAGCGTTTTAAATAATGAAAATACAGAGTTGGTGAAAGCGCGTTTGGCTCTGTGTGGTGCTACCAAACAGGTGTTGGAAAATTGTTTGGCCACTATGTCTATTGAGGTGATTGATATAATGTAGATTATGATATACGAAAAAATTATTCGTCCGATTTTATTTAAAACAGATCCTGAATGGATTCATAATTTTGTTATATCTGGCTTATCAATAGTGAGTAGTTTGCCATTAGTATCGAATGTGATAGCTAAATATTTTAATGTTAACGACTCGTCTCTGATTACATCTGTAGGAAAAGTAAAGTTGAACAATCCTGTTGGTTTGGCGGCTGGTTTTGATAAAAATGTTACTGCTCCACTGGCGTATAATATGCTCGGTTTTGGTTACGCAGAATTGGGGTCGGTAACTTATAGTGGACAACCGGGTAATCCAAAGCCTCGTTTATGGCGTTTACCAAAAGACCAGTCGTTGATTGTTTATTATGGTCTATATAATATTGGAGCAAAAAATATTTTAGAAAAAATGAAAAAACTTAAAGCTCGTAAAATTCCTTTGGGTATTAGCATCGCGCCGACTACGGGTCTAATTTTGTCGGAAATGACCGCTGACTATTTACGAAGTTTTGAAATTTTGTATCCATATGCTGACTTTATCACTCTCAATGTAAGTTGTCCCAATGTGGCTGGGTGTGATTTGTTTGCCCAAATTTCTTTTATAAGAGAATTGGTTAGTGCTATAAATGATTTTAAGAAATCAAAAAATATTGATCTGGATATTTTTGTTAAAATTGGGCCAGATATGGACAACGAGCAATATGATGAAATTTTGGATATTTGTGTAGCTAATAATGTGACGGCAATTATTGCTACTAATTTAATAAAAAAACGTGAAAGTATAAAATCTTTGAGTGAACCAAAAATATTATCTCATCCAGGTGGAATATCTGGAAGGCTTTTAAGAGAACGAAGTAATGAGGTGATCAAACATCTGTATGCTCGTGCCAATGGTCGGTTGAAGATCATCGGTTTAGGAGGAGTTTTTTCTGCGCAAGATGCTTATGATAAGATAAAATGCGGAGCTAGTGCGATTCAGCTAATCACTGGGTTTATTTACAATGGACCGTGGGCGATGAAAAATATTAATAAGGGGTTGGTAGAATTGCTTAAAAAAGACGGATATAAAAATATTAGTGAAGCGGTGGGAAGAAGTGTTGTAAAGTAGCTATGATTAATGACATGAATTTTAAAAAAGATATTTATCAGCTACCAACTCCAGATAAAGTGTATGATTGGCAGGGGATACGATGGGAAATTTTTTTAGCTAAAAATTTCTCTAGCCAATGGGTAAATGAAACGACTCATAATTTGGTATTAAAGTGTCGGCAGTCTTTTGAGCGTTATGGTGAAATTAGCCTAGAGGACGATTATGACAACAAATCATTAGTTTTATTAGCTAGAGTTCATTTTGAAAATGAAAATGGACAGCAGGAAGAATTTTTCTCATTACGTTTGATACCAGCACAGGGTGAGCCTTTTTTAACCGAAGATTTACAGGTCATATTGCATGGTGGGGGGAATTTGTATGAATTAATAAAAGATAAATTACATTTTGGACATTCTGAATCTCATAAATATATATTTACAATTTCTCGTTTTTGTGGTCTTTCTTTAATTCCCAGTAATCAAAATCATTTAAAACATACCACCCTCAGTTTAGTTATTTTGTGGCTATTCGCTTTAGAGGGTGTTCCAAAACCTCACAAAGATATTGCTATAACGGCGATGTTTAATCGCCATATTTTTAGTAAGGTAAGTCGTTTGAAAATAAATAACAAAGAGTTTGTTTTATCTCTGCCAGAGATCCACGAGACCCTATCTTTGTCGATAGAAAATTTTGGTAATTTTTTTCCTGGTCCAGTAGCCTTTCATTATCCAGCTTATTTTTTCAATTTACCTGAATTGATATCTTGGTTTAGAAAAATATTTGATGATAAAAAAATTAATCTAGATACTATCAAACATTGTTGGGGAACGGAGATTGATTGGGTTCAAATAGAAAAAGAATTATCACATGATAAAATGGCAGTAATAAAAAAGATGCACGGCTTGGGCAAAATGTTGAATGGTTGCACACCTTTGCCTGGGTGTAAACTAAATAGTGTTGAGTTGAGAAACGATTTAGAAGAAGCAGTGAAAAGTTCATTAGTTTTAAAATTAATCAAATTAGAAGATTTGGAAAAAATATTGAAAAAATTTCTAGATAATATATCTTTTATCGTTTAATTGTATGATTGTAAATCGTTTTATTCGGAAACCATATGTATTTGAGGGGATACAAGCGATTAAAAATAATTTGATTAAAAAAGGTGAAGACGGGGCGATTGAAATACTTTATCATGATAATTGGATTTCAATTCCACCGGCTAATCAGTTTGATCTGACTGCGGCCACTATTTTTGGTTTGAATGAGCGCCTAACTCTAGCCGCTCTCTCACCAGTAACCGATAGTTCTGGGTTAACTTTGCGTGAACAGTTCAATGACGAATGGATGAAATATACACAAGCGCTCGAATCAGAAGATTTATTTTCCTATGGTTATTTTGCGTATTATGAGGAAAAAAATCATCTCGTTCATTATTGTGATCCTTATTGGCATAAAGTGGTAGCGGTGGCCAGTAATTCTACTTTATTATCTGATCCAGAACTGAAATTAAAATGGAAAGAAGTTAGAGAAATTTTTGCTAATACAGTTGTTGGAGTAGCTGGTTGTAGTGTGGGTAGCAATATTATTCACAATGTTATGATGGACATGCGTCCAGATAAGATAAAAATAGCCGATAAAGTACCATATAAAATGGAAAATATTAATCGTGTCCGTTTGGGGTATTGGGATATGGTAAAGAGTAATGCAGATAAAGCTGGCCTAATGGATGTGGGATTAAAAAATAAAGCGCATGTAGTGGCTGATCAAATTTATGGCATGGACCCCTTTACTGATGTTTATGTTTATGATGAAGGACTGAGCAATGAAAATGTAGCTAGTTTTTTTGATGGTGGCGGTACGGAGCCAAAACTGGATATAATAGTAGAAGAAATAGATGATCCACAGAGTAAATTGTTCATTCGACAAGAAGCCAAAAAACGTCACATACCTTTGATTATGGCTAGCGATATGGGTTCGATGGTACAAATTGAAGTCTCACGTTATGATTTGGATGAAAATCTTCCTTTGACTTATGGAGTTGATGATGGTGCTTTTATTGACGCAGTAGAAAATATTTCCAAAGCAGGTTCGGATAGAAAGTTATTTTTTCAGTTTGTAGATACTTTGATTGGTCGCGATTACTATGAAGATGAATTGCAGAGAATCATTGAAGAAAAATGTGAGATTCCGACATCTACCATTGTCCCTCAATTGGGTTCTACAGCAGCCTTGTCTGGAGCACTAGTGGCTGAGTTGATAGCTAGAATTCGTCTAGGTTATAAATATCCTCCTCGTTTTTCTTTTAATAAGAAAACTTTGGAAGTGAAAATTTATCAATAGTTGATAATAACTTTGGAGAGCGGCCACCTAGGAGAGTGTGGCCGTTTTTTGTCTTCGTCCCTTTTTAGGTAACCCATTCGAAATAGGGTCATGATTCGGCTAGTTGTTCCCAAAAATGACATGGAAAATAATTTATTAATTAAAGTCACTTCGGCGATACCAGCATGTACAGCGCAATAGATACCTTCGGCCGTAAGTTGCAAAAAAATTTCTTCCATCACCTTGCCGGCTTCGAGCCAACTTTCAATAGTATCTTCTTGAGAAGTGAGAAAACAAACAGTGGGTGATTTTTCAATACCGATTTTTCCGCCCATAGAAAATTTCAATCCATCCTCTGGCCTTAAAGCGGTTTCTCCTTTTAATCCTGAATGTAATCTTTGGGCTTCATCATCTGCTAAACCAAATCCTACGCCTGGCATGCCGACAAAACTTTCTGTATCATTGGGTAATAGCCACTCTCCCAGTTCATGACTGAATTTTTTGGAGTTTATAACAAAGTTGTCTGCTTGACCCTGAAATTCTCCAATAGTAAGACGACGCCAACGATCTGACACTAAATGTATTTCTATTTTTTCATTATTAATACTTTCTATTTTTTCTAAAATTTCGATTGGAATTGGAGTTTGTTCATTGTATTCAGCTCTGGTTACCTGACGATTGAAAATAGCGAGATAATTTTTTTCTAAACTATCATCGGGAGTATCAGAAATGAATTTGATTTTTGCTAGTGCAATCAACTCAGGATCGGGGATTCCCGGTTTAAAATCTTCTTTTGATGAATTTAATATTTTAATTTCTGTTTTATATCCAAAATAACGGCTGGACACTTCAATATTCTTTAACGCACATCCGGAGCTGATAACCGTTTGGCGCCCATTGATGTCTGAGGCTGGTAAAATAAAATGTATATTTATAAACATCATTATTTCCATCTCTTCCAGATTGATTTCAAATCGCCAAGGTTGGGTGTTGTGGGTGTTGGGGGCCAAATGTCCCACCAGACAGAAGTGTTGTAGCTGTTCTTTTGGTGAAAGTCCTTTGAATTGATCTTTTTTCCATGGCGTGCTTTTCCAAATATTGTAGTTTTCTCCAGAAAAATTATCCATATCTTATAGTTTTTTATCTTAAAATAGTGTATAATATAATTATTAAATTATAACAGCTGTGTAATCTTTAAGCAATATGTTTAGTTTTGATACTCAAGATTTTCAACTCCTCTTGAGTTTTATTACATTTTTCGCCTCTACAGCCTTGGGGGTTTTGACCTATACCAGAGATCGTAAAAGCTGGACCAATCGTTTGTTTGGTTTGTTGGCGTTTTTGATTGATGCTTATATAGTGATAAATTTTTTGTCTTTGCATCCGCCAATTTCTACACCAGAGAGTCAGCTGTTCTGGATTAGATTGGTAATGTTTGTTTGTTCTTTTATTGGGCCTACTTTGCTGTTGTTAGTTATGTGTTTTCCTGGAAGTGTTTTTGGTGTTAAGAAAAAATTTTTTATTCCGATATTGTTGTTGATGTTGGTATCAGCGGCTGCGTCTTTGTTGCCTTTGGTTTTTAAATCAATTGAATATCCTAACGGAAGTCCCGTACCAGTACCTGGACCAGGGATAGTTGTTTTTCTGTTAGACTTTGTTGGTTTGTTTATTGTCAGCTTTGGAGTGCTTATTTATAAATACCGTAAAGCGGTTGATGAAGAAAAAACCAAATTATTATTATTTTTATTGGGTGTATTATTTACCTTTACCTTGATGGGTGTACTTACGGTGATTGCGGTGGTAGTTTTCAAATCATCTGCGGGAGTATTTTTGGGGCCAATTTCGTTTGTGATCTTGTCTTCGTTTGTAGCTTTTGCCATTATCAAGCACGGCTTGTTTAATGTTAAGGTTATTACTACTAAAGTATTAATTGGCATTTTGTGGATAGTGTTCTTTTCAAGAATTTTTCTTTATGAATCCACCCAACAACTAATTATTAATTTGGCTTTATTTTTAATAATATTTGTTTTTGGTTTTGGTTTAGCTCGTAGTGTCGAACGTGAAGTAAAACAAAAAGACGAGGCGTCTGCTTTAGCCGTTTCTTTGGAGCAGGCAAACTTACGCTTGCAGGAGCTGGACAAACAAAAAACTGAATTTCTTTCTATAGCTTCCCACCAATTACGCACTCCACTTTCTATATTAAAAGGGTATATTGAATTAATTCAAGATGGTGGATATGGAAAAATAACTAAACAGACAAATCAAATTCTGAAAAACATGGATGAGAGTAATGAACACCTGATTAAATTGGTGGATGACTTTTTGGATATTTCTCGCATTGAACAGGGGCGAACAAAATATGATTTTAAAAATTTCAATTTATCTCATACTATAGATGGTGTATTATTTGAATTATGTAAGCGCGCGGACGATAAAGGATTAAAATGTATATGGCATGATGGCACAGTATTTGAAATAGTTGGAGATGAAGAAAAAATTCGCCATGTTATTTTCAATTTTGTGGATAATGCTATTAAATATTCTGAGGATGGAAATGTGAAAATTGATTTGAAAAACAATAATGGGGGTGTTGATGTGACTGTTAGAGATAGTGGATTTGGTTTTGGTAAGGTTGATGGAGCCAATTTTTTTCAGAAATTTTATCGTGGGGAAAACGTCAAAAATACGAATGTTACTGGTACCGGTTTGGGGTTGTATGTTTGTCGTAAATTCATTGAAGCGCATGGTGGCAAAGTGTGGGCGCATAGCGCTGGGCTTGGAAAAGGTAGTGAATTTGGCTTTTGGTTGCCGCTAAAGCCCCCTGCTACGGTTTCTGGTAAAGTTTAGGGGTTATAGACCGTTGTAATTTTTTCATAAATATTGTAAAATAAAAGTAATAAATATTTAATCTAATTTTTTATGATGTTCCAAAAATCCACTCCAAAAAATATCGTTGAAGAAGAACCCCAATTTGAAACTCCAGCTGTAACTGAACGAGTGGATGAAGTAGAGACAATAGTAGGCCCTTCAGTAAATGTGGAGGGTGATTTTGCTTCTGAAGGAAATATTATTGTCAAAGGAACAGTATCAGGCAGTGTGCATACGAGTCGATTTTTATATGTAGAAATAGGGGCAAAGATTATGGCCAATGTAAGGGCTGGAAATGCAAAAATTTCTGGTGAAGTGAAAGGAAATTTAAAAATTAAAGAAACTCTAGAACTCACTTCGACCGCTAAGGTGTTGGGAGATATCGAAGCAAAAGTTTTGTCAGTAGAACCAGGAGCATTGCTTTTCGGCAAGGTGTCCATGCCAGGTATAGAAGGTGCTGATGTGAAAGGTTCGAAAACACGTATTTCACGTCGTAGTGAAGATGTGGTTGAAGTTGGAGAATAGATAAAATTGCGTAGGCAATTTTAATACGACAGAAATGTATGTACGTTTATCTTTATGACAATTTTTTGCGGCAAAAAAAGTATGATTCCTTAATCAAAGCGGTGGAGGTGCGTTTGACTGATTATGGAATTGCTGGAAAAATTTTGCGTTTAAACAATTTTATTGATCCAAAACAGATTATTGATGATGAAATAAAGCGTGGTGCCAAAACGATTGTGATAGTGGGAAATGACGCGACTTTCGGATATGTGTTGTCACGAGCGGCTACTTGTAATTGTACGTTCGGTTTTTTGCCAGTTGGCGCGGATAATACGATTTCTGAGGTATTAGGAATTCCGGTTGGTGTTGAGGCGTGTGACGTTTTGTCCAAAAGGCGCAAGGAAAGTTTGGATGTGGGTTGGATGAATAATCGATATTTCGTTTCTCAATTGCATGTGTTGCCAGCAAAGCTGAAAGTCGTATATGATGAGAGATTTGTAGTGACTGCCAATGAAAAAATGGAAGTGGTAGTTTGCAACTTGCAACCTTATTATTGGAAAAAAGATAAAAAAGATCAATCAGATCAGGTGGTGCATCCGCAAGACGGCAAGTTGGAGGCGTTTTTAAGACCATTGACAAAGCAGGGGTGGTGGGGATATAAATATGAGGACCCAAGTGTATTTCCATTCGAGGAAATGGAGATAGTGTCTGATTCACCATTCACCGTTGAAGCTGACGGAAAAGTTTCCAAAGAGATAAAAGTGAAAATCAAATTGGCACACGGGAAGATAGACATGGTGGTCGGTAGGAATAGGCAGTTTTAAAATAAGCCCAGGTGGCGAAATGGTAACCGCACAGCCTTGAGGTGGCTGCGACCGTAAGGTCTTGGAAGTTCAACTCTTCTCCTGGGCACGTAAGATTATTTTATGCGATATTTTATTGGAATAATTTGTGTCATAGTCGGGTCATTGTTAGTTTTGAAAACTGAATGGTTTCATGAAAATTTTGGAACGATCGGCTGGGCTGAAGAGCATCTTGGAACTAGTGGTGGTAGTCGTTTGTTGTACAAGTTGTTGGGTCTGGTAGCTATTTTCATTGGTTTTTTACTGGTTACCAACATGTTTCAAGGGTTTTTGATGGGAACAATTGGTAAAATATTTATAAGGTAATAGACTAAAATATGTCACATGCAGGGCGCGCGTTAATTGATCCATTTAGTATTTTTACTAAAATAGGGTTGGAAAAAGGGATGAAAGTCGCCGATATGGGCTGTGGCCGTACTGGACATTTTGTCTTTCCTGCTGCTAGAATAGTTGGTGATACTGGGGTAGTGTATGCTGTCGATATCCTAAAAGAAGTTCTAGAGAATATAACTAGTTGGGTCAAATCTCGTGGCTTGGACAATGTGCAGGTAATTTGGTCGGATATTGAAGTGCCAAACAAGACACCAATTCCAGCAAAAAGTTTAGACAGATGCTTTTTTATGAATGTGTTGTTTGGAATAAAAAATAAACAAGCGACATTGTCTGAAGCGACACGTTTGGTAAAAGATGATGGTCAAGTTGTTATAGTGGACTGGTCAAAGAGGTTAGGGACACTTGGACCGTCCGATGAAGCCATGATTGATCCTAAAAAATTAACGGAATTGGCTGGTCAATGTGGTTTGAAATTAGATAAAGAAATTTTAGTTAGTGATTACCATTATTGTTTGATATTTAAGAAAATATAATTATGCAAGTGCAAAATATTCTGAAGGCGTCGTATTGGTTCTATCAACCGTTTATCGCTGTTGGGGGAGTAAAGTGGTTTTGGATTGTTGGTTTTTTGGCTTTGGTTTTGGCAGGAATGGTCGCCAAAATTGTGCGAATTTATAATCAAAAAATAAGCCAGAGTACCAGAGAAGTTTTACGTCGTGCTGGTAATATGCTTATTATCACTGGTTTGCTTGGTCTGTTGTGGATGTTTTTCCGTCAACAGCAGGTAGCATTTTTGGCTTGGAGGTTCTGGTTGGTTTTGTGGATTGTGTTATTTGTATGGTGGGGTTATAAAGTTATTTTTTATGCCACCAAAAGATTGCCTTTGATTAGTACTGAACAAGCAAAAAAGGATTTGATGGAAAGATATATGCCAAAAAGTAAAAAATAATTATGCATCCTGGGAGGGATAAAAAATTCGGTAAGTGGGGTGAAGATCAAGCCTGTGCGTTTTTACAACGGCACGGGTTTTTTATTGTGGAGAGAAATTATTTTGCGACGGTGGGCGAAATAGATATAGTTGCCAAACAAGATGGTGATTATTATTTTGTGGAAGTAAAAACTCGCGTGGCAGGGGAGATGGCCAGTGATTTGGCGATAACACCTACCAAAAAGCATAAACTAGAAAAAACTATCAAAAAATATTGTTATCAACGGAATGTACCAGACACGGGTTTGATTTTGGCGGGGTTGTTGGTAGTTTATGACAGAGGGGCTAAATCAGTCTCATTTCGCCTAGTTGTGATGGAATAAAATGGCGATTGTTTTTTGTTAAATGAATATGCGCGATTGACAATCTGGCGAAAATGGATTAGTATTATACTCAAATATGGACAATTCAAAATTACATATTGTGGCCATCACTGGTTACTTGCGCAAGGGTGATCAATTTTTGATCTTAAAAAGAAGTCCAAATGAAATTGCCTTTCCCAGCAAGTGGACCATCCCTGGTGGAAAAGTTGAAGGTGCTAGCAGTGTTGTTGGTACTTTAAAGAGGGAAATTTTAGAAGAAACTGGTTTGGGAATCAAGGACAAAGTAGATTTTTTCAGTGAGTCAGAGTTTACTCGTCCAGACGGTTATCATGTGCTGGTGCTGTCATTTATTTGTGAATACGATTCTGGTGAGGTGCAGATTGAGAAAGATTCATTCAGCGAGTTTGCTTGGATTAACAAAGAAACGTTTACCAATTACGATTTAATAGAAGGCATTAAAAAAGATTTTAATTTATTATTTAATAAATAACACATATGGATATGAATTTTAAAGAAGAGCGTTCTTATGTCATGATCAAGCCTGATGGTGTTAAAAAAGGTTTGACTGGGGAAATTATTCGTCGATTCGAACAACGTGATTTAAAAATTGTTGCATTGGAAATGTTTCAACCGACTAGAGATCAAATAGATAATCATTATCCAAAAGAAGAGGCTTGGATTCGCCGTTTGGGACAAAAAACTTTGGGCACTTATGAAAAGTACGGTATTGATGCTATCAAAGAACTTGGTACTGGTGATGATTTAGAAATTGGTAAGATGGTCCGAGGCTGGTTGCTTGACTATATGGTCTCTGCTCCATTAGTACGTATGGTAGTTGAGGGTGTACATGCAGTAGATATGGTGCGTAAAATTTGTGGGGCAACTTTGCCTTATTTGGCTGATATGGGTACTATTCGTGGTGACTATTCCGCCGATTCACCAGCTGTCGCTAATTCAGAACATCGCGCTGTAATGAATATGGTACATGCTTCTGAAACTGCCGCTGAAGCTCAGCATGAGATTGCTTACTGGTTTGGAGAACGTGAAGTGATTTTCCCTTATAAACGTTTTGGAGAATAAAAAAATATTTTGACACATTTTTTAGTCATGGTATAATAGATATGTTCCGATGAAGAGGCTAAAAATGTTCTACAATCTTTATATTTTGGATAGCCAATATTTGATCTTCCCGTGGGAATATCGTGCGGCTAACCACCCTAAATTTTAGGGACATAAGGCCTTTAATCGGAATAACAAAAAGGACAAGTAATAGTAACTTTTTCGCTTTCCTCGCCTCGCGAGAGGCTCAGGGAATCGCCTCGGGCTCATAACCCGCTCAAAAGTAACTATTACTTGTCCTTTTTGTTATCGAATTATATTTTAGTTTTGAAGTAGTTGATGATTTCATCTTGACCGTTGTAGCAATTTGCTCCGTCCCAGTAAAAAGGGACACCCATACCGTCTACTGTGCTTAGTCCACATTGTTTCCAAATTTTTGTCATAAGTATGGCGTTGTCTTGATTGTTCCATACTTCCTTTGTAGTGAATTGAACTTTGTCATGAACTTTGTTGGTAACAACAAAATCATCTACAATTTTACAGTGTGGGCAACCGTCACCAAAAAACAAGATAGATTCTTTTGGAATACCAGATGCTGTATTTGGCATAAAGATAAGCCAGATAGCAAAGGCCACAATGGCTAGGGTGATAATATAGGGTAGTGCTTTTTTCATATAAAAATATTATTTTTAATAGATTCCCGTTTGCACGGGAATGATAATGTATTTTTAATTATAGCTTATTCTAAATAAATAGGCAATAAAAAATCCTCCCAAATGTTTGGAAGGATTTTTGGAATGGTTATGCTTTTTTTGAAGCGGTACGGCGGCAAGTAGAACAGGCTTTTACCTTCTCTTTTCCAACCATAAGTAGTTGAAGATTTGGGTGTTGACGACGTGGAACACGGCGTTTACTGTGACTGACATGATTGGCGCGAGCGCTAGTTTTGCCGCAAACTGTGCAAGATTTACTCATAAGATTGATTCTTTAGTGATATTAGGATATAATTGATGATGAAATTATAGTAAATAATATGCCTTTTGTCAATAGAAAGGCCTAAATTAATGTTATATGGACTTTATTTCACTACTCTTTTATTTTTTTGTTATCATTCCTTCAGCTATTATTCATGAATATGCTCATGGTTGGATGGCCTATCAGCTGGGTGATCCTACTGCCAAATATGCTGGTAGATTGACGATTGATCCGCGCGTACATATTGATAAATGGGGGACTATCATCATGCCTATTGGTTTATTTCTATTAACTGGTGGTAAATTTTTATTTGCTTATGCTAAACCAGTTCCGTATAATCCATATAATCTAAAGGATCAAAAATGGGGGCCAGCTTTGGTGGGAGTTGCAGGGCCCTTAGCAAATTTTTTGTTAGCCGCTTGTTTTGGAATTTTGGTGCGCATGTTTCCAACTAGTTTGTTTGCGCCATTTTTTGCCATAATTGTGATGGCCAATATTACTCTGATGGTCTTCAACTTGTTACCAATTCCGCCATTGGATGGATCGAAAATTTTGTATGCCATTTTACCGCCAGGCGCACATCAGGTACGAACATTTTTGGATCGTTATGGTTTTATGATTATGTTGTTTTTTGTTTTCTTTTTATTTGATATTGTCCGTCCGATTATTGATGGTCTGGTACGATTGCTAATTGGTTAATTATGTTGCCGATATTATCCGTTTCAGAATTTATTGAACAGATAAACGGCATTATAACCGGTGAGTTTATTATTGAAGGTGAAGTTTCACAATATAAAATTTCTCAAGGTAAATGGATTTTTTTTGATCTCAAAGATGATAAAGCAGTAGTAAATTGTTTTGCTACTGTTTTTAATTTATCACAACCATTGGAAGATGGAATGAAAATCAGAGTGTTGGGATATCCAAAAGTGCATGATAAAAGCGGACGGTTTAGTGTGACGGTACAGAAAGTTGAATTAGTGGGTGAGGGAAGTCTGAAAAAAGCATATTTACTATTGAAAAAGAAATTGACTGATGAAGGTTTGTTTTTATCTGATCGCAAACGTAAATTATCAGAATTACCTGCCAAAATAGGAGTGATAGCTTCACGGGATAGTGCGGCCTTTGGAGATTTTGTCAGAATACTAAACAATCGTTGGGCGGGTATAGAAATAAATTTATTTAATGTGGCAGTGCAAGGTGAACAGGCAGTTGGTGAAATCACTGAGGCGTTTAATTATTTTAATACACGTGAGACTGGTTGTGATGTGTTGGTGTTAATTCGCGGTGGTGGATCACTGGAAGACTTAGCGGCTTTCAACAGTGAAACCGTGGTACGCGCAGTCTATGGTAGTAAAATACCAGTAATCTGTGGGGTAGGGCATGAACGCGATGAATCATTGTGTGATTTCGCCGCCGATGTTCGGGCTTCGACACCGTCCAATGCAGCGGAAATAGCTGTCCCTGATAAACATGATTTTATTTCTGGTTTGGATTTTTCCGTTCAACATATTTTGAATACACTTGATCATAAGATCACGAAACAACGTCGCAGTGTAGAACAGTATTTTTTTACTATCTCATCTATCTTAGAGGCGCCATTACAAAGCTGTCGCAATTTGATGGAAAATTTTAAACACACTCAGTTGATTTTGCAAACCAGTGTGTCTAGGAAAAAAGAGTTTGTATTATCTGCCGAGAGATTGTTTAAAAATGTCGATCCCAAACAAGTATTAAAACGAGGGTATAGTATTGTGCGTAATCTAAAAGGTGTTATCGTACGAGGCGCTTCGCAAGTGGACGTAGGGGATGAACTTATGATAGAATTTGGACAAGGAAGTATTAAAACTGAAGTGTTAGATTTAAAAAATAAACAAACTAAATTGATATAATATGACCACTGAAAAAAAATTTAATTTTGCTAAGTCGTATCAAGAATTACAAAAGATTGTGGAGTGGTTTGAAAAAACGGATGTCGACCTAGAAGAAGGTATTACAAAATTTGAAGAGGGGGCGAAGATTGTAAAAGATCTGAAGGAATATTTGGAAAAAATGGAAAATAAAATTAAAGAATTAAAAAAATAATTTTATTAAATTTTAAATTATAAATATGTCTTTACTTTTACGTTGGTTAATTAGTGCTGGTTCATTAATGTTGGTTGCGTATGTAGTTCCAGGAATTAGTGTAGCCAGTTTTTATTCGGCTTTGATCGCGGCCTTGGTTTTGGGTTTGGTAAACGCACTTATTCGTCCGATTATTATTTTGCTGACATTGCCAGTAAACATTTTGACACTGGGTCTTTTTACTTTGGTTATTAACGCTTTATTGTTTTGGTTAGTTGCCACCATGGTTAAGGGTTTTACAGTAAGTGGTTTTATGCCGGCATTTTTGGGAGCTCTGGTAGTATGTGTGGTTAGTTGGGTGTTAAATGGAATTTTTAATAAATAATTTTGTTATGAACAGAACGATAAAATTATTAATATTCTCTTCTATTTTTGTAGACACCGGGTTTGGTTTCATCGGTCCGATGTTGTCTATTTTTATAAAAGAAAATTTAATTGGTGGTACTATTTTTACGGCCGGTATGGCCAGTGCTGTTTATTTGATAGTGAAATCAGTATTACAATTACCGTTTGCCCATTATGTCGATAAACATGATGACAAAGTAAAATGGCTATTGGTTGGTACGGCGGCTATGGCGGTGGTACCTTTTATGTATATATTTTGTGCCAATGTATGGTACATTTATCTGGCACAAATATTTTTGGGTTTGGGTTCAGCATTGGCTTATCCGACCTGGGCGGGTTTGTGGAGTACACATCTAGACAAAAGAAAAGAAAGTTATGAATGGAGTTTGTATTCCACTTTGACCGGTTTGGGTACAGCTATTATTGCCAGTTTGGGAGCGGCTATTGCTCAGTGGTATAGTTTTGAAGCAGCTTTTGCCCTAGTTGGTTTATTAGCAGTAATTGGTTTTGTGATATTATTAGGCTTACAAAAAAGTGATGTAAAGTTATTGAATAAAATGTAGATTGCAACATATGAAAAACTACGCCAGCAATCGTGCCCAAAAAGGTAAAACGGCTTTTAGAACACCGAGCATGTATAAGGCTAATAAGGCAATTGCAATAAACAAATATCGCGCTTATGACAAAGGTTTGAGCTCTAGTTTAGAAAATTTGAAACAAATAAAAAATTATGAATAAAAATAAAGTTGTAGTATTGTCTTTGGGAGGTTCGTTAATTGTCCCAAAAACAGGTTTTGATATTATTTTTTTAAAAAAATTTAAGAATTTTGTTTTAAAGCGTATTCGACTGGGTGAAAGATTTATCATTGTGTGTGGTGGGGGAAATACGGCACGAGTATATCAAGAAGGGGTTAAAGCAGTGAGTGAATTGACCAGTGAAGATGTGGATTGGATCGGCATACACTCTACTCGTCTCAACGCTCATTTTATGCGTACTATTTTTCGTAAATGGGCACATCCAGTAGTAGTAAAAAATCCAACTATAAAACTGAAATGGAAAAGTCCGATTTTAATAGCTGGTGGTTGGAAGCCAGGGTGGTCAACGGATTATGATGCAGTCAAGTTGGCAGAATTGTATGGAGCCAAACAAGTGATCAATTTATCCAATGTGGAATATGTTTACGACAAAGATCCAAATAAATTTAATGATGCTAAAAGAATAGAAAATATTAATTGGAAAGATTTTAGAAAAATCGTCGGAAATAAATGGATTCCAGGTGCCAATTTACCGTTTGATCCAATAGCTAGTAAAGAAGCGCAGAAAGATGGATTGACCGTTGCTATAATTAAGGGTGACAATCTGGAAGAAATTGTAAAGGTAATAAATGGGGGAGAAAAGATTGTTGGAACCATTATTAAATAATATTAATAAACAAAAAATCACCTTCTATGGTGATTTTTTGTTTTCCTCAAAAGAATAAAATAATCTTCTAAGGGAAGCCAGCGCCGACCGGTTGTGGAACCGGCCGGCGCTGTTGGCTACAGTAGGCTACGGCAGGTGGTTGAAGATGCCGACAATCACCGGCACAACAAGAGCTGCCAAGCACACGACGGTAATTTTCTGTCTTTTGGTCATGAGGTCCTCAACGATTCAGTCGATTTTGATTGCCCACCGCGCGGAGTTGCGACGAGGGATATCTAATTTGATAAATATCAAACCAAATACCCCTGTCGCAATCGTTTGTGTCCTTTCTGTAGAATGATATGGTTTGGCTAATTAGCAAAACCAGATACTTTTAAAAGAACGATGAATTATAATATGCTAAAAACGGGTAAAATGTCAATGGTTGAGGCTAGAAAGTTGACTTACGAGTAAATTAGTGATATTGTCTGCGCAAGTATCCGGACAGGCAACTATGCTCTGTGCCGGGTCATCATGACCGTATGCGACTTCAATGTCGTTGATTCACTGCAAGGAGACCCCATGAATCGTCTTCGTGAGAAGCTGTCCCTGTTGTTGGCGCTGACCTTCAAGAACGACGTCACGGCCAAGGAGCTCGACGATGGCTTCACCGAGGTGAGCGACGCCTTCGACGCCGACGTGAACGAGGCGTTCCCGCCCGAGGACACCAGCGGCGACGGCACGGCCGCCACCGCCGAGGTCGCCGAGACGGTCGCCGAAGCACCCGCCCCGGCCCCCGAGCCCGATCCCGCGCCCGAGGCCGATGACAAGGGCGTCGAGCCGTAGTCGCCGCGTAGCGGTCATGTGAGGCCGAGTGGGGAGGACTTCCTCCCCGCTCGGTCCTCGCAGCTACAAATCTGCTCTTGACAAAATTTACTCAATCCGTTATTATATCCGCACCATAGACAGCAGGTGGCGAAAGCCTTAATTACCTGCCGAGGTACAAAAGCTATTTTAGTATAGGTCGATTTGTACTGTATTATCTGTCTGTGGAAACACAGATTTTTTTGTTAAAAAATCACTATGCCAAAAACAAGACAACAAAAAATAAAAACCATTGAGTCCTTGACTGGTGGCTTGAAAGACAGCAAAGGTGCTGTATTTGCCAGTTTTGCTGGTTTGAAAGTAGCTGACTTCGAAGAGTTGCGCAAACAAGCTCGCTCTGAAAATGTTCAGGTACAGGTAGCCAAAAAAACATTGGTAAAAAGAGTGTTTGACGATCTGGGCGTTTCTGCCGATCCAAAAACATTTGCCGGTGGCGTGGTTACTTTGTCCGGTGCGGATGAAGTTACTGCGGCCAAAGTATTTGGTAACTTTGCCAAAACTCATGAGACAGTTTCAATTTTCGGTGGTATCTTGGAAGGTAAATTTATTGATGCGATGAGCGTCAAACATTTGTCTACTTTACCAAGTAAACAACAATTGTTGGGTCAATTGGTTGGTACTCTCAACGCACCAGTATCTGGTTTCGTGAATGTACTGGCTGGCAACCTGCGCAATTTAGTAAATGTTCTTAATAATATTAAAACAGCAAAAGTTTAATTAATATATAAATTTATGACAGAAGAAAAAAATGTTGTAGTTCCAGAAAAGTTTAAAGCTTTCGTGGAACAAGTAGAAAAAATGTCCGTTTTAGATTTGGCCGAATTGGTCAAAGTATTGGAAGAGAAATTTGGTGTTTCCGCTGCCGCTCCAGCTATGATGATGGCCGCCGCTCCTGCCGCTGGTGGCGCTGCTGTCACAGAAGAGAAAACAGAATTCAATGTTGAATTGACTGATGCCGGTGCAAACAAGATCAATGTGATCAAAGCAGTGAAAGAAGTAACTGGTTTGGGTTTGGCTGATGCCAAAGCTTTGGTAGACGGCGCTCCAAAAATGATCAAAGAAGGTCTAAAGAAAGACGAAGCCGAAGCTATGAAGAAAAAGATTGAGGAAGCTGGTGGTAAAGTAACTTTGAAATAATACCTCTCAGCTCAATAAAAACAAAAACACGACCAATTTGGTCGTGTTTTTTTATAGATTGATTTCCCAGAGTTTGTTATTATCCAAAATGTAGGCAATTTTATTTTCTTCGTCGATTATCATACTGGATGGGTTTTTCCATTCTTTGGCAGTAATTTGGTTTTTTAGACGGCCATCTTTTTGCAGAATAATCAAACGTTTGTCGGTATTGTCCAATAAATAAATATATTGTTTATCAGTGTATGTCCAAATTTGGCTACCTGTTTTTAACGCTGGGTCTAACCCAGAAATTTCGAATGGTTGTTTATTGCCGGCAGTCAGTTTTTCGATTGATCCATCGGTGCGACTGACAAACATGTCACCGTCGGTGGTGAGTGATAACCCGTCTTTTATATTAACCGAAATATCTTTTATCCACTCTTTACCCAAGCCAAAACCGGTTTTTATATTGTCATGTTTATAAATTTGGTTATTATTTGTGTCTAAACTATAAAGACGACGATTGTAAATAATTAGGCTACTAATTTTAGCATCGGTTTTGGGATAAGAAACATCAGCTGATTCAAGGGAAAAGTTTTTTGGATTGTAGAATGTGATGGTTTTATTATCAGACAAAATGGCCGCGTAATCATTTTCTTTTGGTATCGCTAGGTCGTTGAAATTGTTTAGGCTGGTGTTTAGATATTTTGGTTGTTTGGTTAACAAATCATAAATAACAATGGTAGATGAATTGGAAGGTAATACCAAAATTTGATTATTTATTTTGGCTAGGTGAGCCAAATTCATTGCTTGGGTACTCAACTCGAAAATCAGATCTGGTGTCGCAATTATTTCTTTGCGGATTTGAGCAAGAGTAGTGTTTATTTGCTGGTTGAACTCGTCGCATTCTTTCTTATATTTTTTACAATTTAACTGAGAGATCAAATTTTTTACTATCTGAGATTCGTTGAGGGCGGTAATATCATCTTTGTAAATAGTCGCGCTTTCAGCGATGTCTTTGTGGGCGATAATATCTCTAATGATTTCCTGGGATTGTTTTTCTTGGGCCAATCGTACTTGGGTAGATCGAATAAAGAGAATACTAGAGATAAAAACGATTAGTATCAAGGCGCTCAAGGTAAAGAAAATCTTGGTTGTTCTTGGTAAGTTTTTAATTCCCAATTTAAAGATATACCATTGTCTTGACCAATTTTCTAAAATATTACGACGACGATTTTGATAATTGGTAGCGACAAAAAATAGTAATGATATTCCGTGTCCAAGACTTATCAACAAATTGAAGACAAGTAATAAAAATAGCCAAATAAAGTGAATAGTATATTTGATTCCTATCCAAGTCATTTTTAAACTAGCATTTAGATATTGTTTGTAAATGTCAAATCTTTGGGGAGTGGGTGGTTTGGCATGATACTGTCTCAGATGAGCTGAGTTGATTTCCGCTGGCATGGTTGGTGGTAAATTCTTGGGTTGTTTTGATGTTTCATCCTCAAACTCGTCCTGAAAAGCGGTTTTAATTCGGTTGTTCATTTTTGGAAACAGTGAAGGTGACATAGTGCTGGCAGTATTTTTTTCTGTTGCAAATAGGTTGTGCAACGATTTCACCGATCCACCTTTTGGAAGAGGCTGTCTCTTGGCGCTGGTCATGATTGATGGTCTTTCTTCGTTGAGATGGATGACCATACCGCCAAATGAAAATTCGTTTCGGATGTCGGATAATACACGCTCGATATGCTGGGCACTCTGACGAGATGGGCGAGTAGTAATAATTTTTTGCAGACGATCATCACTAAAGTATTCATTTAGCTGGGGCGTACCAATAAATAGGAAGTCATTAGGGGTGATTTTACCCTCGACTATTTGAGAGAAAAGTTGGTCGTTGGTTTCACCCTGGTTATCAGAAATCAGATCCATTTTTTTGTATAGGTCATCTTTGGTTTTATAAAAAAGCAACATTTTGGGATTGCCACAGAATGAAAAAACAATATCCTGTTCTTTGATGACTCCAACGACACAATGACGCTTGATCTGTTCTTCTTCCTCCAGTTGGTTTTCTCGGTTGATATTTTTTAAAACTGTTTCTAATGAATTCTCACCAATGTTTTGTGGTGCTTCATAATAACGAGATTCTATCTCATCAATAATATTTTGTAGTTTGACGATGTCTTTGGTAGTGGTGAAATTTAGTTCACAAACAGCAAAAAAATAACCCTTTTGTCTCTCTTTTTCATTTGAGGGTTCGGTAATATGAAGGAGCACATGGGACTTTTCCCGGTTACCACCTTCAATAAAAAACTCGTGCAATTGTAGCTTGTAATCCATAAACGCTTGTAGTATACTATATTTATTGTCGATAGTCCAATAAATATTAGGGGTAAAAGTGGGTAGCTTTCGGCTCATTTAAAATTTAAAAAATAAGTAACTATGCTTGAACACCTATTTGGTTCAATAACTCGGATTAAACTTTTACGCTTGTTTTATGGGAATCCAGAACGAGCGTATTTTGTACGTGAGCTTTCTCGCGCTATTGAAATCCAGCTAAATGCTGTTCGTCGAGAGTTGGCCAATTTAGAGGAAATAGGGATTATCAAACAAATTGAATTTGGTCAATCAAAGGAAGAAGAGGCCGGTACTGAGAGATCAAAATATTATAAAATAAATACTGGTTTTTTTCTTCATGACGAACTGGGGGCATTATTAGAAAAAACTCAAATTTTGGAAGAGCGTAATTTTATTGATTTGCTAAAGAAGCGAGCTGGTGATATGAAAGCCATGATTTTGACTGGTTTTTTTACCAAAGCAGATGAAGTTGGCACCGATATATTATTTGTCGGCAATGTCAAAACAATCGCTATTGCCAAGGTGATGCGTGACTTTGAAAAGTTTTTAAATCGTTCCATCCGTTACACTATTTTGGATGAAAAAGAGTTCTCTGAAAGACGCGAGATTGGCGATCGTTTTCTGTACTCTATTTTTGAGGCTAAGCATATTTTTGCAGTGGATGAATTAAAATTAGGTTAAAGTTTTATGTATTTGTTGATTGATAATTCATTAGATGATAAAGTCGTTTTTCATTATTGCTTGGATACCAAATGGGTTCAGCGAGAATTTGATAGAACCGAGCAAATCATTTTGGGATTATTGGAACAGTTATTGTTGGAAGAAAACAAACAGCTTTCAGACTTGCGTGGTTTGGCGGTGGTGGTTGGTAAAGGTAAGTTTACGGCCACCCGTATTGCCGTCACTATAGCCAACACTTTGGCGTATTCTTTACAGATACCAGTTGTTGCGGTGGATGGTTGGACTGAAAATTTAAAAAAAAATATTCAAGCATCGCCAGTCGGTCAATACGTTAGTGCACAATATAGTGCGCCAGCCAATATTGGTGGTGTTAAACACTAGTCACATGTTATCAGATTATCAACGTTATCGTCTTTACGAAATTTTACCTGGGTTATCAGTCTGGATGACTTTGATAGTGGGTGTTTTGTTATCGTTTTTCTTTCCATTGATAATGATATATGTGGTTATCATTTTTGATGTATATTGGGTATTACGTGTGGTCTATTTTGCCTTCTATCTTATTCTATCTTGGAATCGATTTCGCAAGGCGGTCAAGGCCGATTGGATGTCCAAATTAAAAACTGAATTTCCGAAATGGGAAGACAAAAAAAATGTAGTATTCTTGCCTTTGGCTAATGAAAATTATGAGGTGGTAGCGGGGACGTTGCAAGCTCTCTTGAATTCTACTTTTTCAGCGAACAAATTGTATGTAATAATTTCTGGAGAGGCTCGACGTCAGGATAATTGGAACAAAGTGCAAACAAAAGTTAAAGAGAATTTTAGTGACAAATTTGCTGACATTTTATATTATACTCACCCAGACAACTTGTTGGATGAGATACCTGGCAAGGGATCAAATATTCACAATGCGGAGTTGGAATTTAAAAAATATGCTGACGCTCGTCAATGGAACTATAGTGAAATTATAATCTCAGTGTTTGATATTGATACGGTCGTACATCCTCAATATTTTGCTCATCTCAACTATATGTACTGTCTGCATCCACATCCAGAGTTGAGTTCTTTCCAACCTATTACTTTGTATAATAACAACATGTGGGAATCCCCGTCGATATTACGCATTATGGCTTTTGGTACTAGTTTTTGGATGTTATTTTCTTTAGCGCGGTTGGATGGTTTGGTGACATTTTCATCCCACAGTATGAGTTTTAAGGCGGCATTAGAAAGTGGTGGTCATGCCAAGGATATTGTTAGTGAAGATTCTAGAATATTTTTTCAATGTTGGTTGCGTTACAGTGGCAATTATACCGTTACCCCTCTTTATATTCCAGTTTCCATGGATACGGTGCGGGATGAAAGTTGGTTTAAAAGTTTGAAAAATTTATATTTGCAACAACGTCGTTGGGCTTGGGGCACAGAAAATATTCCTTATCTATTGTGGCAGTTTAAAAAACATCCAGAGATTAGTTGGTGGAAGAAAACGATAATTATGTTTCATGAGTGGGAAGGTAAATGGAGTTGGGCTGTAGTAGCGATACTTTTGACCATATTAGGTCGTTTACCGTTATGGGTGGCGAACAATGAAGTTCGTCAGAGCGCGTTATTTTTCAACACTCCGCACGTATTAGAAAATTTGATGGCTATGGCCACATTCGGCTTGATTTTCTCGGCAGTTATTAGCATGTTAATTTTACCACCTCGTCCAGAAAGTCATCCCAAATATAAGTATTTGTTTATGGTATTGCAGTGGCTATTGGTACCAGTTTCTCTGATTTTATTTTCTTCAGCACCTTGTATTGATGCTATGACTCATCTCATGTTTGGAAAATATTTAGGTTTTAATGTCTCAACTAAAAAGAGAGCTATATAAATATGCGTATTTTTAAAATCATTTTAATTACAATATTGGTACTACTTATTGGTGTAGCGGGTTTTGCCTATTGGTCTATTCGTTCTGGTAATTTACAAAAAGTGGTGGTCAATGAAGTAGCCAACCAACTAGCATCCAACCCAGCAGAAAAAAATATTTTGCAAACGGTAATGGGTTTTGAAAAACCCCGCACTTACCTTATTTTGTTTTTAAACAATACTGAGCTACGTCCGGGTGGTGGATTTATTGGTGCTTATGCGTTATTACAAATGGACAAAGGTACGCCAAATCTATTGAAAGTGGAAGGTACAGAAATTTTGGATAATACAGGCAAAAAAGATTTTGAATCAGTGGCACCGGATCCAATTACCAAATATTTGAAAGTATCGAGATGGTATTTCCGAGATAGTAATTGGTCCCCAGATTTTGCTAGTTCATCTCAAAAATCAGTTGATTTATTTTTGAGACAAGGGGGATTGGGAGATGTTGGAGATATTGACGCGGTTATCGGTTTTACTCCAACAGTGATTGAAGAGGTATTAAAAATACACGGTCCTATAGTAATGAATGGTGAAGAATTTAATGCTGGAAATTTTACAGAAAAACTGGAGTATGAGGTTGAATATGGGTACAGGGCAAAAGGAATTGAGTTCGCAGAACGCAAAAATATGTTACGCGATCTGGCATATGGTTTGCTTTCAAATCTGCGTTATGATGTTTTTACCAAATGGCAGAAATATTATGATTTATCTCAACGTTTATTAAAAGAAAAACAAGTGGTATTTTTCGCGCGAAACAGTGATGAACAAAATATTTTAGTTGGTAAAGATTGGGCAGGTAAAATGAAATTTAACTCAGGCGATTTTTTATTATGGGCAGACGCTAATCTGGGTGCATTAAAAACTGATGCGTCGATAGTGCGCGAATTGAGCTACATGATTTATCCGACAAGTTCTGATAAGTTTCTGGCCACTGTCAAAATGAAATATATTCATCAGGGTAAATTTGATTGGCGTACTTCACGTTATCGCGATTACGCTCGTGTGTTTGTCCCCGTTGGTAGCAGGCTGATCAAGTCTACTGGTACTATGGAAGCCGAAAAATCTACTAAACCCGGGGTGATTGGTTCAGGGATAGAAAATGGGTATCAATGGTTTGGTGGTTTTATAGCAGTAGAACCAGGTCACACATCGGAATTGAGTTTTTCATATTATTTGCCAGAGAATATTACCGCGGCTATTAAAAATGGAGAGTATAATTTATTAACCCAAAAACAAATTGGTACCAATAATGTTAAGTTGACTTTAAAGTTGGATTTTGGTAAAAAACTAGTATCGGCGACACCGGGTGAAAACCCAATAAAACATGGAGATAATTTGTATGAATTGCTGACAGACTTAAAAGAGGACAGGGAATTTAAAGTAATAATGGGGAAATAGTATGTTTATCAAGAAAATCGGAATTGATTTGGGGACGACAAATGTTTTGGTTTATGTACCTAAAAAAGGGATTGTTTTGAACGAACCCAGTGTAGTGGCGATATCCAAAGCGGACGGCAAAGTGCTGGCGGTTGGTTTGGAGGCCAAAGATATGTTGGGGCGTACTCCGGATACTATTATTGCTGAACGTCCGCTCAAAGATGGAGTGATTGCCAATTATCAGATCACTGAAGCGATGTTACGATATTTTATTAATAAGGCTTTGGGTGGTGCGCGTTTGTTTCGTCCAGAAGTGATGGTGGCAGTACCAGCTGGTATTACCTCTACCGAAAGACGTGCGGTGATTGATGCGACCATCGCGGCGGGAGCACGCGCGGCTTATATTATTAAGGAACCTATAGTGGCGGCTATTGGTGCAGACATTCCAATCGGTGCCGCTTCCGGGCATATGATTATCGATATTGGCGGCGGTACGGCAGAAATTGCGGTGATTTCTTTGGGTGGTATTGTTTCAAGTGGTTCGGCACGTGTTGGTGGATGCAAATTTGATAGAGCTATTATGGAACATATTCGTCAAAAATATAATTTGGCGATTGGGGAGCGTACATCGGAAGAGGTAAAGATTACCGTGGGTTCGGCGATGTTTATGGACAAGCCATTGTCAATGGAAGTAAAGGGACGTGATATGATTCATGGACTGCCTCGCACTATCACTGTGACTTCTGATGATACTACGGAAGCTTTACAACATGAGTTGGGTGTATTGATCGATGCAATCAAAACCGTACTATATGATACCCCTCCAGAATTATCGGCAGATGTAATGGATAAAGGAATTATTATGTCTGGTGGATCTTCTTTATTGCGTAATTTGGATGAGTTGGTGGCGCAGGCGACTGGCGTGCCGACTTATTTGGCGGAGGAGCCTCTTTTGTGTGTGGCGAAGGGGACGGGGATTGCATTGGATAATTTGGATAGTTACAAGCGGAGTATTCTTGCGACTAAATAATTTCTTCATTTTTTCAGACAAACTTTATAAAACATATATTTTAAAACACGTGTCAGTTTTGTCTTGACAAAACTGCACTCTCACTCACTTCGGCTGTGAGGCCGAAGTTCCGTGGCGGTTTTAAAATACATGTTTTATAATGTTTGTCTTCTGAATACGTTAACATTTATTTTATGTTAGTTGGGATTGATTGTTCGCATGCTAACAAGGTTCAGCGGACGGGGGTGGAGGAATATTGTTGGCAGGTAATTCAGGAATTAAAAAAAATAATACCCGAAGATGTTCGGGTGGTTTTGTATTCTAATACTAAATTATTGCCAGAGTTGTCTGTGATACCAGCCAATTGGGAAGTGAAGATTTTGACTTGGCCTTTGGGGAAAATGTGGAGTCAGATTCGGTTGGTGTTTGAACTTTGGAAAAATTCACCGGATGTTTATTTTTCGCCTGGGCAGTTGTTGCCATTTTTTGTGCCAAAAAATTCTGTGGTGATGGTGCATGATAGTGCATTTGAGGCGCATCCAAATGCGTATAGATTTTTTGGGAGACAGTATTTAAAATGGATGAATCGGTTGATTATTAAAAAAGCCAAACTAATTTTAACTTCTACTGAGTTCAACAAAAAAGAGATGTTGAAATATTATTATAATTATTTTATCAATATTTCAGAATTGGAAAATAAGATAAAAGTGATACCTTTGGCTTATGATGATAAAAAATTCAATTTAGAAAAATCCGCCGGTCAAAATATTTATGGTAAATATATTTTATCTATTGGTCGCCTGGAAGAAAAAAAGAATACCAAGAGAATTATTGAGGCGTTTGATTTGGTTAAAAAACAGGTTTCGGATTTGAAATTGGTTTTGGTGGGAAAGCCGGGGACTGGATTTGAAGATGTGCAATGGGCGATTGAGCACAGCGAGTTTAAAAAAGATATTATTTTGCTTGGGTTTGTAGAAAAAGATGAATTGGTAAATATTTTGAAAAACGCGCAAGTGTTTGTTTTTCCTTCACTGTATGAAGGGTTTGGCATTCCAGCCTTGGAGGCGATGGCAGTGGGAGTGCCAGTGGTGGCGAGTTGCGGTAATGCTTTGGAAGAAGTTGGGGGTGGGGCAGTAGATTATGCTAATCCGTTGGATGAGCATAATATTGCCGATGCAATTTTGAAACTATTGAACGATGAAAATTATCGTCAACAAAAAATACGATTAGGTTTGGAAGAAGAAAAAAAATATTCTTGGCAGAAAACAGCACTATTAACCTGGAATGAGATAAAATCAAAATAATATTTAATAAGCCTCTGGCTTTTATCTGCATTCGTTCGGAAATTAAAAACTATAGTTTTTAATTTCTCTCACTCATTTTGATAATAAAAAATCCTCGATAGAATCGGGGATTTTTTAACCCATTAAATTCAGTTCTCTCTTGAATTTAATGGGAGGGAGGGGCCGAAGCGCCGAGAACCTCCGCCTAGAGGGAATTCTCGTCGTGGCACCTCCGGAAATAGAGTTCGCCGAGATGTTGTGCCATGTCCGCGAGACGGTTGGCAGTTTCATCATCGGTCGTTAGATGGCGAACGTTGCGCAGATTTCTCACCTGCGCTCTGATTTCGTCAGTCGTTGGTGGAACGGATGCCGTTAGGTAGGCCAGTACGTAGGTCGCATGGACCTCATACCAACCACCGAAGCCGACGTTCGACCGGAATAGCTCCTGGGCAGTGATCCTTGCCCAGTCATTCCCGGTCAATTTCCACCAAATAAGCGCGATGTCAGCGAGACTATCTCTCGTTGTCACCGCATCCTCTAGCTCGCTAGTGGCCAACTCCTGTTGGATGTAGGTTGCTCCGCCCAATTCTTCCAGGGTTTTCCTGGCTTCTTGGTCGGATCCTCTCCGCCACAAGTTTGTCACCTTGCAGTGAACAAACTCGAGCTGCCTATTTCTTGCGCTCATGTTTGTCCTCTACAACGTACCGCTCCATGCGGTAAACATTAGACAGTATCATAAATTACTGTTTTTGTCAACGGAGTCTGTGCACAACTTTTGACTTTTTTGCTAAAATGTGGTATTATTAAAATAAATAAATAGATTAAATTAAATTTATAATATGAATAAACCAAATAGAGAAAATAAGGGAGTTCCACTAGAAACCCAAGTAGCTGGTGGTGACAGGGCTGAAAGTGCTTCCAGAGCGGTAGATGAAAGAATCGGTAAAGAAGTCGCTGGTGATTATTCTGGTTTTTCAGCTGAGCAACTATTTGACATGCTTCAGGCTGACCTAAAGGTTAGAAAGAGTGAATATAAAAAAGCAATTGATGAGGGCGCAACACCCGAGGTTGATGAGAATGGGAAACCTAAGGAAATCAAAGGGTTTAATAAGGAATCTGATCTTTACAAAGCTTGGCTCAAAGCGGTTAGTTATAACAGAATAAAAGCTTTGGAAAATGAGGAAACAAAATTACGCACTCAAATAGAAGAAGGTATAGATGCAGGTAAAGCATTAGAAGTCACTGACAAACTTAATCAATGGAGAGGAGTAGTTGCAAAAACAGAGGAAGCTAGAGAGGCTATGAAGTTGGGGAGAAAATTAGAAGAACACCGACGAGCTATTGCAGAAGAAAAAAGAGCATTGGAAGCAAAAGGTCATGAGCTGTCTACCGGTGATTTTCCCTTACCAATTCAAGCAGAGTTAGCAGTCTTGGAGGGGAAAGAAAACCTTACAAATGCTCAATCAGCTCTGGCTGATGCAGTTTCCTCGGGTGGTCTATCTTCTGAGGCTGCCGAAGATGTGGTAACAAATGCTGTACAAGAAGCTATAACAAACGTGGACATTCCGCCTGCCCCAGAAAGTCCTGCAGTATCTATTACGGACCTTAACAAATTTTTGGGTGATTCATCCAAAGGAGTAGAGGTTGGTGCCGATTCCAAAGCATATGATATTATTAAATTGTATTTTGCTGATCAATTGGCTAGAGACGCAAAAAAGAATATTAAAACAAGGGAGCCATTTCTAGCAAATGAAATTAATAAATTTGTAGGGAATGACGTCTTTTTTGCTAATTTGTTAATAAATAATACTGAATTTTTAACAGTGGCGCAACAGTTTTTTGATACCAGAATTGGAATATTTAGTAACAAAGCACTTGCCAAAGTTGCATTGAATCTTCATAATTGGTTAGAGCTTGCTCGTCATAATTACGATCAAGAGAAAAAAAACCAAACCCCAGAAGCTCGTGAAGCACGTGCGCAAACACTTTTAGACAATAAAATTAAAAAAGAAATTTCTTGGCAAGAGAGTCAGGCAGAGCGAGCAAGAAATTCAGCGGCTGAAATTGCTTCCAGACCAGCGTTACCCACAGAGGAAGAGCTCAATTTCGGAGCAGAAATTCCTGAATCAGATTTAACAGAAATTATTGAAGAAGATCAGACGAAACCTGTTGAAATTTTAACGGAGCCTCTTATAGTAAGTGAGGTAGAATCAAAATTAAGAGAAAAAATAAAAATATTAGAAGAAAAAAAGGCGGTATTAGAAAGTTTGACATGGCTTAAGAGAGGTGCGAAATTGAAAACTAAAAAAGAAATTGGTAAAATTTCTGACGATATAAATAGTTTAACTGGAGAGTTAATACGTATTAGTGATAAAGTTATAGTTGAGAACCCAACGATAACGGAAACAAAACCTGAATTAGTTGCCAAGGTTAGAGAGCTTAAGGCAGATATGAAGTCTGGTATGGTTGCAAGGGATCCAGGTAAATATAATAAATTAATAATGGGAGTGATGGCGCTACTTACAACGTTTGTGGCTACTCAAGAAGGATCAAAAACAAGAAGGGTTAACGCGAAACAACCAGAAAGAGCGGCGGCGGTGAAAATTGTAGAGACCCCAGCGTCTAGACTTGCAAAAAAAGTAGACACATCAAATATAATGTCGGTAAATCGAACTCCTACTCCAAGTAGAAATTCAGGTCCAAATTTTACAGCCGCTCCAAGAGGGGTAACTGGAGAATTTGAGGCAGAAGTTGCTTCTCCAGGTGGGGAGGTTGCAAAGAGACCGATGTCAAGAGTTGATCAAACACCTAGTGAAGTTGCAAAGAACGGCAAAAAAGCTAGAAATGGTTCAAGAGTAGAATCAATACCAAGCGGTATTGTAGAAACAAAAGGTTACGAACAAAGATTGAATAAATTAAATGTTGAAAGAGAAGGGTATGAAAAAGAGAGAGATGGATTATTAAACAAAACTCCAGGAGCGCCAATTCTAGATATACTTAAAGTTAGTGATAAAACAAAAGGTTCTAAAGAGGCGAGAATTAGCAGACTTGGAGATTTGATTCAAGCTGTTGATGCAGAAATTTTGGCACTTCAAGTAGCAGAAAAGCAGAAACAAGTTGATAAAGAAAATGAACAATATCAAGTACCAACTTCCGCTCCGTTAGACTTTTCAGGAATTACAAGAACAGGGCCTGCAGAACCAGGGTCAGATACATGGGCTAACAGGAATGCTTTAAATGCTGATTTAGAAGCTAGAAAAGCAGTGACTGCTCTAAAAGTAGCTGGAATTCCATCTGCTGAAGACGCCACAGCGGCGGCTCGTGCTAGACAAGAGGAAGCACGTAATTTGGCAAGTAGACCAAACCCAATTGGGGATGTTAAGATACAGACTGGAAATAATAATGATTTGAGTAGTAAATAATTAAAATAAAAAACCGGCTGATTGCCGGTTTTTTATTTTGCTTGTCGTTTGCCAAAATAACAGTTTTTTGGTATCATATCTACATAAAAATATGCAGTTTATAGGCCAATCGCACATAACGTCATTTTTTGATTTAGCTGTAAAAAATAGCAAGCTTGGCCATGCTTATTGTTTTGTTGGTGCGTCGCACATAGGGAAACGCACTTTGGCCAACACACTGGCTGCTCAGATTTTGGGGGTTGATGTCGAAAAATTAAAATTCAATCCAGACTACTATTATGTCGAACGCCTAGAGGATGAGAAGACTGGAAAAAAGAAAAAAGAAATTTCCGTTGATCAATCCAGAGAATTGCGTGAAAAGTTTTCAAATAGATCTTGGTTGAATGGATATAAAGTGGCGGTTATCGATGAAGCCGAATTGCTCAATGAAGAATCTGGTAATGCCCTTTTAAAAATAATAGAAGAACCGCCAGACAAAAGTATTATTTTTTTATTAACAGAAAATGATGCGCTGTTGCTGCCGACCATACGATCACGTTGTCAGATATTTCAATTCGCACCCGTGCCTGAAAATGAAATGGAAAAGTTGGTAAACACTCTTAGCGACAGCCAAGATAAAAAAGAAATTGTAGAATTATCTTGGGGGCGACCAGGGAGAGCGATAAATTTATGTAAAGATTTCGAATTGTTAGGTGAAAATATTAAAGAAAAAAAACGTTGGCAAAAATTACTTGCGACACCAGTATACGAGCGCTGGAAAGCGATGGATGATGTATTGAGTGAAAAAGGTGGTGTGATAAAAACAAAAGAGAAACTTGATCCGATTCTAGATTGCTGGACAATGCTGTGGAGAGAAAAGATGTTGAGTGAGAATATTCACGGTGAACAGTGTCGATTGATAATTGACGAAATAAAAAATATTAAAAATTTATTGGCTATCAATGTGAATCCACGTTTGGCCATTGAAAATTTATTAACAAAATTTTAAAAAATATTATATTTAATTTATGAAAAAGATACCTTTATTATTGTTGGCACTGGTGGTCGGTTTGTTGACTACGGGTGCTGGTTGTTTAACATTTGGAGCGGCTCAGCCTACAGGGCCGATGGGTATGTATCAATCGGCTGATAAGGGTGAAACTTGGAAGCAAATTGCGGCGATGCCGACTGTGGCTGGTGCGAAGAGTATCGCTGGTATTAAAACGTATCGCTTGCATACCGATCCAAGTGATCCCAATGCTATTTATTTAGCCACTCGAGGTCAGGGGTTGTATTATACTTATAATAATGGTGCAAGCTGGGAAACAGTACCAGCTATGGCCGGAAAATTTATATATGGGTTGGCTGTTAGTCCAAAAGATAAATGTACAATTTTTGTAAGTGATGGACAACATATTTTCAAAACCGATGATTGTCTACGTACTTGGACGAATGTCTACACTGAAGAACGTCCTGATCAGAGAGTAGTTTCGGTGGCGGTAGATTTTGGTAATAGTAATATGGTATATGCCGCGGAACTAGGTGGAGATATTTTGGTAAGTAATAATTCTGGCACTAGTTGGCGCGTAACTCAGCGTTTTAATTTTCAATTACAATATTTAGTATCCGACCAATTTAATCCTGGACGGGTTTATGTTGCTGGTTATACTAATGGCATCTTTAGGTCAGATGATTCTGGTACTACCTGGAAAGATATGTCTGATGGGTTGGATAGTTTTGCTGAAGCTAATAAATTTTATCGATTGGTTTTGAATCCTGGCAAGAAGGACAGTTTGTTTTGGGTGTCAAAGTTTGGTATTTTGAGATCTGATGATGCCGGAGCTACTTGGACTGATTTGAAATTGATTACCCCTCCTGGCAGTGTTAATATTTATGCCTTTGATATCAATGCCAAAAATCAGAATGAAATGTATTACACTGGTACTATTTTGGGAGAGAAAAATGCACATGTTCGATCTACATTTTATAAAACAACCGATGGCGGAAAAAATTGGGTGACCAAAAAACTTCCTACTAACACTATCCCAGTCGGTGTTTTAATAAACACCGTTAAAGACAGTATAGTGTCTATGGGTTTTGCAATTTTAGATTAATAATAAATTTTATATATGCAAATCAGTGATTTTAAGGAGGATTTTGAAAAGGTCTTGGAGTTTCTTAAAAAAGATATTGTCGGTTTGCGTACTGGACGCGCCTCGGTTGCCATGGTAGAGGATATCTCTATTGAAGCTTATGGGACATTTCAAGCTTTGAAAGCATTGGCGTCAATTTCTGTGGCGGATGCCAAAACTGTAAATATTGAACCATGGGACAAAACAGTTTTGGGAGCGATTGAAAAAGGGATTCGTGATTCAGGGATTGGAGTGAGCCCGGTAAATGATGGGCGATTGATTCGAGTAATTTTACCAAATCTTACTTCTGAACGTCGTCATGAATTGACTAAAGTATTGCACGAAAAATTGGAAAACGCTCGTGTATCATTGCGCAAAGTGCGTCAAGAAATTCGGGAATTTGTTGAAGCGGAAGAAGAAAGCAAATCAATTAGTGAAGATGAAAAATTTAAATTGTTCGAAGAATTAGAAAAACACGTTAAAGAATATAATGATAAAATAAAGGAGATTGGTGAAAATAAAGAATCTGAAATTAATACTATATAAATATGCCAAAAGATTTAGAAAAGGTAGTTTCGTTGTGCAAGAGGAGAGGGTTTGTTTTTCCTGGTAGTGAAATCTATGGTGGACTGGCCAATACGTGGGATTACGGACCGCTTGGACATTTACTCAAGCAAAATATTAAAAAAGCTTGGTGGAAATTTTTTGTGCAGGAACGTAGTGATATGGTGCCTCTCGACAGCGCCATTATTATGAATCCAAAAGTGTGGGAGGCTTCTGGGCATTTGCAAAATTTCAGTGATGAATTGGTGGAATGTAAAAAATGTCATCATCGTTTTCGTACTGATCATTTGTTGGAAATAGAGAGTTTAAAACCAGAATATGATAAAGGCCAACCAAAATCGTTGAGTGAATTGAGCTGTCCGGATTGCGATGGAAATTTGACCGAACCAAAAAGTTTTAATTTAATGTTTAAGACTTTTTTGGGCACCAATGAAGATAGTGCAACCACCGCATATTTGAGACCGGAAACTGCCGGTGGTATGTTTGTAAATTTTAAAAATATTTTGAATTCAACCCGTCGTCGTTTGCCATTTGGTATTGCACAGATTGGCAAATGTTTCCGTAATGAGATTACTCCAGGGAATTTTATTTTTCGCACGCGTGAGTTTGAAATTGGTGAACTTGAATATTTTATCAATCCCAAAGATTGGGAAAAAGTATTTGAAATGTGGCTCTCTGAAATCAAGCGTTGGTGGAAAGATATCATGCAAATCAATATGGATAATTTGGTTTGGCATGAAATTCCAGAAAATGAACGTGCTTTTTATAGTAAGCGTACGCTAGATATTGAATATAAATATCCTTTTGGGGTGAAAGAATTACATGGTATTGCTTATCGTACAGATCATGATTTATCTCGTCACGAAAAAGTGAGTGGTCAAGATTTGCATTATACCGATCCAGAAACCAATGAAAAGTTTTTACCACATGTGATAGAACCAACTTTTGGTATTGATCGCATGTTGTTGGTATCTTTGTTGGAGGCCTATACCGAAGAAGAAGCTCCTACATCCAAAGAAGGTGAAACAGAGGCACGTATAGTAATGAAATTCCCAAAACATCTGGCGCCTATTCAAGTGGCTATTTTGCCGCTTTCTAAAAAAGAAGAATTATCTAGTGTTGCTCGCGACTTGGCAGATGGTTTGCGTAAAACCTTCAGTGTGGATTATGACGAGACACAAAGTATTGGCAAGCGCTATCGCCGACAAGATGAAATCGGCACACCATATTGTGTAACTGTCGATTTTGATTCGTTGGAAGATAAAAAAGTGACTGTGCGCGATCGTGATACTATGGTTCAGGATAGAATTGAAATATCCGAATTGAAAAATTATCTGAACAGTAAGTTTTAATCAGTAGATTCCCGTTTTCACGGGAATGACAAATTGAGTTATGTATAAAATTTCAAAATTAAAAAATAAAATCACACTTATTACTGTACCGCTAAAAGGTACAAAGGCGACGACGGTATTAGTGTTAGTACCAGTTGGTTCTCGTTACGAACACAAAAAGATTTCTGGTGCTTCGCATTTTGTAGAACACCTCATGTTCAAGGGTACACAAAAACGTCCTACCGCTCAAGACATCTCGAAAATTTTGGATGCCTCTGGTGCAGACTATAACGCTTTTACTAGCAAGGATTATACTGGATATTATGTGAAGATAGCTGGTGTGAAGCAAGCGATAGCCTTTGATTTGATTGCTGATATGGTTTTTAACTCAAAATTGGATGCAGTGGAAATTGAAAAAGAAAAAGGTGTTATTGTGGAGGAATTACGTATGTACGAAGATAATCCTACTATGGGTATTGGTTTATTGTATGAGCAGGTAGTATTTGGTGATTGTCCGTTGGGTTGGGATGAGGGTGGTAGTGAAGAAACTGTCCGCGGTATGTCACGTGATGATTTGTGGAATTATTATCAGGCCGCCTACAAACCAGAAAACATGGTATTGGTGGTGGCGGGAAATGTGGATGCAAAATTAAAAAAACATTTACAACATTTCTTGAATCATGATTCACAAAAAAATAAATCTAAAGCAACTATTCGGAAAAATAATTTTGAAAAATTTGTTTGGCCTACGGAAAAATTATCGTTGGAAAAACGGGTGGCGGTAAAAGAAAAACCACTCGATCAATCACACGTGATTATTGGTTTTCCCGGTCTGTCTCTAAACCATTCCGATCGTTATGTGTTGTCTGTATTGTTGAATATCTTGGGTGGAGGTATGAGTTCAAGATTGTTTGTTGAGGTGAGAGAAAAACGTGGATTAGCATATATGGTTCGGGCCGGTTCAAATAATTTCCGAGATGTTGGTACTGCCTATATTCAGGCTGGTTTGGATCCGTTGCGTTTAGGTGAAGCAATAAAAGTAATTAGGGAAGAATTGAAAAAGATTTGTGAGACGGTGGTAACTGAAAAAGAACTCAAGGATGCGAAATCCAACATGTCTGGTCGTATGACATTGGGTATGGAAGATAGTAGCGCGCAAGCTGAGTGGTTTGCCAAGCAGTTTTGGATGATGGATAAAATCAATACCTATGAACAAGTGTTGAAAAAAATAAAAAAAGTAACTGCGAAAGATGTTCAAAGGTTAGCTAAAAAGATTTTTGATTGGGGACAGGTACATGTGGCCGTGATTGGTAAAATAAAAAAAGAAGAAGTAATTAAAATATTAAAATAAATCGTATGTCTTCATCCAAAAAAGTTTATCTTTTTGCCAATTGGAAGATGTATTTGGATTATGACGAAAGTAACATTTTGGCCAATGCTTTGGGTGTGGCCTCATCAAAATTTTCTAAGAAAATCAAAATGGTTATATTTCCTAGTGCTTTGTCTTTTTATCCGGTCGCGCAAGTATTGGGGGATGTCGGTATCGTTAGTGGTGCGCAAAATGTATATTACGAGGATAAGGGAGGATTTACGGGAGAAAATTCTGCGGTAATGTATAAAAATGCCGGTGCAAAATATGCTCTGGTGGGACATTCAGAACGACGCCATTTGTTTCATGAATCTAACCATGATGTTCATCAAAAAATGGAGGCGTTTTTATTGGTTGGTCTGACGCCAGTACTGTGTGTAGGAGAAACAGAAAAAGAAAGGAATGAAAACAAAGCCAAAGATGCAGTTGAGATACAATTACGCGCGGCGTTGGATCGTCTAAAATGGAAACCAAAAACAAAATTAATTGTTGCATACGAACCCGTTTGGGCGGTTGGCACAGGAAATTATTGCGACCCAATTGAGGCAGAAAAAATGTGTTTGATGATTTTCAAGATGGTTAGCGCATTGGCTAAAAATGTTGAAGTGATAGTATTGTATGGTGGCAGTGTGAATGGAAAAAATATCAAGGAATATACCAAACAGCCCAATATCAACGGTGTTTTGGTCGGTGGCGCTTCTACCAAGCTTGACAGTTGGTTACAAATTGTGCAAAATGCCTAAACTTATATGTTAAATATCTTGTTTTTATTGGTAACGCTAATTTGTCTAGGTGTAGTCGGTTTTGTTATTTGGAAAAAAATTCCGCAATTATCCAATTTAGATGTGGATAATTTGCCACAGGAAAAAACCTCTCGTAAAAAACGTGAGATTATTACTAAACGTATTGAGGCACACAGTCGCGAGGCAAGAGTTAAATTGGGAGAAAAACTTCGCCCCGTGGATAAAATATGGCGTGAGTTCCAATTAAAATTTCGAGTGTATGTTGGGAAAATCGAGCGTCTTATTCATCATGAAGACATGATAAAAACAAAACAGGAACAGAGTCTTTTGACAGTAGAGGAGAAAGAATCAAGACTGAAAAATTTGATACAAGATGGAGAAAATAATTTGTCATTGGAAAATCTGGATAAGGCTGAGCGCATATTTATCGCGGCTATTAAAATTGATGTGAAGTCAGCATCAGCATATCGTGGTCTGGCTGAAGTTTATTTGAAAAAAGGCGCGGTCGAAGAGGCCAAACAGACATTTGCATTTTTATTACAATTAGAACCAGAAAATGATGCAGTGATGGTAAGACTGGCAGAAATGGCCGAAGCGGAAAATAATATTGATGAGGCTATAGAATATTATCAGAGGGCGATGGTGGCCAATGATTCATTGTCACCACGTTTTGCACATCTGGCGGAATTACTATTAAAAGTTGGTCAGCCGTTAGTGGCCAAGGAAGCGGTAATTCAAGCAGTGGAACTGGAACCACAGAATCCAAAATATCTTGACTTGCTGATTGAAACTGCTATACTATGTCAAGATAAAAAACTAGCTGGTGATGCTTATCAAAATTTGCGCTTGGTAAATCCAGAAAATTCCAAGTTGGCAGATTTTAGACATCGAATTGAAAAAATATAATGCCGTTGTAGCTCAGTTGGTAGAGCATCTCCATGGTAAGGAGAAGGTCCGCGGTTCAAATCCGCGTAACGGCTCTAGTTAAGATACCATTGCGGTATCTTTCTTTGATAAATATAGCCTAGATAAGACTTTGACAATCTGGAATCTATGTGGTAGAATCTAAACTGTTATATTAGCCGGGTTAGCTCAGTTGGTAGAGCAGCACTTTTGTAAAGTGCGGGTCGCAGGTTCGAGTCCTGTTCCCGGCTCTTTTTTACAAGTTATGCATACTAAAATTAAAGGGGATATAGGGGAATTATTAGTAGCGGCAGATCTTTTAGAAAAAGGGTGGATGGTTTCGCTGCCAATCAGCGAAAACACCAGATACGACTTGATAATCGAAAAAAATGGAAAAATAAAACGGGTACAAGTAAAAGCGGTTGTACCAAAGAATGGGGCAATGATTATCAATTGTCGGTCGTCAAATAATTGGAATGTTATAAACTACACAAAGAAAGATTTTGAAATTTTAGCCGCAGTGGATATAATTTCAAAAAATGTTTATTATATACCAGTAAAATGTATAAATAGAAGATGCATTAATTTACGACTAACAGCGTCGAAAAATAGACAAGAGAAAAATATAAATTTAGCAAAGAGTTTTTTGAAAATATAATTATTGGGCAGATACCAAAGTGGTTAAATGGGACAGACTGTGAACAATTGCAGCTCTTAGGGGAAACCCTAGGATGAACTCTCTGGGATAACGGTGAAGGCTAATGGGGGTGCTAATACCGTGGGAACTCCGAAATGTTCGGGGAGCGCCGTAGAGACTAGATACCAGAGTACCCTTCGTGGGTAAAGATATAGTCCATGCCGTAAGGAAACTTATGGATAAGTGAAATCTGTTGGCTCCGCCTTCGAAGGTTCGAATCCTTCTCTGCCCACTTAGACCGCCATAGCTTTTGCGAAGGCAGTCCAAAATAAATTATTAATTGAACATATGTCACAAGAAAAATTGGCAAAATTGGAGTGTTCAGAATGTAAGCGTGTGAGTTATTTTACAACTCGCAACAAAAAGCTAAAGACTCGCTTGCAATTGAAAAAACACTGCAAACATTGCAAAAAACACAATGAATTTAAGGAAACAAAATAAGCCTTTTGGTTTATGAGTTTTTTTACCACTCTATACAATAGTTTGTATAATTTTAAATGGCTTCGTGACCAGAAGAATAATTCGAGCTGGGCTTGGGGCTATTTTTTTCTATTGATATTTTTGGTGGCTGGTTTATCGACTGTTTCTCTGGGGTATAAATATTTTGAAGAAGCTCCAAAATTAAAGCAGATGGTATATAGTGAATTGCCTGAATTTCAAGCAGAAGTAAAGGATGGGCAATTACAAGTGACTGGTATAGAACAGCCATATATAAAAAGTTTTGAAAATTTTGCTATCGTGGTAGATACAGTAGCGACTGGTACACTGGATATAAAAAGTTTTGTAAAACAAGATACACAGTCAGTATTGTTGGTCACCAAAGATAATTTTGAAGTATATGACGGTCAAAGTAAAACCATCAAGAAACAATCAGTAAAAGAATTTAATAATTCCAAAACAGATCGAGCTGATGTTTTGAAGATTGCTGATAGTGCATTTAGCAATAAGATTATCTGGATGGTAATAATTTTCTGTTTTGTTATATTGTTTATATTTTTTGTTGTTAGTAATTTGCTCAACGTGCTGTTTATCAGTTATTTGTTTTACTCTATTACGAAATATAAAAAGTTGGGCTGGAAATTTAAGGAAGTATTTACTGTTGGTTTGTTTACTGTGACCTTGCCATTAATTCTCACTCAAGCTGCTCCAAGTTTTTATCTAAATTGGGTATTCATGTTGGTGTTTGCTGGTTGGATGTATTTGGTGGTGATTAAAAAAGATAAGGTGGTAAAAGAATAGCAAATAGTGTATAGTATTTTTGCAGACAAACATAGGGGCGTCGTATAGTGGTAGTACTTCTCTCTCCAAAAGAGATTGCGTGGGTTCGATTCCTACCGCCCCTGCTAAGTAAAACCAGATGAATTATAATCTGGTTTTTTGATTGACGGTTAACCATAAAAAATCGTATACTATACAGTATTATATACAAACATGAATCAAGCCCACGCACTGAAAATTCTCCAATCTGGCGATAACGTTTTTCTCACCGGTTCTGCCGGAAGCGGAAAGACTTTTTTATTGAATCAATTCATTGATTATCTCAAAAGCAACAAAACAAAAGTGGGAATAACGGCGTCTACTGGTATCGCCGCCACCCATTTGAACGGGCGTACTATTCATTCTTGGTGTGGGATGGGGATAGCCAAAAAAATGACCAAAAAACAAATTAACAAGGTTTTGAAACGGAAAGATTTGTTTGATCGTATAAAAAGCGCTCAGGTTTTAATCATTGATGAGATCTCGATGTTGGACGCGGCTAGTTTGGATTTGGTAGATAAAATTTGCAAGGCGGCCAAAAATCCGTTTATGCCATTTGGAGGAATGCAAATTGTTTTGTGTGGTGATTTTTTTCAACTACCACCTATTGGTAAAGATGCAAAATTTTCGTTTCAGGCATTTTCTTGGGAGGAAGCCGGTATTAAGGTTTGTTATTTGGATGAACAGTTTCGCCAAGACGATTCGGAGTTTTTAAAAGTTTTAAATAAAATTCGTACCAATGAAGCAGGTGAAAAAGAATTGGCAATTCTAAAAAATAGATTACATAAAAAAGTTACTCATTTGCCAAAGGTCACCAAACTCTATACTCACAATGTAAATGTGGATATGCTCAATGAATTGGAGCTTTCAAATATTGAACAGCCAGAAGAAATATTTCAGATGATCGAACAAGGTCCACAAGATCTCGTTGAATTTTTAAAAAAGAGCTATCCAGTTGTGTCTGCATTAAAATTAAAAGTAGGCGCGATAGTGATGTTTATTAAAAATAATTTCGAAGCTGGGTATGTAAACGGCACTCTAGGACAAGTGGTGGATTTTGATGAAGATGGCTTGCCAGTAATTAAAACAAAAAATAAAAATCGTTTGGTGGCCAAACCAGTAAGTTGGAATATTGAAGAAGACGAAACAATATTAGCGAGTATCAAACAAGTGCCTCTGCGTTTGGCTTGGGCGATAACCGTACACAAAAGTCAGGGGATGAGTTTGGATGCCGCTGAAATTGATTTATCCAAATCATTTGAACGGGGGATGGGGTATGTGGCTTTGTCACGTGTGCGTGCACTAGATGGTATTTGTCTGTTGGGTATAAATGAGATGGCTTTGAAGGTGAATGAAGCAGTTGTAAAAAAAGATAAGGAGTTCAAGAAGTTATCCGCGAAAAATAAATGAAGTATTTATTTAGTTATTAGCAACTGATATACTAGAGTAGTATTAGAAAAATGAATTTAGTTTTTATTAGATTATATATGTCTAATGGATCAAGTATTCGTATACCTGAACACGAGCTAAACATAACATTCGCGCGGTCTGGTGGCGCGGGTGGGCAAAATGTAAACAAAACATCGACTAAGGCTATCGTCCATTGGTCTATTAGTCGTTCAAAAGTTTTGTCTTGGGAGGAAAAAGTACTAGTAAGAACCAAATTGGCAAATAGAATAAATAATAATGACGAAGTAGTGATAATGTCCGAGGAAGAACGTTCGCAATCGCAAAATCGTGCGCTGGCTGTAGCGCGATTGCAGATGTTGGTGGCGCGTGCTTTGCATGTGCCAAAATCACGACGACCGACTCGGCCAACGAAAGCATCAAAAGTACGTCGTATTGAATCAAAAAAAATCCGCTCACTAGTGAAAGAGGGAAGGAAAGCGATAGAATAGTATGTATTATCTCTACATACTTGAATGTGCAGACAAGACATTGTATACTGGTATTACTGTGGATTTGGATCGTCGGGTAAATGAGCATAATATGTCGAAATTGGGGGCCAAATATACGCATGCGCGACGACCGGTGAAATTGGTATATTCCAAAAAGTTTAGAAATCGCTCTTTGGCATCAAAGGCAGAGAGTAAGATAAAACAAATGACAAGAGAGGAAAAAATAGAAGTAGTTCATTCGTTCAAAAAATAAAAAACGTCTTTAGACGATGGGTATTGGTGATTGTGTCTGGTCTGTGCGATCACATTCATCGTTTGGAGGCGAATCAGGTTGTTCTTTTCCCAGGAGGTGCTCATGAGCCGGGTGTATTGCGGGTGCTCAGACGAACCCATTGCCAGGATCGACGATCGGAAGGATCTTTCCTTCAGTGGGCTTTGTGAGGCCTGTTACCAGAGGGGTGGAGATTACGGACGGCCGGTGGACGTCCCTGTCATCGTCCGCCCTGCCTCGGGTACTGCGGATGTCCTTCCTTTTGTGCCCAAGAGGAAGACGACGCAGAAGGAGAGGAGGGCCACCGCGGTGTTGAAGGTGGGCTAGCTCCACGTAGTCAGAGTTCTGTGGCCGACTCGTTAAACAAAGGCCACACAGATATAAAATAACAATTTTAAAAAAGCTTTATAAAACCATACGCTAATGGTATGAATTTGACAGCGTATGGTTTTTGTGTTTTAATATAGACAACATTACTCTTCTATTTATAAGTTTCTTCTTCTTATCGTTTTTATAGCTGAATTTCGGCTGTTGTCTATTTTTTATTTTATGACTCATGTCAATTGGTTTAAATCTCGTAATTGGGTGAACGCGGACATTACTTTAGATAAAAGTTTGTCTGAATCACACAAATCTATCCCTGTCCCAAAAGGAATGCCTTTTTGGAAAAAGATGTTGGCATTTTCTGGTCCTGGTTATCTGGTAGCAGTTGGATATATGGATCCAGGAAATTGGGCTACCGATTTAGCGGGTGGTTCTAAATTTGGATATACTTTATTATTTGTTATTTTGCTATCAAATTTGTTTGCAATGTTGTTGCAACATTTATCGGCCAAATTAGGCATTGTGACCGGTCGTGACCTAGCGCAAATTTGTCGTGATAATTTTGGTAAACGTACTAGCATATTTCTTTGGTTAATGGCAGAGATTATGATCGTGGCTTGCGATTTAGCAGAGGTAATTGGTTCAGCGATAGCGTTGAATTTACTATTCAAAATTCCGTTGATTGTCGGTGTGCTCATTACCGCTGCCGATGTTTTTATTTTATTATTATTACAAAATAAAGGATTTCGTTATCTCGAAGCGTTGGTAATTGTTTTGGTAGGAACGGTCATGGCCGCATTTGGTTTTGAATTGTTTTTTTCTCAACCATCAATTAGCGCAATTTTTGGTGGATTTGTTCCGACTGCCGAATTATTTACCAATAAAGAAATGCTATATATTGGTATTGGTATTCTCGGAGCTACAGTGATGCCACATAATTTATATTTGCATTCGGCTATCGTACAGACACGTGCTTACGAAGAAACAGAAGAAGGAAAAAAAGAAGCGGTTAAATTTTTGACGATTGATTCGACTGTGGCTTTGTTGTTTGCGTTTTTTATCAATGCGGCAATTTTGATTGTGTCTGCTTCCACTTTCTTTACACGCGGGATGAACGGTATAGCAGAAATTTCTCAAGCATATGATTTGTTAACACCGCTGTTGGGTGCTAGTTTGGCAAGCATTTTATTTGCAGTTGCCTTATTGGCTTCTGGTCAAAATTCTACTATTACCGGTACTTTGGCTGGGCAGATTATTATGGAAGGATTCTTAAAAATAAAATTAGTGCCATGGTTGCGTCGTTTGATTACTCGCGGGTTGGCTATTATTCCAGCGGTGGGGGTGATTTTATACTTTGGCACTGGTAGTTTGACCAAACTTCTTATTTTGAGCCAAGTAGTATTAAGTATTCAATTGCCGTTTGCAGTTTTTCCGCTAGTTTATTTTACTAGCAGCAAGAAACATCTTGGTAATTTTGCTAATGGGTTACTGATTAAAATATTGGCTTGGCTAATTGCCGGCATTATCGCAGGATTAAATATTTATTTGGTTACGATGCTATTGCTGGGTTAAATATTTTTTGTTAGAATGGATGGGTATGAAAATTATCTTCTTAGGAACAAATGGTTGGTATGATTCGGCTGTTGGTAGTACAGTTAGTGCTCTTATCGATAGTAAAGACGCCTACATCATTTTAGACGCTGGATTTGGTATTGTTAAAGCTCGAGACTATATTAAAGAAGACAAGCCGGTGTATTTATTTTTGACTCATTTTCACATGGATCATGTTTGTGGTTTGCATGCGTTATCTCGCCTAAACATAAAACAGCCCCTGACTATTTTTAGTCACAGTGGTTTGAAAAAAATGTTGAAAACGATTTTTGATCATCCCTATGCTATGCCGCTGTCAGACATGAGTTTTCAAATCAAAACGGTAGAGTTAAAGGAAGGTAATTTTATTCAGCCGATAAAATTTGAATGTCGCAGTTTGGATCACATTGATTATACTTTTGGTTATCGCTTTTATTTAGAGGATAAAATTATTTCTTATTGTAGTGATACTAAGCCGTGTATTAATGATATAAAATTGGCAGATGGCGCTGATTTGTTAATACATGAATGTGGTTGGAATATTCGACCGGCAGATGATTTTTGGGGACATACCGATCCAGAGGGGGCAGGGGAGGTAGCCGCAAAAGCGAGAGCCAAAAAACTTTGTCTGACACATTTTGGCCCCAATGCTTTTGAAACACGCGCCAAAAGATTCGATGGTCAAAAACGAGCGAGAAAAATTTTCAAAAATACCCTGTCTGCGTTTGATGGTATGGTAGTGAAAGTATAAAATAATTAAGATAAAAATCCGCCATTTAAATAAGGCGGATTCTTTTTTTGCTACACTACAACGAAATGCACCGTCTTGACAGTTATTTACATTTAATATATTATATACCTATACCTATGGTCTAGGTACTAACATAAATTAATAAATAATGTAAAATTATGATAGAACCATACAAAGGAAAAATCAAGTTGAGTCTCAAAAAAGCTCAAGGACAGCTTAAATTATTGGATAAAATGATTGAAGAAGATCGCTATTGTATTGATGTGGCTCAACAGATCAATGCCGCGATTGGTTTGTTAAAACAAATAAATAACACCATTTTAGAAAATCATTTGCAAAGTTGTGGTACCAATAAACTGAATTCCAGGAGCACTGAAGAAAAAGCTCAGTTTATCAAAGAATTAATTAAAACTTTTAATTTAACTGGTAAATAATATTATGCCTAAATTTATTGTCCCTATTAAAGGGATGCATTGTAAATCATGTGAAATTTTAGTCGAACAAAACTTGAACAAAGTTTGTGGAGTAGTCAAAGCAGACGTTGATCATAAAATCGGTCAAGCGGTAGTGTATTTCGAAAATACAAAACCAGCACAGGAGCAAATCGCTTCGGCAGTCGAGGAATCCGGATATAAAATTGGCATAAAAGAAAAAAATGGTTGGTTGTCCAAAGATGTTAGTGATTATCAAAATTTATTGTATGGTGCCGTGATATTGTTTGTGTTCTATTTCATAGCGCGTAGTTTCGGTATATTTAATGTCAATGTTAATACTGAAAATAGCGGTTTAGGCGTAGTATTATTAGTAGGTTTAGTTGCAGGTATTTCCACCTGTATGGCGATGGTTGGTGGTTTGGTGCTAGGGCTGTCAGCTCGTCATGCAGAACTTCATCCAGAGGCTTCGGCACAACAAAAATTTCGTCCCCACATTTATTTTAATTTAGGTAGAGTAATTGGTTTTGCGTTATTAGGTGGAATTATTGGCTTGCTTGGTTCGGCCTTCAAAATTTCTGCTGGATTTTTAGGAGTACTTACTATTATCGTCAGTTTAGTAATGATTTTCTTAGGTTTAAAATTAATTAATATTTTTCCATTTTTACAAGATAAAAATATTGTCTTACCAAAAAGTATCGCCAAATTTTTTGGGCTAGGAAAAGAAAATAGAGAATATAGTCATCGTGGTGCGATAATTTCTGGTGCGGCGACTTTTTTTCTGCCTTGTGGTTTTACACAGGCGATGCAACTCTACGCCGTAAGTTCTGGTAGTTTCACTCAGGGTGCTCTGATAATGGGATTGTTTGCACTCGGTACGGCACCAGGCCTGCTCGGTATTGGTGGTTTGTCTTCAATCTTCAAAGGAAAAAAAGCACGAATATTTTTTGCGGCAGCTGGTATCGCGATAATTATATTCGGTTGGTATAATATTAGTAATGCCAGCCGATTGTTTGGAAATGGATCAGTGGATGTCGCCACCACCGCAGTCACTAGTGATGCACAAGTGATAAATATGGTTCAGGGTTTTGATGGATATAGTCCAAATGTTTTCACAATACAAAAGGGCCGTCAGGTAAAATGGGTGATTAAATCGGAAACATCATTTTCGTGTGCCAGCTATATCGTAATGCCGAAATTTAATATTAGTCAGCCGTTAAAGAAGGGTGAAAATATTATTACCTTTATGCCGACAGAAACTGGTGAGATTCCATTTTCTTGTTCTATGGGTATGTATACTGGAAAATTTATTGTGGTAGATAAAGTAACTTTTTTACCAGCAGTGCAAAAAGTATCAGCAGCACCAATAGCAAATATCAATTCAGTAAAATCGGATGCTAAAATTCAATTGATAAAATCTTCTTATGCCCAAATCGAGGATGTTTCACCCAATGAATTTACAGTAAAAAAAGGTCAGCCGGTAAAATGGGTGATTGCCATGAACGAGCCGCCGACCGGTTGTATGCACAATATAGTAATTCGCGAAATTGGTGTTTCGCAACCAATGAATCAATCAGGTGATACTATTGTTGAATTCACTCCAACCGAAACAGGTGATTTGTGGGTAACTTGTAGTATGGGAATTCATCGCGCTACTATTCATGTTGTTTAAATAATATGTATAAACTAAATTTTAAAATTACCAATTTAGATTGTGAGGCATGTATAAAATTGAGTACATCGGCATTGAAAACACTGTCTAGTGTGCAGACGGTCAAGATTGATCTTAAATCGGGATTGGCTGAAGTGGAATCAAATCAGGAGTTGAATTGGGAGGATGTCAAAAAAAGTTTGGCGGAAGTAAGTAAAAATGCGGAAAAGTAATTTCTGATATAATTTAAAAATATGAGCAAGAAAATACATCTCAAAATTTCTGGCATGCATTGCGAATCATGTGAAAAAATAATTTCAGCTGAATTGGCTGGCGTGCCAGGAATAATTAGTTCACATATCGATGCCAAAGCCGGAAACGGGATTGTGGAAGTGGAAGATTCAGTGGTAGAGAGCGCGGTCGTAGCGGCCATCAAAGTGGCTGGCTATGATTCGGAAATTTTACAGATAGAAAAACCAGAAATTGTAGAACCTCCAATAATTTTTGAAAAAAAGATTGTCGATAGTCAGGCACCATTTAGAGTAAAATTGGAATCATCTACAGTGGCCGATGGCAAAATCAGCACCAATAATGGCGAACCAAATTTTACCGGAAAAATTACTCAAAATAAAAAAGGAGAGTTTGAAATTCCTCAGGGTCGTAATGATTTGGAAAAGATAGTGCAAAATCTATTTGATGCATCAAAGATGGGACAGTTGTTTGGAATGTTATCAGGAGATTCACATCAAACGAATTCTGCGCCAGCTGATCATTCGACGCACAATTTGCCAACTACCGCTTCGGTCGCCGTAAAAAGCAAAACTGGCGATGAAAGTATAAATCTCAGTTTAGGTGGAATGCATTGTGCTTCGTGCTCTCTTTTGATTGAAAAAAGTTTGAAAAAAGTTCCGGGTGTAAAACAAGCGCATGTAAATTTTGCAGCAGAAAAAGCCAGAATTATTTTTGATTCCAGTAAAGCGACTGTTGATAATTTTATCAAGGCGGTCAAAGACGCGGGCTATAGTGCCGAGCTGTCTAGTAGTGATCCAGAAATCGATCGTCAGAAAAAAGCACAGGAAATAAAAGCTTTGAAAAAGAAATTTTGGTTTAGTTTTGTCTTTAGTGTACCGATGCTATATTTCATGATGTTCGATTTTGCCTCTTTTTGGCCAGGACGAGCAGTCATGCCTTACATCGGAATTATTTCATTGGTCTTAACTTTGCCGGTGCAATTTATTATCGGTGCCGGATTTTACAAAGGATTATGGAGTGGGTTGAAAATGAAAATGTTCAACATGGACAGTCTGATTGCTATCGGTACCAGTACTGCCTTTTTTTATAGTGTCTGGCAATTTATTAATTATTGGATAATAAACAAATCAATCATTGGATTGAATGGCGATAAAATTCCAGAATTATATTTTGAAACTGCCGCCTTTTTAATAACCTTTGTAATTTTAGGCAAATGGTTGGAAGCACGGGCTAAAGGCGGAACTTCGGAAGCAATAAAAAAATTAATGGGAATGCAACCAAAAACTGCCCGCGTGATTCGCAGTGGTGTGGAAAAAGATTTGTCGCTTGATGAAGTTGTGGTTGGTGATGTGGTAGTAGTCCGTCCAGGAGAAAAAATTCCGGTTGACGGAGAAGTAGTAAAAGGTAGTTCGAGTGTTGATGAAAGTATGTTGACGGGCGAAAGTATTCCAGTTGAAAAAAATGTTGGTGATAAAGTGGTAGGTGCAACTATAAATAAACATGGTAGTTTTGAATTTAAAGTGACCAAAGTTGGACAAGAAACCGCTCTGTCGCAAATTATTCGCTTGATTGAAGATGCTCAAGGAAGTAAAGCGCCGATTCAAAATTTGGCGGATAATATTTCCGGTTGGTTTGTGCCTGCAGTTTTAATTATTGCGGCTTTAACATTTGTGATTTGGTTTTTCTTCTTAGGAGCCGGACTGACATTTAGTTTGATGGCCTTCACATCGGTTATCGTGATTGCCTGTCCATGTGCTCTAGGTTTGGCAACACCAACGGCAATCATGGTAGGTACTGGTAAAGGGGCAGAATATGGCGTGTTAATAAAAGGTGGTGAACCACTTGAAGCCGCCTGCAAAGTAAAAGTAATCGTTTTCGATAAAACCGGTACATTGACCAACGGTACACCAGAAGTGACCGACATTGTTCCGATGGGTCACTATGATGAAGATGAGGTGATGATAATGGCGGCGGGACTGGAGAAAACTTCCGAACATCCTTTGGCTGAAGCAATTATAAAATATACTCAAGAAGAATCAATTTTATTTGAGAGTGCGACAAATTTTAAAGCCATTCCTGGTCATGGAGTGGAAGGTACGATCAATGGTAAAAAATATTATTTTGGCAATCGAAAATTAATGACGGATGTGGTCAAAATTAGCATTGAAAATGTAGAACGCAAAATGCGCAAACTCGAAGATGCAGGAAAGACTGCAATGATATTGGCCAATGAAACGGAAGTGATGGGGTTGATAGCCGTGGCGGATACTATCAAAGAGAGTTCACTTGAAGCTGTACAACAACTTCAAAAACGTGGTTTACAAGTTTATATGATTACCGGCGACAACCGTCGTACTGCAGAAGCAATCGCCAAACAAGCGGGTATAAAAAATGTTTTGGCCGAAGTGTTGCCTCAAGATAAAGCCAATGAGATTAAAAAATTACAAACCAATTTAGCAACGACGACTGGCAAGTCGGAGTCCCGACTCATAGTCGGGATGGTGGGTGATGGTATCAATGATGCACCAGCTTTGGCTCAAGCTGACGTTGGCATTGCGATGGGGTCAGGGACTGATGTGGCGATGGAAACAGGTGGCATTGTAATTATCAAAAATGATTTGCGTGATGTACTCACCGCGATAGATTTGAGTAAAGAAACGATGGGCAAAGTAAAACAGAATATGTTTTTCGCTTTATTATATAATGTGATTGGTATTCCGATTGCGGCACGTATCTTTGTTTCATTTGGTTTGGTTCTCAAGCCAGAATTAGCCGGACTGGCGATGGCTTTTAGTTCCATCTCAGTAGTTTCCAATTCGTTGTTACTCAAAAATTTTCGGCCAGGCAAAAGAAATTGGATTTCTATGATGGCTCCGATAATTATGGTTATAATTTTTACTTTTATATTTTTGCAGTTTGGGCGATTGAGTGGAATGAAATAAAATAGGTATTTGAGCGTTTCCAAGCCACATTAGGCTTGTAATTATTTATCTATTATGATAATATAAGCAGGCCTAAATCAGGCCTGTTTTTGTTTAAATATTGAGATATTATGTCATTTTTTACAAAATTATTTGGCGATCCAAACGCCAAAGCAGTAAAAGAAATTTTGCCCATTGTTGAACAGGTGAATGCTTTTGAGGTAGAAATACAGAAGTTGTCTTTGGAACAATTGAAAAATAAAACTACTGAATTCAAAGAACGTCTTGTCAAAGGTGAAACTCTAGAAGATCTATTACCAGAGGCTTTTGCGGTCGTTCGTGAAACTTCCAAGCGTGTCACCGGCATGCGTCATTTTGACGTTCAGCTTATCGGTGGTATTGCTTTGCATCGAGGCCAAATTTCTGAAATGCGCACGGGTGAAGGTAAAACTTTGGTAGCTACTTTGCCAATATATTTGAATGCACTCGCTGGACGAGGTGTTCATTTGGTAACGGTCAATGATTATTTGGCCAAACGTGATGCTGTTTGGATGAGTCAGATTTATGATGCTCTTGGTTTGAGTGTTGGTATTATTCAACAACAATTGGTTTCATATAAATACAATCCAAACAAGTTAAAAATTTTGGATGTAAATGGTCAGGATGCGATGAGTGAAGGTGGTTCGATAGACAAAGAACGTGATGCCAAAGGAGCATACAAAGTAGAATATGAATATTTGGAAACTTGTTCTCGAAAAGAAGCCTATGCTTGTGATATCACATATGGGACCAACAATGAATTTGGTTTTGATTATTTGCGTGACAATATGGTGGGCAGTCTGGAAGAAATGTCTCAGCGCCCATTTTATTTTGCTATCGTCGATGAAGTCGATTCTATTTTGATTGACGAAGCACGTACCCCATTAATTATTTCTGCCCCCGCAGAAGAAGCGGCCGAGATGTATTATAAGTTTGCGGAAATTGTGGCACGAATGGAATTGGACGTAGATTATAATGTTGATGAAAAAATGCGCGCTTCTACTTTGACAGAAGCCGGTTTGAAAAAAGTAGAACAAGCGCTGAATGTAGAAAATATTTATGCCGAAGGCGGTATGACGATGGTGCACCACATCGAACAGGCTTTGCGTGCACGGGCATTGTTCAAACGAGACCGCGATTATGTAGTAGATAATGGAGAAGTTATCATCGTGGATGAATTTACCGGACGTAAAATGCCAGGCCGTCGTTATAGCGAAGGTTTACATCAAGCTATCGAGGCACAAGAGCATGTAAAAATTCAGCGCGAAAGTCAAACTATGGCGACTATTACTTTCCAAAATTATTTCCGTTTGTATGAGAAGTTGGCTGGTATGACGGGTACGGCTGTTACGGAAGCGGAGGAATTTGCCAAGATTTATAAACTAGAAGTAGTGGTAATTCCAACCAACAAAGATAATTTGCGTGTTGATCATCCAGATAGAATTTACAAAACTGAAGAAACAAAATATAAAGCCATCGCGCAAACTGTAAAGGAACTACAAAAAAAGGGACAGCCGGTTTTAATAGGTACTATTTCGGTAGAAAAAAATGAAGAATTGAGTTTGTACCTAGAACGCGAAGGCATCACACATGAAATTTTGAATGCGAAAAACCATGAGCGTGAAGGTGAAATTATCGCTCAAGCTGGACGAGCGGGAGCAGTAACTTTGGCTACCAATATGGCTGGTCGTGGTGTGGATATTATTTTAGGTGGCAATCCACCAGATAAGACAGAAGGTGACAAAGTACGTGCTGTGGGTGGATTATTTGTGATTGGTACCGAACGTCACGAAAGTCGTCGTATTGATAATCAGTTGCGCGGTCGTGCGGCTCGTCAGGGTGACTCAGGTGAGACTCAGTTTTATCTATCTACTCAAGATGACTTGATGCGTATTTTTGCCGGTGATAGAATTCGCAGTGTGATGCAAACTTTGCGTGTGCCAGATGATATGCCGATTGAACAACGCTCGATTACCAAAATTATTGAATCTGCTCAGAAAAAAGTAGAAGGTTTTAATTTTGATTCTCGTAAACACTTGCTCGAATATGATGATGTGTTGAATCGTCATCGTGAAGTGGTGTATGGAAAACGTCGCCTAGTTTTGGAATTGTTTGATAAACAAAAAAACAACGCTGTCACAGGAACTGTCATCCCCGTGAAAACGGGGATTCTTGAGGAAGAAAAGACCCTGCAATCTTTGATTTTGGATATGATGGAAGCGGAAATAGAGCAGATTGTTTCGTTTCACACCAACACCGAAGACAAACACGAATGGAATATCAAAGAAATTGCTGAAGTGGTTGGTACTATTTATCCAATAACTGAAGAAGAAAAAAATATCATATTAAATTTTGGCGAACACGGCGAACAAAAAATGCAAGCGGTGATTGAGCGCACCCATATTATTGAATATTTGACTCAATTAGCTAAAGAAAAATACCAGAAACTATTAGTAGCCAGAATTGACAATAAGGATTTACAGATTGAAATGGAAAAACAAATTTTATTACGTTCAATGGACATGCTTTGGATTGATCATTTGGTAGCTGTAGATTATTTGCGCACCGGTATCGGTTTGCGCGGATATGGCCAACGTGATCCATTGGTTGAATACAAAAAAGAGACGTACCAGATGTTTAACGAGTTGCTTTCTGCCATGCAACATGAAGTGGTGTATGCGATTTTTAAAGTAAGTATCGGAATGGATATGGCGCCAAGTGTAATGAAGAAAAATAATTTAATTTTCAAAGGTGCAGTACATGAGGGTGAAGTGGTGGATATAAATACCAAAGTTAAAAATGAACAGGGCGAAAAAATTGGCCGCAACGAACCATGCCCGTGTGGGAGTGGGAAGAAGTTTAAGAAGTGTCATATGAATGTTTAGACAAAAAAGAGCCTTCAGTGGCTCTTTTTAAAAGCTTTTATCCACTTGCCAAAATATCGGAAAAGGGGTAGAATTTGGCTGTTTAATTCTGCTTATAAAATTATTAAATTTATCTAATTTATGGCTAAGAATGCAAAACCGGTCGTCAGTTTGTCCCGTTCTCAGATAAAGTGGAGAGTATTGTGGATTGGTATATTATTGGTTGTTTGTGGGCTCATTGTGGCTCCAACTTATGCTAACAAAGGTGTTGATTGGGTAAACAACAAAGTTAATTTAGGTTTGCCACGTTTGCCAGACAAAGGCTTCAATTTAGGCCTAGATTTGCAAGGTGGCGCTCATTTGGTTTACCAAGCAGATACCACACAGGTGCCAGATGCCGATCGTGTTGACGCAGTTGAAGGTGTACGTGATGTTATCGAACGTCGTGTACGCGGTGGTCTAGGTGTTGCTGAACCATTGGTGCAAACTACCAAAGTCGGTGAGGATTTTCGTATCATCGTTGAATTGCCAGGTGTGACTGATGTAAATACTGCTATTAAAATGATCGGTGAAACTCCAGTTTTGGAATTCAAAGAAGAAAACAACGAACCTCCACGTACTTTAACTACGGAAGAAAAGAAACAAATGGATGATTTCAACAAAGCGGCAGACAAAACAGCCAAACTTGCTTTGAAAGAAGTAGTGAGTGGTGTAGATTTTGCCACTGTGGTTTCCAAATATACTCAAGATGAAAAAAGTAAAAACAATGGTGGCGATTTAGGTTTTGTTACAGAAACACTTTATCCAGAAATTTTTACTTGGGCTAGTACCCATAAGGATGGTGAAGTAAGTAAAGAGTTGGTAAAAAGTTTTGAAGGCTTAAATATTTTAAAAAGAATTGGTGAACGTCAAGGTGAAAAACAAGTTGACGCGGCTCATATCTTGGTTTGTTATAAAGGTGCCGAGCGTTGTGATAACCCACTATATACTCAAGAAGAAGCCAAAACTAAAATTACTGAACTGAAAGCGAAAGCCAATGCTGAAAACTTTTCTCAATTGGCCAAAGAATTTTCTACTGAACCAAATGCAAAAACAAGTGGTGGTGATTTAGGTAAATTTGGCAAAGGTCAAATGGTGCCTGAATTTGAAACGGCTGTTTGGGATGCACCAGTAGGTACTATTTCAGCTGTGGTAGAAACACAGTTTGGCTATCATATTATTTATAAGAAAGGCGAAGATTTTGCCAAAGAATATCAAGTGGCTCGTGTGTTTATTAAAACACAGCAAGAAGCTGATATTGTACCTCCAACAGATCAATGGAAAACCACCGGTTTGTCTGGTAAACAGTTGAAACGAGCAGAAGTAACTCAGGATTCACAGACTGGTCAGACTCAGGTAAATTTGAATTTTGATGAAAATGGTACAAAACTATTTGCTGAAATAACTGCAAGAAATGTTGGTAAACCGGTGGCTATTTATTTGGATGGTCAGCCAATTAGTATTCCAAAAGTAAATGAAGCAATCACAAGTGGTAGTGCAGTAATATCTGGTGGATTTACTTTACTCGAAGCCAAACAACTTTCTCAAAGATTGAATTCTGGCGCATTGCCAGTGCCAGTTGAGTTGATTAGTCAACAAAAAGTAGACGCTACTTTGGGTGTTGATTCATTGACCAAAAGTTTCCATGCTGGTTTGATTGGTTTGCTGGGCGTGATGTTATTCATGGTTATTTATTATCGTTTTCCAGGTTTGTTATCTGTATTTTCTTTGATAGTTTATGCATTACTAAGTTTGGCTACTTTCAAATTATTGGGAGTGACCATCACTTTGTCTGGTATCGCCGGTTTTATCTTGTCTATTGGTATGGCTGTGGACACCAACGTTTTGGTGTTTGAACGTCTAAAAGAAGAATTACGTTCTGGTAAAAATTTACATTCCGCTTCCGAGGAATCGTTCCGTCGCTCTTGGCCGTCTATTCGTGATGGTCATATTGCTACTTTGGTAAGTTGTGTATTCTTGGTCTGGTTTGGTACTGGTTTTGTGCAAGGTTTTGCTGTGACGTTGGCCATTGGTGTGTTGTTCAGTTTGTTCACCGCTATTGTGGCTACTCGCGCTGTCTCACGTCTGATTTTCAAATTCTTTAGCGAATATGGTAATTGGATGTTTTTGGGCCATGTTAAACCAGATTCTTCTTCTGAAATTATAAACAAATAATTATGACTATACCATTTATAAAATATTCTAAATATCTATTAGCTGTGAGTGCAATCGTGACAGTCATCAGTTTGGCTTCATTATTCACTTGGGGTTTAAAACCTGGTATTGATTTTACTGGTGGTTCATTGCTTGAAATTAGTTTCAGTCAAACTCGTCCAGATAATCAAGTTATGGAACAGGCATTTGCTGATCTTGATCATAAAAATATCGTAATTCAAAAAACTGGAGAAAAAGGGATGATTATTCGAACAGCCTTTTTGCCAGAAAATGAGCATCAAACTGTTTTAAAAGGTTTGCGTACACAATTTGAAAAAGACGGAAACACATTGCGTGAAGATCAGTTTCAAACAATTGGCGCCGCCGTTAGTAAACAATTACGTCAGCGTTCTATCTGGGCAGTATTTTTGGTCATTGTAAGTATTATTGCTTTTGTGGCGTATGCATTCCGTACTGTATCATTCCCAGTAGCTAGTTGGAAATATGGTGTGACTGCTATTATTGCCGCTTCACATGATGTGTTGTTGGTAATTGGTGTTTTTGCTTTCTTGGGACATTATAATAATGTAGAAGTAGATATTGGTTTTGTGGTGGCTTTATTGACCGTATTGGGTTATTCAGTACAGGATACTATTGTAGTGTATGATCGTATCCGTGAAAATTTATTACGTCGTCGTAATGTTAGTTTTAGAGAAATGGTAGATATTGGTTTGAATGAAACTTTGATGCGCTCAATTAATACTACATTAATTACCATGATTCCTCTTTCTGCCTTGTACTTCTTTGGTGGAGCAACAATCAAGAATTTTGCTTTGGCTCTATTGATTGGTATCGCTAGTGGTGCTTATTCTTCCATTTTTGTGGCCAGCCCGTTGTTGGCTTATGTAGATAAATGGCAGAGAAATAAAGCTACAAAATAATACTAAAGATTCAAAAACTCTCTCGCTTAAATCGGGGGAGTTTTTTCTTTTTATCATTTTATGCTATACTATCTAGTAGTATAGTTAGAATTAATTTAGAATTTTTTAATATGTCTGGTCACGGTCATAGCGAAAGTGGTATCCGCCATATGATTGCCTTTCTAGGCACATTGGTGACAGTGTTTGCCTTTTGGGGAGGTTATGTTTCGGGCGCCCAGGGTTGGTGGTGGACAGCTTTTGGTTTGATAATTGTTTACGGTGGAATATATAAAATTATCGACAATTAATCTATGGAGCCGATTACTTTTTCATCCACTTTTGGCTTTTCGATCAATTGGGAGTTTTGGTCTTGGATGTTTTCTCAGCCACCTGCCGATTTGATTGCATATTTGTTCGCCATTATTGGTTGGGTAATTTTGGTTTTGATTTGTGTTAGTTTGGGGTCACAACTGTTGGCGCTTTATCGAGCAAAAAAAGCGGATGGTCAGTGGGAGTGGGTGTTGTTGGCCGTCGATGTACCGCCATTATTTATTCAATCACCAAAAGCCGTAGAGCAGATTTTTGCTCATCTTAGTGGGGCAAAAGTTAGTATTCGTTTGTCAGAAAAATACTGGATTGGTAAACGACAGAAAAATTTTAGTTTTGAAATAATTTCTATTGAAGGTTATATACAGTTTTTAATTCGTACTGAAATAGCTTATCGCGATCTAGTAGAGGCGGCGGTTTACGCTCAGTATCCAGAGGCAGAAATTACCGAGGTGGAGGATTATGTGGATATGATTCCAGGATCTTACCCAAGTGCAACCCACCATATGTTTGGAGTAGAATTCCAATTAGCTGATGTTGATGCTTATCCTATTCGTACTTATCCAAACTTTGAATATAAAATTAGTAAAGACGAAGTTTTTAGCGATCCAATGGCAGCGATTTTGGAAAATTTTTCACGTATTGGGCATGGCGAACATTTTTGGTTACAGATCATTATTGAACCAGTCGGTAATGATTGGAAAACAAAAGGTATCCAGTTGGTAAAGGATATTATTGCCGGTCATATTGGTCATCATGGAAATTTCTGGGGTGATGTAGTAGCTATGATTGGGAATATTCCGCTGGCTATTATGAAGGAATTTTTTAAATATTTGAATGCCTCAGAACATGAAGAAGAGGAAGTTCACAAGGAAATGCCTGGCAAATTGACCGATGTATCTCCAGGTGGAAAAAGCACCATCGAGGCGATTGAGGACAAGATTGCCAAATTAGGTTTCAAAACCAAGATTCGCGCTTTGTATGTGGCGAGAAATGAAGTTTTTAATCCTACCCGTTGTGTAGATGGTTTTATTGGTTCACTTAACCAATTTCATATTCAAAGTCGCAATGCAATTATCCCGCGTTTTATTACGCATACTCATTTTCTTTTTTACAACCACATGAGAGAGATCTGGGTACAAAATAAATTTTTTAAAGCTTTTGCCAAGAGAAAAATAAAAGTGGGTGGTACTCCTTATATTTTAAATATCGAAGAGCTGGCAACACTGTGGCATTTCCCATTACCGTTTGTGAAGACTCCGCTTGTACAAAAGGCTGGTGCCAAACGTGGCGAACCACCAATGAACTTGCCGATAGAAGTGGAATCTGGACCGCTAAGACCAAAGGTGAGGCCGACTGGACAGGTTGGGGAGACTGTAGAGGTTCCGGAGCAGGAACCAGAGGAATTGTTATATGGATAGAGAGGTGGAAAACAAAAAACACCACCTACATAATGACTTTTTCGCTTTTTTCACCCGCGAGGGTGAAAGGATGAGCCTCGGGCTCATAACCCGCTCAAAAGTAATTATGTAGGTGGTGTTTTTTTGTTTGTGTTTAGCGAAAATAGTGGGTGTGACATTGACAAAAGAGGTGATTTGTGTTATACTGATTTGTTATTTGAAAATTTAATCAAATTTGACCGGTATCTAATTGTGTTGAGTAATCTCAATAGAATTTGGTACCGGTTTCGAGTGTCTTTCCCGCCGCATACTTTGCGGCCCATCCGGCGCTCATTGCGCCAGAGGTACGAGATGAGCCTGTTTTTCTTCTTCGCTCTGATGTCGATCGTCGCCAACGCTTTGACCTTCAAGGGGAAGAAATTCTCCTGGTGGGGGTTCGCGTTTGTCTTCGTGGGAGGGGCGCTCGCGGCTGTCGCGTTTTCGGAGAGCCGGGAACTGCCGATCCTCGACCACTCGTGGCAGGTCGCCGCCAGCTGGGCAGGCCTGTCCGGACTGATCGGACCGGTCGTTCAGGTGGCGTGGTTCTCCACGAACCCGCCCAAGTGCTCCGAGTGCGGGCGCAGCTGTTCCACCCACGAGAAGGTGGCGCGCATCTAGGTTTTTTGGACTTTTTCCTCCCCGAGTAAAATCGGGGGCAGTGTCGCAGACGGTCGAGCTAGTTTATTTAGCTCCCATCTGTGCCTGAAAAAAGTCCGCAATCCCTGAGTGTCTAAAATATTTAGATATTGAGGAAAACAAAAAATCACCATTTAATTGGTGATTTTTTGTTTGTGTTTTTTTATTTTGTTTCTTGAACAATAGTTTTTGGTGATAGATTTTTTATCATTTCATATCCGCCTACCAGACAAGTTACAAAAAAGATATTACCTAATAATTCATTTCGGAAAAAGGGAAGTGCCATATAATAACTTTGAACTAAGCCAGATAAATCGTGTGTGTACATTGTTCCAAAAGCCCAGACAGCTGTGTTGGTCAAAAGAAAGAAAACTACACTACCAGCGAATGTACTCAATGCAACATTGGTGAATTTAATATTATTGCGAATTGCGCGTCCGATTAATACCACTAACAAGAAACCGATATACACCGAAGCCATAATATAAATACTATAAAATCCAATAAAGATGTCGCTGATAAACATTGCAACTATTGGTAACCATAATGATTCTTTTTTTGTTAAATACAGTCCACCAAATAAAGCGATGGCACCAATAGCGGTAAAATTTGCTGGGTGCGGTACAAAACGAGTAGCGATGGCTAGGATGATGAGAAGATAAGTGAGGACATTTTTGTTTATCATAGGTTATTATTTTTTAGTGTCATTCCCGTGAAAACGGGAATCAATATTAAATGCTGGATTCCCGTTTTCACGGGAATGACGTGAACTATATTATACCATATTGCGCAGTAGTCTCAAACCTAGGTAAACACCTACCGCTAGAGCACTTCCACCAGTTATTGCCAAGATTCTTTTGGCATGTTTTTTGGTGGGAGTATCCAAAGGTAAATCATCAATAATTTTATTTTCATTTTTAGTAGTTTCAGCTGAGTTCAAAGTAAACGTGGATGTTGGTATAGTTGTTTTTGGCTTTTTGGTTTCTGTTCTATTAGTCGTAGTCACTGGTTTGTTAGTTTTTGTATTTGTTATTTTTATTCCAGCAACTTGATTATTTATAGAAGAAATATTTACAGTAGTAGTTGCGACTGTTAATGTTGAAGTGGTAGCTAGAGTAGTGGTAGTGGTTAGAGTTGTTGTGGCGACTGTTGTAGTGACTATTAATGTACTTGTCACGTTTAAAGTGGTAGAGACTACTGAAGGTAAATTTGCCGAACCGCCGCCTTGGTTTTGATTATTATTGCTTTTTAATTGTGGTTCCAAAATTACCGGCCAATTTTTTCTCAACAAAGCTGGCACAGCATGTTTAGTAGCAAACCAATCAACACCATCACTACTCCAAGCAGAGTTGTAGTGATCAGTACCATCTAGATTGGTAAGAATATACCAAGGATTTTTTCCAGCCGAATTAAACCAGTCACTTTGTGTTTTTCCTAAAGCGTTTATTCCCATTACCACCCAGCTGGTAGTGAGGGCATCAGAAGTGTTATTACACCAAGTGACATCATAACACCAACCACCATCGGAGAGTTGTGCACTTTTTAAATATTGTTCCGCTTTGGTAAAAATATTTTCATCAATATTTACCCCTTTATTTTGAACATATTTCAAGGCGTTAATAGCCGCCCCAGTAATATCTGAACTGGCCGCTCCCCAAGAAATAAAGGCGCCACTAGTCTGGTTTTGGTTGGCTGTAATTCCGTTTATGGTTGCTAAGACAGCTGGAGAGTCATTGCTTTCGTCGATCGCTTTCAAGGCAATTAGTCCAAAGACGTCATCATTTATTCCATCTTCTCCATAAGCGCCACTAACAACACACGTGTCATTGATTTTATTTTTTAGATCAATAATTTTGGTATCAGTTTTGGATATGCCAGAAGCCAGAAGAGCTAAAATGTGGCGGGGATAACCGGCACATAAATTATTGTCAGAGGCGGAGGTAATAGTAAAGTTATGTATGTAATCTTTTAGGCTGGTAGTGCTATTTTTAATCGTATCAGAAAATATTCCTTTACTACCAAATGTCATTGCCGCCCAATCAGAGATTCCACTATCCAAAATCATTCCATCAGCACTTTGTTTTGATTTTAAGAAATTGACTAATTTGTTTACGCTATCGTTTATCTGACTGTCAGTAATTAAAATGTTTGAATTGCCTCCACCACCACTGTTATCTCCACCAGAGTTGTCGCCAGAGTCATCAGTAGAAGTAGCTGTGGTAATAGTTGATGTGGTCAAAGAAAAATCGCTATAATCTGTATCGTTGAATTCACGCACTTGAAAAAAATATTCAGTATTTGGTGTTAAATCAAAAAAGGTGGTACTAGTATTGATAGTGCTAAAACTGGATGTAATAGTGGAACTTACTTCATATGAGGTGGCATCGATTATGTCGTTCCAAAATAGAGTAATAGTAGATGTCGTTGCTGAGATAGTCGTGATGTTTGGAGTGGAGGTGGTCTTTAGGATATTTTCAGTTGTTGTAGAAAAATCTGCAGCAGGTGGTGTTGTAGTGGATACAAGATCCAAGATAGTGGTAGTCGTAGAAGCAACAATGTCGTCAGTTATTGGTGTATCAAGAATTTCCGCATTAGCGCTACTAATGTTTCCAACTAGTATTACTATTGAAAAAAAAGTTAAAATTACTATTATTTTAAAATTTAGAGTGTTCATATTTCCAAGTTATTAAATCATTATTTTTTAAAATATATGAGGAAATGCCGATTTTGGCCGGTTGGCCGTTGATATAATAAATCCAGTATTCGCCAGTTTGGTTATTATTTTTTTGACCGTCAATTTCTTCTAAGAAATATCCAACACCTTTGTATTCTTTAAAAATTGCACTAATTTTTTTATCGGTAATTAATTTTTGCATAGCGTTGTAGCCAGTTGAATTTTCAGGAAGGTTCAGGGTGTATAGTTTGTCGATTATTTTGATTGTGACATTGAGTGGATACTTGATTTCTTCTTTGTTAATAGTTTCGACAGTTGTGGTTGATTTGATTTCGTTTTCGACATTTGTTTTTTCAATTTTTTCATTATCAAGCGGTTGGTTGGATTCAGTTACCAGTGTTTGGGCTGGTTGATTATCTGAGATAATAGTATTGGTAGTCACATCCGTCCAAGTGATATTTTGTGGCGTTGGTTTAGGTGTCTCTATATTCGGTTTATCTGGTAATAGTAGATAGGCGCCAGTGGACAAGAACAAGAATGTAAGAATAAAGAATAGGCGGACAAGGTGTTTGTTTTGCATAAATTATTTTGGAGTTAAAAAAAATCCTTCCCGAGACGAAAAGATTCTAAAAGAGAAGATTCCTGCTCGGGATGGCTGTTATTTGAAGACCGGACTTGTTCCCGATTGAATCGGGACTTTACCGTTGCGGCACAGTGGAGGAATTGACCTCACTTCCACAAATAACACGTAAATTGTCTTGTTAGTACACTATCAGCCTTATCAAACTTTGTCAAAACGAGTTGTGCACAGTCGAAAAATCGTGATAAAAAATTCGACAATATCTTTGTTGGATAATTTGGATAGTCCCATTGCGCGATCCTTGAAAGTTACTGGTATTTCTTTAATTTGGAATTTATTTTTTTGTGTGCGATACAACATTTCTTCTTGAAATGCATAACCATTACTTTTGACATTGTCCAAATTTATTTTTTCCAATACTTCGCGTCGGTAACAACGAAAACCGGCAGTAACGTCTTTGACTTTCAAACGTAAAATTATTCGAGCAACCACCATCGCTCCCTGACTCATCAATTTTCTTTTAAAATTCCAACCAATAATTTTTCCACCATTTATTTTTCTCGAACCGATGGCTAGATGAAAGCCGTTGGCACAAGTTTCGATTAAGCGCGGTATATCTTTTGGATCATGAGAAAAATCAGCATCCATTTCCAATATAAACTCGGCGCCTAGGGCTAAGGCTTTTTTGAATCCCGCTATATAGGCGCTACCAAGTCCTAATTTGTTGTAGCGTTTGATTAGGTAAAGATTGGGGTAGGATTTCTGAGCTTCAGCTACTAGTTCAGCAGTTTTATCAGGAGAATTGTCATCCACAACTATAATCTGCAAATTGTTTATTGATTGAGCAAAAATATCATTGATAAGGTTTACAATATTGTCCCGTTCATTATAAGTGGGTATGACGACAATAGTCTTCATATTATTTTTTTATATTATGTTTGGCGCAGAGTACGGTATTTTGTAATAGTAGCGCCACAGTGATCGGTCCGACTCCACCAGGAGTAGGAGTGAAGTAACTAGATTTTGGTAAAACTTCTTCTCTGTTAGAATCACCGTACATTTTTCCATTTTCAAAAACAATACCAGTATCAATAATGATTGCACCTGGTTTGACCATATCACCGCGTAACAAATCTTTTTTTCCAACTCCGGTTACAATGACATCCGCCATCAAACATTTTTCTTTGATATCGCGAGTGCGACTATTACAGGTGATAACACTGGCTCCTTCATTTGATAAAATAATTGCCAACGGTTTCCCAACTAGCGCACCCATACCGACGATGGTAATATTTTTTCCTGCAATTTCACAATTTATTTCTTTCAAAATAGTGATAACTGCATAAGGAGTAGGTGGAAAGATGTAGTTGGTCCGCATGACCAATTTTCCGATATTGGTGTCAGTCAAGCAATCCACGTCTATGCTAGGGTCAACTGCATTTAGTACTTCAGACACATAAAGTTTTTCTGGCAAAGGAAGCTGAATTATCAAGCCAGACAACCTTTCCTTTTTTTGTATCTTTTTTATTTCTTCCACAAGTTTGTTTTTGTAAATAGTGGCTGGAAATGTTTTTAATACAAAACCAATTCCAGCAGTTTCAGCGGCCTGTTGTTTTTTTTCAACGTAAGTCTGAGATGGCTTATCATTGCCAACCAAAATCACACCAAGTTTTGGTTTGATGTTTTTCTTTTTTAATTTTTTTACGTCCATTGCGACTGAAGTTCGTATTTTTGCGGCAATGGCTAGGCCGTCAATAAGTTGTCCCATAGTCACCTAATTATGACCATATTTTAACATAACTTAATAAAAAAATCCAGTATTGATTGTTGGAAGTGAATGTTTTTAGTATAGATGCTCGGTCTTTTTTTCAAGAGCGAACAGGTTATTTATTTCCAGTTGAGGCCGTATCTCAGAGGACAGGTGGCAACATATTTGGTTCCTTTTGATTTGTCGGTATCGTCGGGTTTAAAAACAAAATTATAGTTTCTCTTTTTGAGTTCCTTACAAAGTTGTTTGATTTTCTTTGCAAATATTTCTTGAGGAATCAGACTAAAATTTGTCATGGATGAATCACTATGGATATACTGTGCCCAATCTTCTGTTCCATTTGCATATTTTTTATAATATTCACTACCCAACCGTATTACGAGATGATGTATTCGAATCTCATCTGGTTCAAGATCCAGTATCAGATTGATTGTTTTGTCTAGAGAGGTAATATCGGTTTTTGGTAAATCCATAATCCAACTGGTTCTAACGCGTAAGCCGATGTCCTTTGTTTTTTTAACGACTTCAATAATCCTCTGGACGTTGGTATTTTTATTTACTTCGAGCAACACTGCATCATCACCAGATTCAATTCCATAATGTATCCAACAAAAACCGGCTCGGCGCATTGTTTTTAGCATCTCATCATCGAAACATGAAATTGATCCTAAACAGCCAAGTGCTACACTAATTTTTCTATTTATAATTTCATTCGAAATCCCTATCATTCTTTTTTTGTCCACAATCGCATTATCGTCCAAGAAAAGTATTTTTTTAGCTTTACAAGTGCGGACCAGGTATTCAATCTCATCGACTACTGCCTTTGGATTTTTGCCTTTCCACATTTTCCAAAATCCAACTACATGGCAAAAATTGCACCTTTGACTACAACCTCGGCTAGAAAGAATAGTTCGGACATCAATATAATCGGAGAGATCAATTAAACTCCTATCAGCGATAGGCGAAATATTCAAATCAAATTTTTCTTCACACAAGGTGGTTGAATAAATATTCTTGCCACTCCAAAAGGAAATACCATTAATTGTTTTTAGTTTGTTCTGATCCCAATCACCTAGTTCTAACAATTTTTTCAAGGATATTTCCATCTCATGAGAAATGAGTATATCCACTGGTGTCTTTGGGAAAAGTAGCAGTTGTTTTTTATAAGTGGCAGTTTTGCCGCCAATTATTATTTTTGAGCCATGCTTCTTCAATAGGGATGAGATTTTTATGATATTTTTTTGTGCGAGATCAGTATGTAAGGGGATATGATAGTCATAAAGAATGACTGCTATGTCAAAATCTTTATTCGCCAGATAATTATTCAATTTTTTTAGGTCCATTTGCTTCGCGTCCATGTCTATGATATTTACATTATGGCCTAATGATTTCGTATAGGTCGCCACATTTAAAATATCTATCGGTTCTATGATTATCGCATGAGAAGTAAATGGTTTATTTGGGGGATTTACAAAAAGAATGTTCATATTTGAATAGTGATTTGACCGGTCGATGATTGCTTTGTATAAATTAATTCTTCTAATTGTTTTTTCCTGAAAAAAACCAAGAAACTACAATTATTACAATAATAAATACAATTATTAGTATGGCAATCATAAATTTGTTCCGAGACTTGGATTCGAACCAAGATAAGCAACTTCAGAGGCTGCTGTCCTACCATTAGACGATCTCGGAATGACAAATGCAATTAAACTATATTTTTGGCCTATTGTCAAGATGAAATAGGGTCGCCAGTAATCAGATTATCTAGTTTTTTCTGTTCTACAATTTTAATTTTTTTCCATTGCCACCCATGTTTTTTGAATATGTCAGAGGAGGCGATATGGTATTTGACGTCGTGTTTTATTAGATAAACTTTCGGATCATTTTTTGCTTTATATAAAATCTTGGAGTCAGTAAACAGTACCCTAGCTGGTCCATCAGTGCGTCTAGTTTTTTGGTTGAAATCATGCAGATTGTCCATGATGTCGTCATATTTAAAACGATAGTCCGCCCCATTTATCGCATTGCCATTATCATTGGTGACAAATTCCTTAGTACTATCATCAAAACCTATAATTACTAACACATGATAATAAGATCCACCAGCACGGAAGCGATGATTTTTGTTTATTATGTTCTTCATGTTGAGCATCGCGATAACGGGATGTCCAGCACTAAGCTCATTTTTTATTTCATCTACAGTTGGGTTTTCTTTTACCTCGGCTGTAATGTCCGTATAATTATTGATAAGTTTCGCAGTTTGAGCGGCAGTGGTGTCCGCGTTACTGCCAAAAATTTTGTCTTCAATTTTAAACAGCGGCATCATATCAGCCGCCGCAATTTTTTTTGTAGTAGATTCATAACCGAAATAGTAGCCTTTGACCATCACTATGCTGGCTTCTTCACAGGCGTTGTTCCAGGGTTTGGTCCAACTGCCAGTAGGGATCTCCGAAGTATAAGGGACTTTCAAAATCACTGAGGATTCATTTTGAGCCAAAGCGATATTGTTCGAAAACAATAAAGAAAAAAATAAAAATATCGCTAAATATTTTTTGGTCATATTGTCTAAATCACTTCACCACCAAAATCTGCAGCCAAATTATTTAAATCTGTTTGATCACTGTTGCATATCTCTGGGGTTTTGACACTGCATGACACTCTTATTCTTTCGCCAATTATTTTTTCAATTTCATCCTCCAGACATTTTTTTGTTTTGCATTCTTCTATTTTGTCTTTGTGAATAGCAAAATCAAAAATAAGGCTTAGCCCAGTTTCATCCAAACTTGCCAAGGTACAACTTTTTAGTACAAAAGTTAATGAAGGTATTTTTTGTGACAAGCCTGATATAATTTCATTCCATTTGGTTTTCATTTCTTCCAGAGAAGTTTTTGGTGGTGAAATGTGGGTAAGATTTGTGATAGCACTCTTTATGGAAGTTATAATCGTGTTTGGTTTTGCGGTTTCAGTTTTTTTTTCTGTTTGTTTGGTATCACTTTTTATATCGGGAGTGTTTGTTTCAATATTATTATTGCAAAATTGAACTGTAAACAATTCTAATGGAAGTTGTGGTATTGGCGATTGTTTGATCTCACGTCTGCGTAGTGAGATTGAGTCAATCATTGCGATAATTTTTGGAGTTAAAAATTTAGCGGACAATTTTTTAATTTTCGCGAGGGTATCCTTGTCGGTGTTGATAGTGGAGGAAATATCATAGCCAGTCTGAGCAATCATTGTTTGGCGCAAAATATCGATAAGATCCAAAGCGAATTGTTCTAGATTGTTGCCTTCGCTGGTAATTTTATTTAAATGTTCAATAGCAGATTTTGTGTCAGAATCGGCAATAAATTCTATAAACTTTAAAACAGAATTTAAATCAGAAGAGGGGAGGAAGGCAACAATATCTTCGTCCGTTATTTCCTTTAAATTTAATGTTAAAATTTGTCCGAGTAAACTCTCGGCGTCTCTCATACCGCCTTCACTTTTATCAATAATTTTTTCTAAAACTGTTTTATCAACTTTAATTTTTTCCTGTTTGCAAATACTTTCCAACTTTTTTAACATGCCTTCGCGGGAAATTTTTTTGAAAGCAAAACGCTGACAGCGAGAAATAATAGTAGCGGGTAATTTTTGGAGTTCGGTGGTGGCTAAAATAAATACCACGTGAGCAGGTGGCTCCTCGATAGTCTTGAGCAGGGCATTGAAGGCACTGGTAGAAAGCATGTGCACCTCATCAATGATAAAAATTTTGTATTTGGATTGAGTTGGTTTGAACTGAGCGTTTTCAATAATATTTTCACGAACATTATCAACGCCAGTGTGAGAAGCCGCATCAATTTCTATTACATCAATATTGCGTCCTTGAGCTATCTCAGTACAAGACGAGCATTCGTTGCATGATTCAAATTGACATTCCTTGCGATTTTTGCAATTTAGAGCTTTGGCCAAAAGACGGGCAATAGTAGTTTTGCCAACCCCGCGCGGACCAGTAAAAAGATAAGCATGAGCAATTTTGTTGCCAGCTATTTCATTGGTGATGGTTTTGACAATATGTTCCTGATCGTGAATATCAGCAAAAACCTGTGGGCGATATTTTCTATACAGTGTGGACATATATTATTATTACATTTATGGCAGTCTGTCGGATTGTCTTTTTGCTTTTTTTGCCCGCGAGGGCAAAAGGATGAGCCTCGGGCTCATAACCCGCTCAAAGAAAACCCGCCAGCCTGTGACGTACTGTGGCATATTTTCAGCTATATTCTACAGTGTTGCCTCACTTAAATCAATATGCGCTGGCATCGGCGTTCCTAGGGCAGATCGCTCCATTATTTCCGCTTCTACTATCTCACGTGGGCGACCATATTTGAGACGAGAAAGTTCTTTGATTGCTTCAGCTAGTTCTTTGTTGCCAGGTTTAGGAGGATAGGTAGTCATACTAAATGGTTTGGCGGCGGTGTTGTTGATAAGCAATTTGCAATAGGCGGTATATTGTTCGACATTGACCAAATCATAAGCAGAAAAAACTGGAGCAAATTCTTTTTGTAAAATATCAGCATCTTCTACACCAATACGGAAGGACACGATAGTACCCGCGTTACCAAGCACCGCATCACGCACTGTGGATTTGCCTTTGTTATCTTCCAACTGTTTCATGTATTGGTGAGCAATAATCAGTTCCAAACGATATTTACGAGCCTCAGAAAGAATCGTGGCGATAGAATCGGTAATAAAGTTTTGAAACTCATCAATGTATAAATAAAAATCATGGCGTTCTTCTTCTGGAATAGCGGCTCGTTCCAGAGCGGCCATCTGTAACTTTGACACGATAATCATACCCAATAAATTGGAGTTGATCTCACCGGTCAAACCTTTGGCCAAATTTACAATTAAAATTTTCTTTTGATCCATCACTTCACGGAAACTAAAACCGGAATGACTTTGGCCGATAATATTTCGCACCATGGCATTTTCAGTAAAGCGGCCTACTTTGGAAATCAAATAGCCCAACATTTCTGATTTGTGGAAGTCCGAAGTCTTGGCCATTTCTTTATCCCAGAAAGCCATAACTACCGGATCCTTTAATTTCTTTTTCCATTTGGCGACATACGTATCGTCGGTAAACATACGAGGCACTTCGGCAATGGTACCAGGATTTTCTAAGTCGGACATCAAGGTCAACATCACGTTGCGCATCTGATGCTCAAACATCGGGCCGATCATCGAAGGATCAGTTACCATTTTGTAAAAAATGGAAATCATTTCTTGAGTAGCAAAATCTTTTTGACTTTCGGTTTTTACTTCCAACATATTCAGACCAATCGGACGATCAGTGTCGGAAGGATTAAAATAAATAACATCATCAGCACGTTCTTTGGGCACGTGTTGCAAAACATATTCTGCAAAATCACCATGCGGATCGACAATACAAACACCTTCGCCGTTTTGCACATCTTGAATAGCCAAATTTTGGATAAAAACAGATTTTCCACCACCGGATTTACCGACAGTATATAGATGGCGGCGACGATCGCTACGGGTCATGCGCACGATGGTTTCTTCGCCGCGATAGACAGCTCGGCCCAAAATAATACCTTCTTTTGGCATATTGACTGGTGGTGGAGCTTTGCGTGCACCAAGCCAGTTGATGTGAGGTGTTTCAGTATTTGGAATAGGCATGTGCCATAAGCCAGCAAACTCTTCGGTGTTGACCACCATATAGTGTTTGGTATCCATCGAACGATAAATCGAATCACGAATCAATTTGTTTTGTTTGCGCGGTACGGCCGCTCCAAATGAGTTTCCGTAACGATAAATGTTGTATTGGCTAAAAGAATTCACCATATTTTCCAGGTTGAGTTGAGCTGTTTGTTTGTTGTCGGCAGAACTGATCAAACGCACAGTAATTTCTAGCCCACCATGTGAAATTTTTTCTTCCATACTCTTTACCATCTCTTCTTCCATCTGAGTGAGGTGATAATCTTGAGTGTGGCTTTGTTTGGCTGGGTCTTTACTTTTTGGAAATAATGTTTTTTTCCATTTAACCAAAGAACGCATAAAGGCTCCGCGTCTGGCGACATATTCGAATTTTTGTCCTTCACGAATATCGCGAATCATATGGACACCCTGTTTGCGCCAATGAGAAGTGGCTGGTCTAACAATAAATTGGATTAGGGCGCCATCATTTTGAGACATTTTACTAAGTGGATTTAAAATAGCTACTAACGGATCACTATCCATTTTTTTGAATGTTTTTAGAGGAAACGCCGACCTGCTCTTCAAATTCAAATAGGCGCCAACTATATGGCTGGTTGGTTTGAAAATATTATAATCATTTTCTGGAGTAATCTCTGCGTGCGGATATTGAGCATGGATCTGTTGTTCGACAAATTCCTTCCAACGGTCGGGGACAGCGACATAAAAAGAAATAGTGCCGTCTTTCACTACTATTTCAAAAGCGATATGATCATTGCGTCCGTATAGCCACTTGGTAAATCCTTTTTCGCCTTTTAAGCCAGCGATAGAGGAAAACATAGTTTCCGCCGTGGCGATATATTCGCGCGTTTGGTTTATATTTTGTTCTTGGTTTCCCTGATTTTGTGCACCTTCATTCTTTTTTTCTTTTGGAACACGGACCAGGATGATAACCTTGTGAAAGGCCTTGCTTTCCAATCCTCTAGCATGCAAAATAGCACGTAATAAAAACAAAAGTCCGAACAGAATGATTAGCGCTAAAATAAAAAGCATGATAGCCAGAAAAATCGGATTGGCAATCCCATCGGAAATCATTTGAATTATATAATTTAAAAAGCTAACGGAATCCATTTTATAAATTATAAAATTTTATTTATATCTTTCCCTTGTTGTTTTTTATGTAGACCAACGATCAAGTCGGTTTTTATTTTGGCTTCTTGTTCTAGGAAGAATTTATTTATCCCTGGCAAAATCCTTAACCACTCGATAATTAAATAAAATATTTTTTTTACTTTGACGTGAGTAGATCGAAGTAGCTCTCTAATTTTGGCAGTGGTTTCTTCTCCTTTGATTTTGAATTCTTGTTTTGCGATGGGGGAGAGTTTGGCGAATTCATCACCTAGCCCACTTTCCAATATCTGTTCAATCTTAACGGACATCTCATCTTGAACTTGAGGAATAGGCCGAACTACTTTTTTGGCTTTGGCTGGGACAAGTTTATGGGCAAATTTTTCCAAAGTAGATTTCTTCTCAAGTGTTTTTTCAGTCGTTGTCTTTTCATGTTCTTTACCAACATTAGTCTCTGGAGTGGTACGTCCCGATTCCGAAACGGCCTGCTCAGCAGGGTCTTTTAGATTGTCTAGGTTTTTATCTATCATAATGGTAACTATTATAGCACTAATTTATCCAAAATAAAAGTCAATTTGATTTACTTGTGGATGGATGGTATTTTGAGCGATTTTGAATTTTGTGGTATAATAGATTCATATGAAAATAAAAAATATCTTTGAGGTAGAAAACCAAGGGCGATTATGGGTCAATGTGACTCATCAAGGAGAAAAAGAATTGCATGAGATTCAAAAGCGGTTTGGTTTTGACGAGTCTGATGTCAAAGAAAGTTTGCCACCATTTCAGAGACCAAAAATAGTGAAAAGAGAACACTATTATTTTATGGTCTTGCATTTTCCTGTGTTTGATCGCGAGACATTTAGGTTGGGCTTTACAGAAGTAGATTTCTTTTTGAGTCAAAATGTTTTAGTTACGGTTCACGACAACAAGTTGCCGGCAATCGAGGCGATGTTCAATGAGTGTAAAAAGAATCAATCCAATCTTACCGAATATTTCTCAGGTACGGCTGTTCATGTTTTGTTTGAATTGTTGAGCCGGTTGTTTGACGGCACATTTCCGATTTTATTGCATGTCAACGATGATATCAATTTGGTGGATAGGAAATTATTTACCAAGACGTCTGGTAGGCATATAACAGAGGAAATTTTGCGTCTTAAAACTAATATTGTGACCTTCCGTCGTACTATGCAAGGGCATCGTACAGTATTGGAGAGGCTGTTGTCATATGCCGGACGTGAGCTAGATTTGGGTTCATACCAATCGTACATAAACTCCTTACGTGAGTTTACCAATGAGATTTGGCATATACTGGAAAGCCAAAAAGAGAGTATCAACGCTCTTCACGAAACTAATGAGTCTCTGTTGACTTTGCGTACCAACAACGTGATGAGAGTGCTCACTATTATTTCGGTAACTACTTTTCCACTTACCCTATTGGCCACTATTTTTGCTATTCCTACATTAGGTAATCCAATTACCAATTTGATAGGTGGCTTTTGGGTGGTTTTAATTTTAATGTTATTCGGAGCGGTGGGGATGTTTACAATTTTCAAAAAGAAGGATTGGGTTTAATTAATAATTTGGTTTAAAATAAAATTAAAATGACTTTTTATTGACAAGGAGTCATTTTTGTGTTATTGTTATCAGTTGTTCTTTAAAAATCAAAAGACCAACGGTGTGTTATTTTGTGCTTATTTGAGCCCAGAATAGCACACCGTTTCGTAAATCGGTGCGGCCGCCCTAAATCGCTTGGCCAGTTGGTTGAGTTGATAAAAGGGCAAACATGTCAGGAGTAAATCATGAGGAAGATTTTGTTCGTCCTGGTGGTCGCGGTTCTGGGTGCTTGCTCGCAGGAGCCCTGTACCAGCTCGGAAGAGTGGTGCACCGGTGTCGATACGTCGTCCGATTCGGACGTGTCGTCCGACGCGCAGACCGACTCGGGCATCAAGAAGCAGGAGTGCCTCGTGGCGACCGACTGCGATGACGGCAACGCGTGCACTTTCGACTACTGCGACGGCGGCAACCCATGCACCTTCGAATATTGCAACCCCCGCGTCTGTCGGCACATTGCCATCGAGGGGGCGATTTGTGACGACGTCATCGCCGACGCCGACACCACCGCCGACGTCATCGCCGACACCGCCGCCGACACCGCCGACGTCGGCCCGGCACTCGAATGTGCCAAGGCCATCGACTGCGACGACAAGAATCCGTGCACATTCAGTTTCTGCGACGCTGGCGTCTGCACACACATGGCCACCACGGACACGTGCGACGACGGCGATGTTTGCACGGTGAATGATGTTTGCTCGGCTGGGAAGTGCGTCTCTGGCGCTCCGGTCGTATGCGACGACAAGAATCCGTGCACCACCGACTCGTGCGACGCGGCCAAGGGTTGCGTGTACGCGGCTCCGGTCGTATGCGACGACGACAACGCTTGCACGACCGACGGTTGTGCGGCTGGCGCCTGCACCCACGTCGCCGTCGACTGTAACGACGACAAGGTCTGCACCGCCGACTCGTGCGACCCGGCCAAGGGTTGTGCTCACAAGAACCTTGACAGTATCTGCAACGACGGTGACGCCTGCACGATCGATAAGTGCGTCAACGACAAGTGCGTATGGTGGCCAAACCCTTGTGACGACGACAACGTCTGCACCGACGATTCGTGCGACGCGGTCAAGGGTTGCCAGAACAAGTCAACGATGGCGCCATGCGACGACGGAGACGTCTGCACGACGGGCGACACCTGCGGCAGTGACATGTATCAGCAGTGTGACGGAACTCCCATCCTCTGCGATGGAGAACAGGCCAACGAGGAGAACTGCCACCCCGAGTTTGGCTGCTTCTAAGCCAACAACCTCCACACCAACCGAGGTAAGACAGTCGCAAGATCGTCCCAACTCGTTTTCATCATAAAAATTGTGGTGAGAACGAGGACGATCTTGTCTAAATAAAAAATTCCGATTTATGTCGGAATTTTTTTGTTTTTTATATATTACTTACTTTCGTTCCATCTTTATTATCCTTAACTTTATATCCCAATTTTTCCAATTGTCGACGCAACTCATCGCTCTTGCCCCAGTCTTTCTTGTGGCGCGCTTGGTCGCGTTCGGCTATTAGAATAGAAATTTCTTCTGGCAACGGCTCTTCCTTTTTTTCAAGCGCTTCTTTTATTTGCAAACCAAAAATTTTATCAAACTCGAATAAAGTTTCATGAGTAATTTTTTCACTCTTTACCGCTTCCCAAATAAGACCAAGTGCGGAAGGAATATTGAGGTCGTCACTAATAAATTCATTAAACTTATTTATTATTTCCTTTTCTTCTTTTTGTTGTAGGGATTCCTCCACTTTGCTTCGCTTCGGTCGGAATGACACTGCAGAAAGTTTTTTTGCGGCGTTATATAAGTGTGTCAAACCAGCTTGAGCACCACGCAGAGCTTCCCAAGAAAAAGTGAGTTGTTTGCGGTAATGAGTCTGCAACAATAAATATCGATAGGCGAGTGGACTGATTTCCTTTTCACGTAATGTTTGTAGAGTAACAAAATTATCTCCAGATTTGGCCATTTTATCACTACCCATCAATAGAAATTCACCATGCATCCAAAAATTGGCCAATGGTTCACCGTTGGCCGCTTCGCTCTGAGCGATTTCATTGGTGTGATGTACTGGTATGTGGTCTACTCCGCCACAGTGGATATCGAAAGGTTGCCCCAAATATTTTGTAGCCATCGCGCTACATTCAATATGCCAACCAGGAAAGCCGACACCCCACGGACTTTTCCACTCCATTTGTCGTTTTTGGAGTTTGGGAGAAAATTTCCATAATGCGAAATCAGTAGTATTTTTTTTGTCGCCTACATCTACTCGTACGCCAGCACGTAATTCCTGGTTTTGTAAATTGGCCAATTTGCCGTAGTCTTTTAATTTGCTAGTATCAAAATATATACCATCAGAGGTAGCATATGTGAAATCATTTTTTTCAAGTTTTTTTATTAATTTTATTTGTTCCTTGATATGATCGGTAGCACGACACCACAAAGTTGGTTCTAAAACATTGAGCTGTTCCAAATCCAAACGAAATGCATGAGTATAAAATTCAGCCAATTCCCAAGCAGTTTTTCCTTCACGTGCCGACCCTTTTTCCATTTTGTCTTCACCGGCATCGGCGTCATCAGTCAAATGACCAACGTCTGTAATATTCATTACATGTTTTACTTTATAATCATTATATTGCAAAACTCGTTTCAAAATATCCTCAAATACATAAGTGCGCAAATTTCCAATGTGAGCATAATTGTAAACAGTAGGACCACAAGTATATAGCCCCACCCTCATTTTTTTAATAGATTTAAATTCGTCTAGTCGTCTCGTAAGGGTATTGTACAAATAAATAGGCATAAAAATAATATTTTATTCAATTAAGATAATAAATTTTTAACATTGAACAAGTGAGGATATAGTCTATATTTTATCCTATTTATCCACAGTTTTCAATAGGCGTATATCAGTAATTGCTTTTTTTTGCTATAATTATTATATAAATGCTAAAAATTATGTCATTCTTCAAACCTAAATCTTATCTGGGGATAGATTTGGGTGCTGGTGGTGTTAAAATTGTTGAGCTAAAACTAGAAAAGAAAAGACCAATGTTGTATACATATGGCCTGACTTCACAGATGCAAGATGTACACCGCTTGTTTGATGTGTCTGCGAACACCAATGTTTCGTTGTTGCCAGAGGATCAAAAAAAGAAAAGTGCAGAATCGCGAATTGATCCAGAACAGGTCAAAAAATACGCAAATTTAGTTAAGGCTGTTTGTGTTGGGGCTAGAACTACTGCCACATCTGCGACTGTTAGTTTGCCAGTATCCGTAGTTTTTCACGCTGTCATAAATTTACCATTATTGAAAAAAGAAGAACTAGACAGAGTGCTACGTGCAGAAGTAAAAAAACTTTTGCCTCGTCCGATTGACGAAATGGTACTGGATTATCAGATGATAAAAAATGCCCCTGGATCCAAAACTCAGAGGGTATTGGTAAACGCTGTTCCAAAAGAATTAGTAATTTTTTATACACAAGTTTTCAAATTAGCGGGTATTGAATTGGAATCTCTGGAGCCAGAGTCTATCGCTATTGAGCGATCATTGGTGGGACGTGATCAGAGCGTTTCGATGATTATAGATATCGGAGCAGAACGAACCAATTTCTACATTATTGATCAAGGTTATGCTATTACTCATCACAGTACTGAAATTGGTGGTGGTAGAATAAACAAAATTCTTTCCCATACACTTGGTGTCAAAGATGATTTGGTCGAACAATTAAAATATGATTATTTTGGTAGTTTGTTGAAAAAAAATAATCACAGCCAAATGACCAAAGATAAGTTTTATGGATTATTTTCTACAATCATTGATCCGATAGTAAAGGAGATTGAATATAGTTTCGATATATATTTAAAACAAACAGGCAATGAGAACAAACGACCAGAAAAAGTGATATTAACTGGCGGTGGCAGTTCTTTACCATATCTAGCTGAATTCATTTCAGAAAAGTTTAACATCAAATGTTATGTGGGAGACCCGTGGGGTCGGGTGGTTTATCAGGAAGGCTTGAAGCCGGCGCTGGCAAAGATTGGTCCACGTATGTCGGTGGCGGTTGGGCTGGCATTGCGAAAATTAGTGTGATACAATAAATACAAGTTAAATAACTGTTTTCTAATATGGCAGAAAAAATTCATGTGTTACTGGTAGAGGACGATGTTTTCCTCGCTGGCATTTATCAGAAAAAGTTTGAAATGGAGGGGTACAAGGTAACACTAGCCGACAATGGTGAAAAGGCCTTGGTTGAAGTTAAAAAGAAAAAACCAGATATTGTAATGCTGGATATTTTATTACCAAAGCTTGATGGTTTTGCAGTATTGTCCAAAATGAAGGCCGGTCCAGACACCCAAAATATCCCGGTAATTTTATTGACCAATCTAGGTCAAAAAGATGATGTGGAAAAAGGGTTGCAAATGGGAGCGGCAGATTATTTGATAAAAGCTCATTTCAAACCATCGGAAGTTGTGGACAAGATTAAAAAGGTATTACACCTTTGATTGTTCTGTGCTATAATTATATTAATATAAAGATTTGTTATGAAAACAATTCTATATGAAAAGGGGGTGAATTTATGAATAAGAAAGGTTTTACATTGATTGAATTGCTTATCGTGATTGCTATCATCGGTTTGTTATCTACTCTAGCAGTAGTAGCGTTAGGTTCCGCTCGTGTTAAAGCGCGCGACTCAAAACGTCTAGCCGATTTGAAACAATTACAAACAGCTCTTGAATTATACTACACTGATCAGAATGCATATCCAGTTGGCGCCGCTGTCACTTTAGGTGATGACACCCACGCTTGTTTGAATTCTGCTGGTTTTGCAGCTGCTGGTTGTGCTTCCCCATACATGGGTCAAGTTCCAGTAGATCCTCAATCTGGTACCTATACGTATAATGCTGCTTCTAGTAGTTATACTATCGATGCCACTTTGGAAGGTACAGTTAGTGGTCTTAACGGTGCTATACAATTGAGCCCGGCTGGTATCAAATAACTCGTTTTTTTAAACTAGCCCTCCTAGATTTTAGGAGGGTTTTGTTTTTTATATGATTGTGATATAATCTAGTATATATATGTTAGATTTAGGAAGTTATATCGTCCTGGTGGGCGGAATAGTTTATTTTTTTGTTTTTGTGCTAGGTTTGATTCTGGGCAGTTTTTTGAATTCCTGGATGTGGCGGGTGCGTGATAATATCAGGATTTTGTCCAATAGTCGTAGTATGTGTCCCAACTGCCATTATCAACTGCGTTGGTATGAAAATATTCCATTGATTAGCTGGTTGGTGTTGCGGGCTCACTGTAGTAATTGCAAAAAACCAATTCATTGGTCGTATTTTGTGGTGGAATTGGCGACTGGTTTTTTGATGATGTATGTAGTCGGACAACATGTAAAGTTGGTACATTTTAGTGAATGGGTGCTGTTAAGAGATGTTTGTTTTTTAACTTTTCTGATAATCATCTTCATGTATGATTTGCGCTACAAAATTATTTTGTCTCGCGTAATATGGGCCGGTACAATTATTGGTTTTTTAATTAATATTTTAATTTTGAATTTTTCTGCTTCCTCATTGCTGTTAGGTATGTTAATTGGTGGAGGGTTTTTTCTAATTCAATATATTGTTTCTAGTGGTAGATGGATCGGTGGCGGAGATATCCGAATGGGGGTAATGATGGGTGCGTGGTTGGGATGGCAGAATACTATTTTGGCATTATTTGTTGCCTATATTTTGGGAGCGATAGTTGGGATTGGTTTGATGTTGATAAAAAAAGCTGACGGTAAAACAGAGCTCCCATTTGGTATGTTTTTGGCAGTAGCGACTTTTATAACTTTATATTACGGTGATAGTTTGATTGGTTGGTATTTACAGTTTTTGAGATAGGGTTTTGAAAATTTATGTCAGAATTAAAATCACATATAGAAAAATTGCGCGCGCAGATTGATGATTTGCGTTATCGTTATCATGTGCTCAATGATCCAGAGGTGACAGATGCAATGTATGATGGATTGATGGATGAGTTGAGGAAAATCGAACGCGAACATCCGGAATTTATTTCTTCTGATTCGCCAACTCAGCGCGTGGCGGGTAAGCCGTTGGATAAATTTGAAAAAGTTGTGCACAAGGTGACGCAGTGGAGTTTTGATGATGCTTTTAGTGAGGAAGATGTGCAAGATTGGGAGGAACGAAATATGAATTATTTGGTCAAAGAAACTGGACAGCGTCCGGCTGATTTGGAATATGTGTGTGAGTTGAAAATTGATGGTCTGCACATGGTTTTGACCTACGAGGGTGGGGAATTAAAAGGGGCCGCCACTCGGGGGGATGGAAAAGTAGGAGAAAATGTGACCCAAAATATTCGGACTATATTGACCGTGCCTTTGAAATTAAAAGAAAAAGTGGATTTGATTGCGGAAGGTGAAGTATGGTTGGATAGAAAAATGTTGGAGAAAATAAATGTGGAACGAGAAAAAAGTGGGGAGGCGTTGTTTGCGAATCCACGCAATGCGGCGGCCGGCACGATTCGTCAACTGGATTCATCGGTAGTAGCGGCACGAAAATTGTCTTTGACCACTTATGATATTTCTGCGGGTGAAATTCCAGAGACCCAAGAACAAGAATTAAAGCGTTTGCGTGATTTGGGATTCAAAACAGATATACATTGGAAAGTTTGTAAAACATTGCAGACAGTTTTTGCTTTTCATAAAGAATGGCAAAAGAAAAAAAATTCACAGCCGTTTTGGATAGATGGTGTGGTGATAAAAGTAAATCAAAAAAAATATCAGGAGGCGCTTGGTTTTACTGGCAAATCCCCACGCTGGGCGATTGCCTTCAAATTTCCGGCTGAACAGGGGACAACCAAAATAAAAGATGTATATGTGCAAGTGGGACGAACGGGCGCTTTGACACCGGTGGCTTTGATGGAGCCGGTGAATTTGGCGGGGTCCACAGTGACCCATGCGACACTACATAATTTTGATGAGGTGGATAGATTGGGAGTGAAAATTGGTGATACGGTAGTGGTAGAAAAAGCGGGAGATATTATTCCTAAAGTAGTGCGAGTATTGGAAAAGATGCGTAATGGAGATGAAAAGGAAATCAAACGCCCGACCAAATGTCCGGTGTGTGGCAGTGATGTGGGCGTGCAAACAATTAGTAAAGCTAGCAAAGCAGAAGGAGGAAGCTCGGTGGCTTTGTATTGTCGCAATAAAAATTGTTATGCCAAAGAATTGGAAAATCTAATTCATTTTGTTGGTAAAAAAGGTTTTGATATTGATCATTGTGGAGAAAAAATCGTGGAGCAGTTGGTGGACGAAGGGATAATAAAAGACGCAGCGGATTTGTTTACTTTGACCATAGGTGATTTGGAACCATTGGATAGGTTTGCCGAAAAGAGTGCGCAAAATTTGGTGGAGGCAGTGGAGAAGGCCAGACATATTACTCTGGCGCGGTTTATTAATGCTCTGGGTATTATTCAAGTGGGCGAAGAAACCGCTGAAGATTTAGCGCAACAATTTGGTAATTTAAATAATTTTAGAAATGTTACCATTGAAAACCTTTTGGTAATGAATGGGGTGGGTGAGCGGACGGCACAATCTATTGTGGATTATTTCAAAGATAAAAAGAACGATGAATTTGTAGATAAATTGATAAAAAATGGCGTAGTTATAAAACCGGTAGAAAAGAAGAAAGGTGGAAAATTATCTGGACAAAGTTTTGTGTTGACTGGCACACTAGAATCAATGTCGCGCGACGAAGCCAAACAAAAAATAAAAGATTTGGGAGGGGAAATATCTGAAAGCGTGAGTAAAAAAACTTCTTTTGTGGTGGTGGGGATGGAGCCGGGAAGTAAATACGATAAAGCCAAAAAAATGGGGGTTAAAATTTTGGAGGAAAAAGAGTTTTTGAATTTGTTGACAAATAATCGTGTTTAATTTAAAATAGTATCATTAACTTATTAATGTAAAATCGTATGGTGGATTTCCCAAAATTTTTATCTGACTCTGTACCTGGAATAGGGGATGCTAGAGCGAAAAGAGATTTAAAATTAGAACATAACGCCGGATTAGATGCAGATAAAACAGCTCTTGATGCAGAAATTACATCTAGATTTGATATTAAGGGGTGGGAAGGTATGGACATAAAAGAGAAGAGAGAAAATTTACAAAATCTGTTTAATGATGTAAAGAAACATGTAGAAGGAATAACTCACGAAAAGTTTAGCCATGATGATTGGTATCCAGATATTTCAAAAATGGACGAAGAAAACCTGCGTCTTACTTTTGAAAATTTGAAATCGAGAGTTAAACATGCTGGCGATAGTCACTCAATGACGGTTAAAAAGGCTCGTATTGATGATTTAAAAGTTTAAACTTTATAGTTTAATCAAAAAAACATCTCGACAAAATCGGGATGTTTTTTTGCTGAAGTATATGGATGTTATCAATATTTTGTAAAATATATAAAATATGATATAATATCGCCACTATGAATATTCGTTGGTTTGAAGATCTGACAATTAAAGACATTCCCTCTGTTGGTGGCAAAAACGCCTCATTGGGAGAGATGTATTCCAAATTGACCAAAAAGGGGATGAAAGTTCCCAATGGTTTTGCGTTGACCTCAAAGGCCTATTGGAGTTTTATTAAAGAAAATAAGTTGGATAAAAAAATTAAAGAAATTTTAAAAAATCTGGATGTTAAAAATGTACGGGCATTATCCGCGGCTGGTGGAAAAGTGCGTAAACTTATTTTGGATGCGAAATTTCCAAAAGACATTGAGAAAGATATTTCAAAGGCCTATAAAGATTTAACCAAAAAATCCAAGAAAAATGTTTTGGATGTGGCGGTGCGTTCATCTGCCACAGCTGAAGATTTACCAGATGCAAGTTTTGCTGGACAGCAAGAAACATATTTAAATGTGCGTGGTGAAAAAGAATTATTGTTGGCTTGCAAAAAATGTGTGGCCTCATTGTTTACCGATCGCGCGATTTCATATCGTGAAGCCAAAGGGTTTGATCACCTCGCTGTTGCATTGTCTGTCGGTGTTCAAGAAATGGTGCGTAGTGATTTGGGTGCATCGGGCGTAATGTTTACTTTGGACACTGAATCTGGTTTCAAAGGTGTGGTTTTGGTTAATGCTTCATATGGTCTAGGTGAATATGTGGTAAAGGGCCGAGTAACACCGGATCAATTTTATGTTTTCAAAGATGGAGTAAAAAATGGTTTTAAATCTATTATTTCTCATCGTTTGGGTAGCAAAGAAGTGAAATTAATTTATGGAAAAATCGGCACCAAACAAGAAAAAGTAAAAATTGTTGACCAAAAACAATATTGCCTGACCGATGATGAAGTGATTCAGCTTGCCAAATGGGGTGTGGAGATTGAAGAGCATTATGGTCATGCGATGGATATCGAATGGGCCAAAGACGGTGTGACTGGCAAATTGTATATTGTGCAGGCCCGCGGAGAGACCGTGAAATCACAAGAAAAACAAACCTATATTGAGACCTATGTTTTGCAGAAAAAGGGTGATGTATTGGTAGAGGGTGCAAGTGTCGGACAAAAAATCGGACAAGGTAGAGCGCACATTATCAATTCACCAAAACAGATGAAAGAGTTCAAGGCTGGTGAAGTATTGGTGACTAGAATTACTGATCCAGATTGGGAGCCGATTATGAGATTAGCTAGTGCTATTGTCACCGAACAGGGTGGCAAAACTTCGCACGCCGCGATTGTGTCGCGTGAGTTGGGAGTTCCTTGTATTGTTGGCGCCAACAAAGCCAGACAAATTATCAAAAACGGTCAAGAAATTACCGTGTCATGTGCGGAAGGTGAAGTGGGTTTTGTATACAAAGGCCATTTACCATTTAGTGTAGAGCGCGCGGAATTGAAAAATTTGCCGGTGACCAAAACCAAAATCATGATCAATGCGGGTAATCCAGATAGTGCGTTTGCGTTGTCGGCGATTCCAAATGATGGAGTTGGTCTAGCTCGTGAAGAATTTATTTTTACAAATTTTATCAAAATTCATCCGTTGGCTTTGGTACATTTCAAAGATTTGCAAGATAAAAAAGCTAAGGCACGAATCGAAGAATTAACAGTAGGGTATAAAGACAAATCACAATATTGTGTGGACAAACTAGCCGAAGGTATCGCTTTCTTGGCCAGTGCTTTTCATCCTCATGATGTGATTGTGCGTTTGTCTGATTTTAAAACCAATGAATATGCCACATTGATTGGTGGAAAAGAATTTGAACCGCACGAAGAAAATCCGATGATGGGTTGGCGTGGTGCGTCTCGTTATTATGATCCCAAATATAAACCTGGTTTCAAACTAGAATGTGCGGCCTTGAAAAAAGTGCGCGAGGTTTGGGGATTAAAAAATATTATTGTGATGGTGCCATTTTGTCGCACTGTAGAAGAAGGCAAAAAAGTTTTGGATACGATGAAAGAATTTGGATTGGAACGCGGTAAAGACGGATTGCAAGTATATGTAATGTGCGAGATTCCATCCAATGTAATTTTGGCCAAAGAATTTGCACAGATTTTTGATGGATTTAGTATTGGCAGTAACGATCTCACTCAATTGACTTTGGGTGTGGACAGAGATTCGTCTTTGGTGTCGCATGTGTATGATGAAAATAACATGGCGGTCAAAACCTTGATCCGTCAAGTGATTCAAGTGGCACATCAATACAAACGCAAAGTCGGAATTTGCGGACAAGCGCCAAGTGATTATCCAGAGTTTGCAGAATTTTTGGTGCAGGAGGGGATAGATAGTATTTCTCTCAATCCAGATACAGCTTTGAAAACTCGTACACGTATTGCAGCTATGGAAAAGAAAGTGGGTAACAGTAAAGGCAAGGCGTTCAAAGTTGCTTTGGCGGCGAAGTCGTTGCTCGTGTTGGGTGTAGTTGGTTTGACCTCAATTTTGGGAGGATATGGTTGTCAGACGGTGAATAATCAGACGGTGGCAGACAATCTCAAAGTTTCTATGCAACAACAGGTTTTGGAAATCAAAGCACAGTTGCGACAAGAAATTGTAAATGAGTTGGCCAAACAATTACCAACTGAATCCATTTATACTGATGATAGTTTTGTAAAAATAAAATTAAAATATCCGAATGTTTGGCAGACCAATCGCTGGGAGGACGGAGTGAAATTTATGAATGCGGATGAATCGCAATATCTGATGGTGTTTGTACAAAAGATGGGGCATCCAGTACCTGAGGAAAAAATTTCGACTACTACCTGGAATGGATATCCGGCGAAACGATTGCAAGATGGTAGCCAAAAGGATGGCACACCGTATGAAGTGCTAGAAGTTTATCCATTGGGATATAAAAAAACTAGTGAGATAATCGAGTTGCGTGGTGATCCTGCGACATTTGAAAACAGTTTAAAAAATATTTTAGAGTTTTCGGTGCCAAAATAATAATATAAGGATAAAAAAGGCACGGCCAAAAGTAACTTTTGGCTGTGCCTTTTTTGATTTATATAATACATAATTTAACGTTTCCCATCACGTGTAATTCAGACATTGCGCGAGTGAGGGCTACGTATAGTAAATCATGTTGCACTTTTTTGAATTCTTCTGTTACCCCAGATGGCAATCCGTCCACATCAAACGAGCGTTCATTTATCCCGACCAAACAAACTGTTTCAAACTCCACACCCTGTGCTTCCTGCATACTTAGACAGCGCACGTTTTTATTATCTTTAAATATTTTTTTGAATTCATCCAGATATTCTTTTTCTTTAGCCAGTATGCCGATGGTACCATTATCCATGGTGTTTAGAATTTGTTTTATCTGTCCAATTTCTTGTTCCTTTGTTTCGAAAACATATTCCATCACTGGTTGGCCATCTTTTATTTCTACTGGGATAGAAACCGTGTATCCCAAACCGCGAATATAATTTAAAATTTGTTTGGTGTTGCGATAAACTTTTTGCAGAGATACCAAGCGTTCGTTTTCAATGTTTTCCCCGATGTCACTCCAAGCCGTTATCGTACCTAGTTGGGTTTGTTGGGCGAGGTCACCAACATATACCACAGATTCCAGGCGATGGTTTTGGCAATTTTTTAGTAATGCTAGTTGTTCTGGTAAATAATTTTGGAATTCATCTACAATCGTCAAATTATATTGCACTGGAAAAGCTTTGTTTTTCTTGCGGTAGGTGCCTTTGGCAGATTGTTCGTAATAATCACTTTTGATAGTAAATTGTCCAAAAGTTTTGAGGTAACATTTTAATAGAATAGTAAGATCAAAACGATCTAGTACTAGTTCGTTTTTTTGTTTAGCAAAAAGTTCAAATTGTGACTTATCAAAATTTGAATAAACTTTTTGAAGTAGTCCCCAAATATTTTTGTTATAATTTAATTCTGTTGGTAATTGTCTCAAGGTAGTGAGCTTTTTATATTCATACAAATTTCTTTCTTTCTCATTTGATCCATAACGAGTGGTCACTCTATAATTTTCTCCCAAATTTAATATCGTAAACGCCCACTCTGCGAAGGTGATAATATTCACTCCACGTATTCCAAGCTCTGGTAATAGATGCGAGAAGTATTCTCTGGTACCGGCATCTTGAACCAACACCAAAATTGCATCAGTAGGGAATAGTTCGGTAGTTTCTGGGGATTGCATTAGATAGGCGACACGATGCAATGCCATCGTTGTTTTGCCTGAACCGGCTGGACCGGAAATTAAAAACGGACCGCGATAGGAGGTGCGCACTATTTGGTCTTGGGCTTTTTCCATTTGTTCGACTACTTCTGGCAATACAAAGCCAGCTTTTTGGCGGGTAAAATGTTCTTGATAAATTAATTCTCTTGGGTGTTCTGTGCTCTCGGTGGAAAGAAAAATTAATTTTCCATCCACAATCATGTATTGGTCTTTGCTGAGCAATTTTCCAGATTGTGTTTTACCATCTGGTCGGGTGTAAGAGGCTGGTCCAGGATCTTCAAAACGTAACATCGCCGCTGGTGTAATCCATGAATATATTTTTTCATTGCTAAACGAAAATTTGGCGAAATACATTATCTTATTCTCGCCATTTATTTCAAATTCACAGCGGGTGAAATATGGTGAAGGATAAAGCTGTTTCAAATTTTCTACCTGTTCTTGATTGTGAGCAGCGAGTTTTTGTTGTGCTATAGCATCGCCAGGTAACATGTTGATGGCCGACTTTTTCATCACCGATCCTTTTGCTTCGCGATGAATAATATCATCGGTAATTTTTTTGCGAATATCGCCAATGTGTTCTCGCGATTGTTCAAGTAGTATTTTCTTTTGTTCTTCATTCATAATATTTTTAAATATATAAAAATTAAAAAAATCCCGATTTTTCGGGATTTGGTCTAATCTGGGCGATTGTAATAATTCAGTCTAGTATGTTGTGATATATAATCTTTCATACTTTATAAAATGATTATAAATCATGTTTTGGTATTTGTCAAGAAAAACAAAAACCGCCCTTGCCTAAATTCGGAAAATTCATTCTGAACTTGGGCAAGTTGGGCGGTCGATGTGTCTGACCATTTCCTCCTTGTCGGCTCGGGTGAGCCATATGTACATCCTTGCGGACGGAACGACGGTCAGCGTCGCTCTACCCCACCGTATTTCGGAGGATGGGGTGTTTGATATTAGCCTTTCGCTTCCACGGCGTCAGCAAGCTTTTGTTCAAGCGTGCGAAATCGGGCCTCTACTTCTTGCCGCGGAAGCGTTGGAGCACCTTCTTGTTGATGCTGTATTTCGAGGGCACGGTGCCCTCGAGGCAGGCTCTCGCGACCGCTTCGCTCGGGAAGAGCCGCACCCACGTACGGCGTTGCACCTGCAGCTTTTCGAGGATCACTCGTTTGCCGTTGGTGAAGCCGTCCATTCCGAAGAGGCTCTCATCCGTGAGAGTGATCTCGCGACGGACCTGCTCCGTGCCGATGTCCTCGTCGAAGTAGAGCTTGCCGAAGTCCATCAAGTCGCCGGCGTCGCGGAACTGATCGACCATGGTGGGCTCGAGCCCCGGAACGAGCGACATCATGAAGCTCTGCAACCGCTCGGCTTCGAAGATTCCCTCCTTGGGAGCGACGACGAAGCTCATCGTCTGGCTCCAGTAGCCGTCCCTGTGGGGGATGTAGTTGATGTCGCAGCAGTTCACCACGACGATGGACGTGTTCCCCTCGAGAGCTTCGCGAACCTGCGAGAGTTTGTTCATCTTTTGATCTCCCTTCGAAGTCTTATCCATGCGTTCGGGTACGCTTGGATGTGGTGATTTGGTTCAAAGAACTCAAAACAGTATTTCGCCCGATCTGCTTCGACGACTTAGGGCGTTACAAAGATAACGAACTAAATCGTCAAAACAACTTGTAATGTTACCATAAAAATGAGCTTTCGTCAACCCCCTTGCCCTAAAGTAAAAGCACACTATCGTAATAGTGTGCTCTATCTAAAAAATTTGGCGGGTCGGACGGGACTCGAAACCTTCCTCCACACCTTATAGATTAGCAAAAAAATATGTATTTTGCTAAGACTACACATTATTCATTATCGTTGTTAGTCATTGTTAGTATCAATTAGTAAACTTTCGTCACCTTTTTGGGCAACCGGTGGGCAACACTTCTGGAGGAGGTGACGAGGTTTATTAAAAACAGATATAAAAAAACCGCCAACCACTCTGTCCTATATACAATATTATAATTATATACAAAACAGTTCGGTGGTCGGCGGTCTCTTTCAAGCCCGCCAACTCCTTACTGCGTCCTTTCGGGCTAGCTGGACTAGCGGGGCCTGCGGGGGATCTCGACGCCGAGGAGGTGCTCGAGGAGGGTGATGTCGAGAATGGTCATCCCCAGCGGTCCGAATGGCATGTCGATGGACGGACGACGGTCATCGACGGGCGCGTCGTTGATGGGCAGACCGGCCGCCATCATCTGCTTGAGGAGCATGATGCCGTCGAGGACATGCATCACAACTTCTCGCGAGTTGATGAGATTGGCCACCTTCTCCAGGCCTTCGGCCATGCTGTGGATCTCCTTGCTGAATGCGCCGTCTTCGCGGACGATCTGGCCACGAGGGGTGGGGTAGGAGCCATCCTTGCATACCGCGAAGCGGAACGCCGGCATGAAGTCCGCGAAGAATTCGTACGCGGACACCTTCTCGAACACCTTCTCGATCGTCTGGCAAACGCCAGCTTCTTCGATCTGCGCGAGGATGTCCAGCATCTCCTGCTCTTCGATCTTGCCGTCGTTAGCCACTGCTTGCAGCGTGGCCTTGGCGTTCTCGATGAAGAGGAGTGTACCTTCCAAGGGGACGCCTTCCAGGTGGATCTCGCCATAGGCGATACCCAGCTCATTGAGCAACTTCTGCTTTTTCCCGACGATGAACATGGCTGTCTCCAGAGCAGAACATCCACGCATCACGCGTGCCCTCTTCGATGTTACTCCGTTGAATGGAAGGTTGTGAGGGGGGAGAAAAATCCTTTTTTAGACTCTTTTCCCCGCTCATAACTCTGATTTAAAAGAACAATATAATACATTCTCACAAAAAGAGGTAAAAGTCAAGTATATAAACAAAAAAGCACTTTCTTTCGAATGGTGCTCTTTATGCGAAACTCCCTGGCGGGTCGGACGGGACTCGAACCCGCAACTTCTGCCGTGACAGGGCAGTGCTCTAACCAGTTGAACTACCGACCCAATAACCCAAGTCAGTAATCCTACCGTGACAGGCTCGCCTAGGCGAGTCTAGCCAGTTGAACTACCGACCCAAATTTTACTTGTTTCATTATAATAAAGAAAAGCGGTTTAGTCAATAGGTCTAAAAACAAAAAACCTGTCATGCTTGGACAGGTTTCCTGTTTAAACTGTTTATTGGTTTGCTGGAATAGTAGTGGTTGGAGCGGGGATATTCTGTTCCAAGACGGGAATATTTTGTCCAACGGGTCCTGTACAGTTCGCAGTACCGTTTTGAAAGTTCTTGAAATTTCTTTCACCGCCTCTTTGTCCACGTCCGCGCATCATCTGATTAAAGCCAGCTTTCTGATTGTTGAATCCGTATTGCTCACCACGATGATATCCTGCGAATCTTCCAGATGCCATACCAGCACAAAATACTAACACTAATACCACTGCACCAATTAACCAATATAACCAGTTTTTTGGATTGTGGCACCACTGACAAAATTTATTTCCTGTATTTTCCATAGAGTATATTATGTAAATGAAAGTTCGAGTGATCGACTTCTATATATAATACAGACGAGGGTATATATTTATTTCAAATAACAAAAAAGGTCCTAGGAGTGTTCAGGCTAAGCAATAAGCAAAGGAGGGGGTGCTTACACTTAACCGAACACTCTCAGGACCTTTTTATTTTTGATGTTCTAATTATATCAACCAGTTTCAACCGTGTCAAACATTCTGGTTGTGGATAAGATTGTCCAATTATTTTTTTACTGCTTCTACCAATTTTGCAAATACAGCTGGGTAGTTCAAAGCCAATTCGGACAACACTTTGCGATCCAATTCGATGTTGGCTTTTTTTAGCAAGTTGATAAACTTACTATAAGACAAATCGTATTTGCGTACAGCGGCGTTCAAGCGGATGGACCACAAAGCGCGGGCAGTACGTTTCTTTTTGCGACGATCAACAAATGCATGTTGGCCGGCTTTCATTTTGGCTACTTTGGCAACTTTGATTTTGGATTTGCGACCCCAGCGGAAACCTTTGGTGTGCTTCAAAATCCCAGCTCTGCGTTTGCGGTGCAATAGACCGCCTTTAATTCTGGTCATAGTTTAAAAATTAGTTAGGTAATGTAATTTGAATAACGCGATTTACTGTCGGACTCAAGACAGTATCGGATTTCTTATTACGTCCTACCTTGCCGTTTTCACGGGAATTAAAATGATTTTGTCCGGCTGTGCGTTTGATAACTTTTCCATTTTTGGTCACACGAAATCTTTTCGATGTACCTTTGTGTGTCTTTAACTTTGGCATACATTATGAATTAATTTTTTACAATAATAACAGTAATTTTGTTTCCTTGTCTTTCTGTCGGCTGTTCAAATCTGGTATTTATTTCAGCATTTATTTCGGCAAGGAATTTTTTCAAACTTTCAAAGGCCAATCCAGCCTGTTGATTTTCGCGACCGCGTAAAACTATTTCTATTTTTACTTTGTCGCCTTCATTTAAAAACTTGATTGTTTGTGTTTTGCGAATATCGATATCGTGTTTGCCGATGCGCAGTGACATGCGTACTACTTTGGTATCTATAACATGTTGGTGAGCTTTGCGGATGCGCTGTTCTTTTTCTTGTTGATAACGGAACTGTCCATAGTCCATGATCTTGGCAATCGGTGGTTCAGCCTTTGGGTTGATTACCACCAAATCCAATTCTTGTTCTCTAGCCATGCGAATAGCATCGGCGGTGTTGAGTACACCCAGTGATGCGCCATCTGTGCCTAGAGTAAAGACTTGTGGATAAGAAATACTTTCATTGAATGAAAAGTTTTTCTTTGGTTCTTCTTTTTTTCGTTTGTGCGATATACGCATAAGCTAATAAATTTGTCTGATAAAACAGACAATGTGGAGGTGGCGAGAGTTGAACTCGCGTCCAGATAATTTTGAATATACCTTCTACATGCTTAGTCCACTTAGGATTTAACTATAGAGATAATAGGTGAACGAAACTCTCTATGAGCGAGCCAGATTTACTTTCGGAATAAAGCATCTGACAATACCTTAAACCTACATCTCGTAAGTGACACCGTGTTGCGCTACGAAATCTCACGCAGGCGATGGGAAGCAACTATTAAGCTGCTACCGGAGCAAAATTGCAACAACCTTCGCCGATGAAGGCGTTGGTGAAAGCAATTTTAGCTTTTGAAAATAAGTTTGCACTTATAATTTGTTTTAGGGATTTATGAGGGCTAAAACATCCTCAGCATGCGAGTGTACGCAGAAACTTCTGTCAAAAGCACGGCACCCCCGTTTAGTTTGTAAATTTTAAAACTTGACGCAACTCTCGTTGTGTATCGCGTTTCTTCAAGGCTTCACGTTTGTCGTATTGTTTTTTGCCTTTAGCTAGTGCGATTTCCATCTTTACAAAACGTTGTTTAGTATACACTGAAAGAGGGACGATTGTCAAGCCTTTTTCTTCCAATTTCCCTTGCAAATAGCGGATTTCTTTTTTTCGGAGTAATAATCGGCGGCTGTGGGTAGGGTCGTAGTCTGGAATATCGCCAGCTTGCTTATATTTAGTAATATGGGCATTGGTGAGGTAAGCGTCGCCATTGTGGAAGGTGATATAGGCACCCTTTAGTGATAAATGGCCGTCTTTGACTGATTTGACTTCTTGACCAGTGAGCACTAAGCCTGCCTGGAATTTTTCCAAGATCTCAAAATCGAATAGGGCCTTGCGGTTATCAGCTAAAGTCATATGGGTGATGGTATCATAATTTAGCGGAGAATTCAAGTTTTTAGCCTAGCTGAGAAAACATTTGTAAAAAGTTTCGTTTTGTGCTATGATTTGTTCATATTATGTCTATAAAATCACTTTCTTTACACCCCAAATTTGCTGGCTTTTTGGATGTGGTGGTCGGCCTCCTACTTTTGCTTGTTTTGAAGCAGGTGACACTGTGGTGGCTGTTGGCCATTTTTTTGGTTTTACGTATCGTTTTTTGGATGGTTTTGATCCGTTTAGTGTATTATCCTGAAAATATAAAACGCTTTTGGCATCTTTTGACTTTGACAGTCTTTCATTTGGGGGCTGTTTTATTATTGTTGTTTATCGAATGGGCGCCGTCTTGGTATTTGGTTGGACTGATTTATCTGTTATTTCCTCTGATTAGTTTTTGGTTATTACCATCCAAGAGTGAGGGGCCGCTTTCGTTTATGATGAAGCCATATCGTCGCTGGCGATTTTGGATGAGTACGTTTGGTGTGTTTGGTTTGTGGTGTGGAATTTTTGCTTCTGTATTTTTACAAGTTTTGAATATTAGCTATTGGATTTTATTAGTTATTGGCTCAGTCGTCACCGCCGCCGTTTCGATGTGGTGGTGGAAAGAATATAATATTGAAAAAAATTCTCGGTATTGGTGGTGGACTGTATGCGTTGGTATTTTTATGTTAGAAATTGCCTGGGCTTTGTTTCGTTGGCCACTGGGATATTTTGCCAGTGCGATGATTTTGGTTTGGTTTTGGTATGATATTTGGTTGTTGGCTCGGTTTCATTTGTTGCCGGCGGGCATTCACTGGCCCAAACAAATTTTCTTTTTTATTGTTAATGGTGTTTTGTTGTTATCTTTTTTAATTTTAATCGTAAAATGGAAATAAACTATGTCAATTGTCCCTCCTCATTTGCCAGCTCCAGTTTGTAATCTAGAAGATCATCGAAAATGGCAACGCATAAAAGTATTATTTGTGGCTGTTGTTTTTGGTTTGTTTGCAGGAGCGACTGGAGCATCGATGTGGCTTGGTTGGGTGTGGCCAGGATTTGGTGGTGGTGATAATTGGATTTTGTCTAGCGGTGTTAGCAATACTTCACGTGATTTATTGGATGCTCGAGCGCGAGTTGAGCTAGAGGATAGGGTTGGTGCAGTATATCGTGATTTATCAGGCGCGACCGGATTGACTTATTTGAGTCCAGACAAAAAAATCGGTGAAGCGATTTTTGTTTCTTCGGACGGTTGGTTGGCCTTGTATTATCCAACCTATAGTGGAGATTATAAAAATTGGCGCGTGTTGTTGAATAGCGGACGTTCATATACAGTCCAAAAAGTTTTGAAAGATAATAACTCGAATTTGGTATATTTAAAAATTGTTTCAGATCAAGTCGGTGCACAATTTAAAGTGGTAAATTTTGGAGCGGAAACAAAACAATTGCAGGATGTGTATGTGTTTAGCCATAATACTTGGCACCATACTTGGGTCACCAATAAAATTGTAAAATCATTTTCTCTGCCACATTTGGATTCGGCGCCGAGTACCGAAGTTGAGTTAAACGAAAGTTTTTCCGCCGGTGATTTGGTAGTAGATATACAGGGGAAAATTTTGGGAGTGGTTAGCAACGGGCAATATTTTTTGCCTAGTCAGTATATTTCCAATATATTACCAAGTGTTTTGAGTACACAGAAAATTGTTTATCGCACTCTAGGTACGTATGGATGGTTTTCTTCTGAGCAGCCAATTATTATAAAAAACGAACTCACTGCCGGTTATGCGGTTTCGCGAGTGTTTTTGAACACCTCGAAATTAAAAGCAGGGGATATTATTTTTGAAGTAAATGGACAAATAGCTGAGAGCGAAAATTTGTGGTATAATATAATTAGTAATCAAAATCTAAAATTAAAAGTTTTGCGTAAGGGCAAAATTGTTGAATTTACGCAAGACGTTTTAAAGAATTAAAAAAATAATTTTAATTTTTATTTATGTTTGCAATGCTATTTCGTCACGCCAAACTTATTTTGGTTTGGGGTGTATTGGTCGCCATATTATCAGCGGCGGTAAGTTTGTTATTTCCGTGGCAGTATAGTGCACAAAGTCAGGTGCTCATTATATCTCGTGATCGCAGTGGAGTAGATCCATATACTCAGTCCAAAGCGGCTGAACGTATCGGAGAAAATTTGGCACAAGTAATGCAGACAGATGATTTCAAAAATAAAGTGCTGGCTTCACCAACAGCGTCATTTGATAAAACTCGCTGGACAAGTTTGACCGACAGAAAACAAAAAAAACAATGGCAGAAAGATGTGGCCGGACAGATGGTGTATGGTACCAGTCTGATGAACATCACAGTCTATAGTACCAAAGAAGATGTCTTACCATTGGCGACTACTATTACCGAAACTCTCACCACTGCTGGTTGGGAATATGTCGGTGGTGATGTAGCTATCAAAACTGTGAACCAACCTATAGTATCTGCTTGGATCACTAGACCAAATATTTTATTCAATGGATTACTCGGCTTTTTGGCTGGAGTGGTTTTGTCTTGTGTTTGGGTGATAAAGTATAGACGTCATTTGTTTGGATTTTAATTTTTAAAATTGTCATCCTCGCGAATGCGGGGATCTATATAATAATTTATAAATAAAATATATGCCAGAACAAAATCCATTAGAAGATTTAATTTTACAGGCTTTAAAACCAAAAGGTTTTGATAAACTCAGTCAAACAGATCAAACTGTATATTTGGCTCAATTTGTCGCTGAGGCAGATAGACGACTAAGTATCGGTTTGGTGCCATTGTTGTCCGAAGATGGTATGAAGGAGCATTTGTCTATGACCCAAAACAATGCCACCCCACAACAATGGTCTGATTTTTGGAATAAAAATATTGAAGATTTTCCTGCAGTTATAAGTAAAATTTTAGCAGACTATATAAAAGAAATCAGCGCCGCATTTAACATGTGATTTTATGTCGGACGAGAATTTATTAAATTATAACACTGGTACCGCTGGTTTAGGTATTATTTTTGCTACTCAGAAATTTTTGCAACGTATGGACGCATTGACTAAGGAAGAAAATGTTTTGAGAAATGAACTATTAGAAATGTTGGATAATGCTAAAAAGAAAAAAATCAATAAAGTAATTAAGAATTTCAAATCATAATTTTATGAAAAAATCCGAATCTTCCTTAAATGCTCCAGAGCGTGTTAGTAAATTTGACGCAGATAAATTTGCAGTAAATGATGAAATAATTTATCGTGATCCGTCCGCTGGTTGGGTACGTGGTAAGTTGGCCAGAAAGCCTGAAGTGACTCCAGATAAGGCTATCAAAATTACCTTAACTGGTAGAGTGGAACACGTTGTACATATACCGCCAAAATTGGTTGAATTTTCGTCAACTACTGGTCGGGTGAGACGGGTGAAATATGATGGTAAGGAATATGGCGTGGGCGATGTTCACATCGGACCAAACGGAGAAATTTGGTATGATCTGACAGATCCTGCTACTCCGACTCGTGTAGTATTGAGAAAAATAGATCAAGAGGTGATTCGTAATTTGAGTGAAATTTCAAAAATTGAAACCAAGCTAACAACTGCGGGTACTGGTGATATTGCACGCTTGGTTACTGAAGTAAAAAAAGTTCAAGGCGAGAAGCGCACAGAATTAATGAAACAAATAAATGATTTGGAATTAAAAATCAAGGAAATGCATCACCAAATATCTGATTTAGGTGAATTGTCTGAATTGGAAGCTGGACAGATGGTGACTGTGTCTGCAGAAATTAAAAAAATAAAATCTGCGATAGATGCGGCGATAAGAAAATTGGATACCGAAATTAGTGAAATCATTGCCAAGGAGGAAAAAAGTGGGGAAGTTAAAGAAAGAAAAGAAAATGCCGAGACATTTCAAACTATGATTGATAGAGAGTTTGCTGGTATTGATAGAACTGCAAAAATAAAATTTGACAGTGAACATGCTAAATGGGTAAAAAAATCTGAAGCATTTGAACGTTGGGATAGCGAAAGAAAGGTGTTGACGGAAGCGTTGAAGGCTGCCAAAAATGATAATGCTTTGAAAGCCGTAGCACAAAGAGCTATCGATGATTTTGACCGTGATCCACGAAATATACCGCGTCCTGTAAAACCACCACCAGAAAAGACATTTGAAAAACCAAGTGGTAATCCAATAAAACAAGAAGAAATTACTATACAAATATTTAATGATTTGACAGCTGCTAGGTTGGCTTTTGATACTGCCAATGCAGTTGTTCCACCAGCCACTCCACCAGTTTTTAGATTTGCAGATTTTTTGGATTCAGTTGATGCAAAAAGAAAAGCAAACGCTGCAAAGGAGGGTCTTACGGATTATCTGCACCCTGGTCGAGTTCTGTCACAGTTGAGTCCTCGTGCTATTGAAACAATAAAAATAATAAAGGAGATGATTGAAGAATGGAAAAATCTACAAGAAACCGAAGCTTTCAATTTCAAAAAAGAAAAAGCCGAATTGGAAGCAGACGTAGAAAGATTGGTCTTCAAACTACAAACACAAACAGGTGTTTCAAGATTAGAGACAAGACTTGAGGCTATCCGAACTAATATTACAGCATTAAAATCGTCTACTGCGGGTGTGGACAAAGTTATGATTGATTATTGGCGTGAGTTAGGTAACTTAGAAAAAGATATATTGAGTGCTGAACTAAAGACAAAAGCCAGTACAACAGAAAGAGAAGTGAAATTTGTCGATTTACCCCGCGGTATAATGAAGGAAATGATGTTGGCCAAGCCAGCTGAGTTCAAAGAGGTTGTAAAACAATCCTATGACGCAGTTATCAGTGAAGGCAAATCTACTAGTGATCTTGAACTAGCGATGGCCAAATGGTTGGATGGAATAGATGTGGATGCGACGACACCACCACTACGAGGCAGGATGGCCCAATATGGTATCAAAGATTGGGAAGGTTTTAGAAAACAATTCAAAAATAAATTATCCAAGGATTTTTCACTGTTGATGATGGCCAATACTGATAGTCAGTTGCGCAATTTGTTGACTCAAAAAATTGCTGATATAAAAAATAATCCGGCTCGTTGGAAATTCTATACAAAAGATTTTTGGAGGGAAATAAGACAAGAACACTGGGACACTTCGACCTTTGTTAATATGAAAGCCTCGATGGCTGCGCGTATGGGAATAAATATAGCTGTGTTGGGTACTATCGGCGGCGGTCTTAGCCTTGCGTTAAAATTGGTACCTATTCCAGGGGTGGTGAAAGCAGGTATAGTTGGTAGTGCTGTTGGTTTTGCCAAGGCAGGAATACAAAGAATAATGGGCAAAGACACAAACTATTATTCGAAAGAACAAGAAAGAGCAAAAAAAGTTGCTGATGAAAAGAAAAAACAATTTATTACCGATGAACTAATGAGTAAAATGTTTACCACAGATGTTTTAAATCCAGGAATAAAACCAGAACAGGTTGATATGATGGCTGACATGTTTACTATATCCATGCGTAAAGTGACTGGTAAAAAAGAAGGTCAAGAATTAGCTGTGACTGATGGCACTGAAACTATCACTCTAAAGGGTGATACTGTGTGTATGTTCCATGAGATGTTGAAAAATGCGGCAGAGGCGGAGGGAGTAGATGTTGAAGACAAAAAAATTCGATTGGAATTTGCCAAAGCATTATATGCGTTACACAATAATGATGCAATAAAAGTACAAGAACAAGATCCTATAGAAGTACGCGCATGGCAAAAAATAATAGATATATATTCTGGAAAAAGTTCGGTTGCTTCGCGTGGTGGACAATCCCCAGATATGTTGCGCAGACAAGGACTAGGAGCGCAAGCAGATGAATTGGAGAAAAAACAAAAAATGGATTTTGGTACTCAAGCTATGATAACTGCCGGCATGGGTGGTTCTGTTGCAGCGGTGATGGTTTATAATAGTGATATTGGTCGTGGTGTTTTGGGAGCTACCATTTTTGGTTTGGCTGGAGAGAAAGCCGGTTTGAAATCAGAGCGCAATTCAGCAGATAGAGATAGTATCCAGCATGTTGAGTCAAATTTGTTTCAAATAAATACACATATAAATGATGCTTTGACAGGAGGTTCACACACGGTCTCTGATGGTCATACAAAAATGACCAAAGAGTATTATGATTTATTTTCGGTACTTTTGGCAGGTCGTTCGTTGAATGAATTGACTTTGACCAACATTCCAGCGGACGATTTAAAATATTATCAGAAACACGCGAAAGACGTGGCGGGAATGTTACAAAGAAATACAAAATATCGCAGTATCGTTGAAGGAACAATCCGCGAAATTTCACGTTCTGGTTTGTTGGAAAAAGCTGGCTTTATGGCTTGCTTGGCAAATATCCAAAATACTACTACTCACATGGGTAAAGCGGCAGAGAATAGTATGGGTACAAAATTTGGTAGCGCCGCTCGAAGACATATTAGAGCTGTTATATATGCTGGAATTGGTTTAGGAACATTTTTGCTTGTTGGTCAAGGTATTGAGGCAGCAAAACACCATTTATCCACTGAGACATCAGCATCTGGAACTGGTCGCCCTGAAGGTTCAGCTATCGTCGGAGGTGCTAGAGTTGTGGCTGGAGGAATTCCATCGGATCACGTACCTATGGCTCATTATGCGGATGTTCATCCATCTGCCCCAAAAGATGTTTTTGAAGCGTCCCGTCCAGATGTAGTACCAACCGCCGAAGTTCCAGAATCATTCAATGTTCGTCCTGCCGGTTTAGTTGAAGCTCCGACAAAAGTTTCTGGTGGTGTGTCAGATTGGGAACATCAGATGAAAGCGAAACTTGGTATCACAGAACATTATAATAAAAACGGATCACTAAAATTTGTTGAGCATTCATTGCGTTTCCATCCTGATAAACCAAATGTGGTGGATGGTATTAATACAAAAGAAATAATTCCAGGCGCGAAAATTACTTTGACCCATTCTGATGGTACAGATGTAAAAGATGTTCACGGTAAAGTGGTGGAATTTAAATTTTCAAAAGGTGACAGTGTGTCACGTGCTATGGATCATTTGCGAAGTAGCGCCAAAGGTTTGTTGAAAGCAGGCGAGATACCAACAGTCAGAGTGTCTGGCAATGTCCAAGTTGGTGATGATAATGGTCACTCCATGATCGAAAAGCATGTGGGAGGAAAAACTCATATTGAACAAGGTGATCGCATTCCTAAAGGTGGTAAATTTACAAAAGAGGGAGCGGGTGATTTATTTGAACCGATTACTGGTGAGCCGACTGGTTTTAATAAAACTGGTGCCGGTCATCTTTTTGATGATATTCCTAGTCACTCAGCCGGTTTCAATAAAAGTGGTGCAGGTGAACTCTTTGATGATATTCCTAGTCCGCGTAGTGGGGTGGCTGAAGTGCAACCTTTTGTTGCCGAAAGCTCAGGTTCTTCAATCAAATGGTCCACTGGTGGCGCGATAGAAAATAAGGCTGGTCTTGAGGCGATGCTTCATGGTACACAACCAGGCGGAGCTGTCGAAGCTGGCGCGCCACAAGTTGCAAAAGTTGGTGGGGTGGTTGAAGCTGCTGGTGCAGGTGGTGTCAAAGGTGGAACTCCAGAAGTAGCGGTACAATCTGTCGGGAATAAAATTGAGACAGTCGCCTCTATAGAAAGCGCAGTAGAAATTCCTGCTGAAATTCCTGAGGAGTTGAGACCACAATATTTGGAATGGGCGGATGTCAAAGAAAATTTTGTTAGTTCATTTAGCAAGGATCTAAATATTGATATAAAAGACAATAGTGGAATTTTGTCGAAGTTGATGAATCAATTGGATGCTGGTATTAAGGCAAATCCAAATTGGTTGAAGGATGCTGATGTCCGACAAATTTTGGATAATCCTAATTTGACTACCGGAGATAAATTGAGTAATTTGATGGTGGTGATGGGTGAAAAAAATCTATTAATACCACCACTTTCTCCAGAAGAGCAATTGATTTTTAGTGATGTTTCCAAAATTGAACCCGATGATAATACTTTTGAAAGGTTTAATATGAAAGATGCTAAGGGAAATGAGTATATAGCAGGGGTGGTAAAAGGGGAAGGTTCCCATGTGGCAGTTTATCAAGATGTTGCCACCGGAAAAACCTTTATTCAGACCGATCCAAATATATCGTTTACTCGCAAATGGTTTGGGAACCTATTTAAGGATGTCAAGTAGTGATAGTAAAATAATAAGCCTTAAAGCCCTGAAATTCAGGGCTTTTTTAATTTGTATAGATTGGCTAAAATAAAGCAAAATATGTCCAAAAACTACCTTTTATTCGTAATGGGGTATTGACAAGGTTCCTATATTATGCTATACTTATCCGTTATGCTGATGAATAGGTAAAGACTGTCAGCAAGCATCTATTTATAGATCTGAGAGAGGTCTAGAGATAGATAGGTCAAGATACTATATATTATCATTATATATTGCCGACTCTCTCACCATGGAGAGTTTTTTTACATCATTGTCAGCCAGAGTTTAGTGAATGAGAATTTCTTTAAACTCGGACTGATAAAGTCCATTAAGTTCTTTACAATATATACGCAACTACTAAAAAATCATCTGTGTGGGAGTAAGTCTGTGATAGTCATAGCTTTACTCCCACACAGGTGGAGGTGAGTGACTTCGGTTGCTCTTCTCCCTGGGTTAGGGAGAAACGTCGGAAGATCGTCGAAACGTTCGTCAACGTCCGAAAGTCTCAACAAGTCGGTAACCAACCACGACTGTGAGAGACACCTCAAGGAGTCCCAGATGAAGTGCCCGAACTGCTCCCATGAGATCGCTGTCAATCCCACCCCGAACAACTGCCCGGAGTGCGGGTACCTGCTGCTGACCGCTCCGATCGCGATGCGGCCGCCGCGTCTGGTCGGTTCCTTCGATTGCGTCCAGCAGGAAGAGGAGCCGCGCCAGCAGCCTCGTCCCGCCCAGCGCCAGCCGGAAGTCGCCGCGCCCAAGAAGTCGTTCCCGTGGCTGCTCACGCTCATCGCGATTTTCGCGGTGGTGGGAGCGGCCGCCTCGGTCGGCCACTGGATCCACTGGGGAGAGGTCGGAACGACCGTCGGCGACATGGCGAGCAGCGCCAAGACCCACGAGAACCAGACCGTCACCCGCGTCAACAGCGCGATCGTCGGTTCGGTTGGTTACGTGGTCGCCCAGGCGCGCGTCAACGCATCCGCCATTCGTGGCGATGTGGCTGGTGTTCTCGCGCAAGAGAACGTCAACGCATCCGCCATTCGCGGCGACGTGGCTGGCGCTCGAAGTGACGTGGCCGCGGTGAAGGCTCAGATCATGGCCAATGACTCGGTGATCCGCCGGGACATCATCAACCAGGGTCAGAGCACTCGCCGGGCCATCTGGCGCATCCGCTCCGAGCAAGTCCGCCCCAACGCGGTCGACAACAACACGGCCACCAAGGCCGACGTCGACCAGGCCAAGCGCGATTTGCAGGACTGGATGACGGCCAACCGGATGAAGGTCGTCGTGGCCCCTTCGGCCGCCCCGACTCCGACTCCGACGGCCGCTCCGGCCCGCTAGCCTCCCCGGCTAGCAGTAGTTGCGTAGGGGACCAGGTGCGACTTTCGCCCTGGTCCCCGCCAACTTCTCCTCTGTCTTTAGAGGAGACACTATTATCTGACGACGCTGATTATTGAGCGTCGAAAGGTTAGTGGCAAGACAAAAATCCCAAACAGGGTGCCCGAGCAATCGGGCCACTGGTTTAGATAATAAGAGATTGTTATCTGAAACGGTGGTATAAAAACCATCTCGTTCCTTTCAATATTATCCCAGCAAAATTTCCCATCGCGAAGAAAGAGTATTGTAATAATATTTTTTCTTAGCGATGGGAGAATGTCCTCCCCACGTGAGCCGGAACCGCTCCGGTAAATATGGTTGGGGACCACCCACAAGGAGAGGCAGATGCTTCGCAGTTTCCTCGTGGCGACCATCGTCGCCATCACCGCGTTCGCGGTCGGGGCCAAGCCGTGCTTGGCGCAAGAGCAGGATACCGTCGTCACCCCCCAGCCGAACCAGACCGTCGAGGTCACGGTTTTGCCTGGTGGTGATGTGACGGTGGTCACCCCTCCCACCATCACGAAGCCGTCGTTGATTCACGCAGAACTCGGCCTCAAGGCCGGCTACATCGCGGGCAACGCGCCCTCGATGGTGGTCATGCCGAACGTCGGCTTGACCCTGCGTCTCTCGAACGACTGGTTCCTTCGCGCCTCGGCCGCTGGTGGCCTCGCTCGGCATGGTTCCGTGACCGACTTCAACGTCGGCCTCGGGGTGTGGGTTTCCGATTACTTCCGCCTGACGCTTTCGGGTGGGCAGATTGTCCAACGGACACCTGCCTTCGCCTGGAACCAGGGCGCGCTGGTCGGATCTCTTTCCGCCGATTACTTCCTCGGCCCCCACGCGTTCGTCGGGGTGGAAGGTTTCGGTGGTCCGAGCTGGGACCAACTCGATCAGCTCAGTAGCTCCCTCGGGGGCAAGCTGAACATCGGCTGGCGTTTCTGATCTACGGATCAGGCACCATGCTCCTTCTCGCGTCATGTTTATGATGATGCGAAGAGTGAGCGGTGAGCCAGCATTCCTGACACCGGGGGGAGCTATGATAGCACCTTGTGTCAGGCTCCCTTCTTAGTGAATATATTATGTGTTCATTGAGAAGGGAAGTTACTGATAGCTATTTGACAATTTAAAGACTAGTTAAAAAATAATAAACCTGCGCGGGGAATTTAGCATATATCCAAATATATTCTGAATTCCCCGCGCAGGCAGCCTTCGCGCTGTGTGGGAGTTTCGGTCCTAGACCGAAGCGACTCCCGCACTACGCGGGGGAGTGTGCTGTGAGAGGTACGAGACAGTCTCCGACGGTTGGCAACTTCGCTGACCTGAGGAAAAGGGTTTCTTTTGGAGGATACGTCCAGATGGCTACCAAGCTCATCAAGCTGGCCGCGAGCTGCGCGGCGGTGTTCTGTTTCTTCACCCTTTCGGTCGGTTGCGAAAGCGCTCCGACCATCCCGGCCGACATCGATGGCGGTTCGGTCGACACCGGCACCATCGACAACGACGCCGATGCGGGCACGACTGACGCCAACCCGTGCGACGACGGCAACGCCTGCACGACCGACAAGTACGTCGCCGACACGTGCATCTACATCGCCATCGTCGCGCCCTGCGACGACGGCAACGCCTGCACGACTGGCGAGATGTGCAACTTCGTCGGCATCTGCGGCGGCGCCACGCCCACGCAGTGCGACGACAACAGCGCCTGCACCACTGATACCTGCGACTCGACCAAGGGTTGTGTCTTCGCGGCCAACGCGGCCTGCGACGACGGTGACCTTTGCACCACCGACACCTGCGACCCGACCAAGGGCTGCGTCTTCGCGGCGAATACCTGCGACGACGGCAACGCCTGCACCACCGACCTCTGCACCACCGGGGGCAACTGCTCCCACCTGCCGACGTCGGCTGCTTGCGACGACGGCAACGTGTGCACCTCGGGCGACACCTGCGTGACCGGCACCTGCGCCGGAACCGCCGTCACCTGCGACGACGGCAACGTGTGCACCGACGACGCCTGCGTTCCAAACGTGGGCTGCATGCATGGCATCAACGTGATGCCCTGCGACGACGGCAGCGCGTGCACCTCGGGCGACACCTGTTTCGGTGGCGCTTGCGCCGGAACGGCGGTCTCGTGCGACGACAACAACCCGTGCACGAACGACCTGTGCGACGGGGCCGTGGGGTGCGACTTCGCCCCCGCGACCTGCGACGACGGCGATCCGTGCACCATCGACACCTGCGACGCGGCAACCGGCTGCGCCTTCGCCGACAAGGTCTGCGACGACGGAAAAGTCTGGACCTGGGACAACTGTGACGCCTCTGGGTGGTACACCGGAACGGCCGGCGCGTGCTATTTCGACAACAAGTCGGGCGCCTGCCAGAAGGACTCGGACTGCACGGACAGCAATCCGTGTACGTTCGACGTGTGCAACCCGTTCACCGGGACCTGCAACGCGCCGTTGCAGGTCAGCTGCAACGACGGCAATCCCTGCACCTTGGATTATTGCCTCCCCGCACCCGGCTGCGTCAACGACGCGAAGGTGTGCAACGACGGCAACGCCAAGACAGCGGACTCCTGCAGCGCAGCCACGGGAGTCTGTGTCTTCACGCCCATTTCGCAACCGCCCGTCAACCCGCCCGACACCGTCAAGATCGAAGTCCAGTGCGGAGCGTTTTCCGGGGAAGTTCATCCCATGTACGGGCTGACGGCTGATGGCAAGGGGTTCGATCCCTTCGGCCTGACGACCGGCACCGCGCCGTATGTGAACAACCTGCTCAAGGCGCAACTGTGCGTCTGGGGTTCGGAGATCGCGGTGCGTGACCTGTCCACGCCGTACCAGCTGTGGTTCGGTTGCGACAGCCCCACGAAGCTGGACGTCTGCGTCGTCAAGGTGAACGGTTTGCTCGTGCCCAACAAGTACGTGCATCACCTCAACGCCTGCATGGGCGGCGGCCAGGGCAACATCCAGCTTACCCCGGAGGACTTCGGCTGCAAGTAGCCGTCTAGTCGCTCGGGAATTTATCCGATTTATATTAATCGGCGGGGATACCAGCTTGACAACTGGGATTCCTCGAGAGGCCATTGTGGCCAAACCTGACCCATTTCGGGTCGCCGTATTTCGCGACGAGAGATCGTAGCGGAGTCGGTCAGCCGGGGCACTCAAAGGAGTGCCCCACCGTCTTGAATTCATAATCTCGGTTGTGAGTTGAAGATGGAAATACTATTATCTCCATTACAAAAACACCGCCCTTCTCTCGGGTGGTTTTTTGTTTGTCTTTTTAGTGAATTTTTGATACAATATTTATATGTTTAAAAGAAATAATCAAGACAATCCGCCAAATTTATTATTTCCGCGTCTATCTCCCTGGGAGCAAGAATTTACCATGGGTGCTGCGGCGATTTTATTATTTTGGTCGCTGTTGTTGCTTTTGCCATTGCAGATGTTTTTGAGTTTTGGTGTGGCCATACTGGCGATATTTTTGGTGATTGCCTTTATTTTTAAACTAGAATTACTTTTTTATATTCTTACCACCGTCTCTTTTTTCACCGGTTGGGAGATTTCTTTTTCGAAATATGAATGGGCGAGAAATGTGGTTTATCTTTCTTCGGTGAATGCGCCGCTAGGGGATTTTATCGGGGTAATGTTGCTCGGTTTGTCTCTGTTGGCGATTATTTTTGGGCGTTTACATCCGGTTTGGAAAGATAAAAAGATTTTAATTAAACTATCTGGTTTGTATTTATTATTCTTGTTGTGGTCGTTAGTCTGCGCTTTATTTGCGTATGATCACAATTGGTCTGCCAGCATGAAATACTTGGCACGTAACATGACTTTTGTGTATGTGGTGTTTGTGGTAATGCCGGTGATTTTGATAGACAAATTAGAAACGGTAAAAAACATTTTGAAAATTTGGTTTGGAGTGGGACTATTAGCGGCACTGTTCGGTCTGTCTTCCTTGTATTTTTTCGCTCAGACTGGTTGGCCACGGGTGACACCGTACGGCATCGCTGGTTTTGCTCCGCTAGGTTATAACCATAATTTGATTGCTGAAGTTTTGGTAGTGGTACTACCAGCGGGATTGTATTTATTTTTGAAAGCCAAAACTGATAAATTGAAACAAAGATATTTTTGGGGGATGATTTTGACTTTACTCGCGGCACTTCTAACATTGTCTCGTGCGGCATGGGTTACTATTTTTGCTCAGTTGGCAGTATTGGGTGTTGTTTATTTTGAAGAGATAAAATTAAGATTTAAGAAAATTTCTAATTTTAATTTTTTGATATCGCTGTTGGTGGCGGCGGTGTTTGCATATATGGTGTTCTTTTTGACCACTCCGATTGTCCAAAGTTCTACCAGCTCACGTTTTGCGATGACGGAAATTTCATTTTTCTATGCCAATCGTTCACCAGTGTTTGGTTATGGACCAGGGATGTTTGTCCAGTTGCTTAGTTCAGTCCAAGATTGGACACAGGAATATGGTTCAGCATTAGATTCTCATGGGATTGTACAAAAAATAATTGTCGAAGATGGTTATGTTGGTTTGATTTTAATCTTGATATTTTTGACATATTTGTTTAAAACATTGTGGACGGCGTATAAGGTGAGTGATGACAAGGAATTGTATATGATATTGTTTATGTCGGTAGTTGGAGCGGTGATTTTCCAATTTTTTAATACTTCTTATTTTACCAGTGTGATGTGGCTACCGATTGGATTGGCTTTGAGCGCGGCTACTTTTTTGAAAAAAGATTTGTAATTTATGAAACACATTGTACAGATCATTCCGGCACTAGGATATGGGGGAGCCGAACGAATGGTAGTGGATTTGATAAACAATAGTGATAGTGCAAAATATCGTTTTTCGGTAATTGTTTTTTTTGATAATACACCACTGAAAGCTCTGGTTGAAAAAAAGGCAGAAGTGATTTTGATAGAAAAAAAATCCAAATTTGATCTGGGTTTTTTAAAACGTTTAGAAAAAAAATTGATCGAATTGAAACCAGACGTTGTACACGGACATTTATTTGCTGGTGATTTTTGGGGACGATTGGCGGCTCACAAAGTGGGTGTGCCATTTTTGAGTACTGAACATAATCTCAACTATGAGGATGGGCGGTTGAAAAATTTTATTAAAAAATATTTGTCCAAAGACCACGATTATTATGTAGCCTGTTCCGAAGCTGTCTCGAAATATATGCGTGTGGTTTATGATAACCGGAATAAAATCACGGTAATTTATAATGGCATTGATTTGAATCGGTTTGCCAATATACCGCCTTCTACATGGCAAGAACCGTTGCAATTTTTGATGATGGGACGTTTAGTGGAACAGAAGGGTCATTTTTTTGCTTTGGCCGCACTGAACAAATTGAAAAATCTTTCTTGGCACTTGACTATAGTGGGAGCGGGGATTGAAAAAAATAGTTTGATGGAATTCGTTAAAATAAATAATTTTGCCGACAGGGTCACATTTGTAGAGCCAGTGGCACAAGTAGAAAAATATTATAGCCAAGCCGATGTTTTGCTGATACCGTCTATTTGGGAAGGATTGGGAGTGGTGGCGATGGAAGCTATGGCCAGTGGACGATTGGTATTGGCTTCTAGTGTAGATGGTTTGAAAGAAATAATAGAGGGCAAAGAAACTGGTATATTGGTCGAACCAAAAAATATTTCAGATTGGGTAGAAAAAATTAAATATATTTTTGAACATCAGGATGAAAGTAAACAGTTGGCAAAAAACGCACAAAAATACGCCAAAGATAATTTTAGCGTAGAGTTGATGGTAAAAAAATACGATGAAGTCTATTCTTTGGTAGCTAATAAATAACAATCCAAAATTTCCATTTGTTTTTCTTTTTTTCTAAATTGTTTGTTGAGATGGGGAGTAAGGTTGTCAATATAATCGTCTTGCAGAACAGTGATAGGTACAATTTTGATTTTGCCAAAACCAGCTTTATTAAATTCTGTTACATAATCATTTGGCCTCCAACGGTTTGGTGAACCAAGAAACTTGGTCAGTTGATAAAAAATATTTGAGTAGCGATAGATATTTTGTGGGTCCACATCTTTTATCCACCTAGAGTGGGTCATCATGTCGATTTGTATCACTACTTTGGTACCAGATTTACTGATTTGTCCGATTTCTTTGATTACTTGTGCTGGGTCGACAAAATGTTCAAAGGCGGCTTGACTGACAATCAGGTCTATTTTTTTATCCAAAAAATGTTGCAAAGAAAATTTTTTGTCTGCTATGTATTGAATTTTTCCAGTTTGGTTGTTTTTAAATAATCCGATTTCTTTTTCCAGGTAGTTTTTTTGTTTTTCATCTGTGGCGATAGTATTAATAAATTTATCATAAAGTTCACTCGAGGCTTGGTCAATCAATTTAAATTTATCTAAGGCAAAATATCGGTTAGCACCACGCGCTAAAAAATTCAAACCCACGCCCAAATCAGCACCTGGACCAAGCTCTAGGATATTTAGATTGGTGATGTCGTTGTTTTGGCAATATTTTTTTAGTTGTTCGAGCCAATCGTTGACCACTTTGATATCATAATCTATCACTTTTTCCAAATCCAAAGTGGAAAATGTACGTGGTGTTAGGTAGCCTTTTACTTCGTGGCGAATTTTATTTAAAACTAAAATTCCTGTTCCAGCGCAATGATAATAGCAATGAGTTAGCCAATTTTTTTTAGAAATTTTTGTGTAGTCCATATTTATAAATAATAAGTTGATTATACCACAGATTTAAGGTAAAATATATACATCATATATAACTGTTTTTATGTCTGTAAAAATGCCGGTGGATTGTGTGGTGGCTCTGACCTATCGTTGCAATTCACGTTGTACCATGTGTGATATATGGAAGATAAAAGATTCTCCCGAATTGATGTTGTCCGATTTGGAAAAATTGCCGGATAGTTTGCGAGATGTAAACTTGTCTGGTGGTGAACCATTTTTGCGCACAGATTTACCAGAGATTGTGGCGACGATAAAAAAGACCTGTCCCAAGGCTCGCATTGTGATTTCTTCCAACGGTTTTCTTACTTCGACTATAGACAAGATAATGACCAAGATTTTGAAAATCGCTCCTGATGTTGGGGTAGCGTTTTCTATTGATGGTATTGGCGAGATGCACAATGAGATGCGTGGCATCCCAGGTGGGTTTGATCGTGTGATGGATACCATCAAACTGCTCAAAGGTATGGGCGTGACCAATCTGCGCTTGGCGTTTACCATTACCGAACAAAATGTAAATCATTTTACAAAAGTTTACGATTTGGCGCAGGAACTTGGTGTTCAGTTCACTCATAGTTTTGCTCAGAGTAGTGAATTTTATTTTGGTGGAAAACAAAATGTGAATAGTCCGCGACGCGATTTACTTGAGACAGCTTATCAATATATTATCAACCAAGAATTAAAAAGTTGGAATATCAAACGCTGGGCACGCGCCTATTTTGCCAACGGGATGTTTCAATTTATTACCAGCAAAAATCCGGTTTTAGACAATGCACCAGGGCGCGAGTTTTTCTTTTTAGATCCTAGTGGTGATATTTATCCATCTGTCGTACACAATGTGATCTTGGGTAATATCCATACAATTAGTAATTTTACGGATTTTTGGAAAAGTTTATCAGTAGAGGAACAAAGAAAAAAAGTAGACGAACTGAAAGTGCCCGTCTGGATGATTTGTACCGCGCGTACGGCTATCATGCATCATCCGTTGGCGGTTGGATTTTGGATTTTAAAAAATAAGTTTTTTGGTTATAAAGTTTAACTGTTATGAAAATATTACTTGTAAACAAATTCTGGTATCCACGAGGTGGAACAGAGAAGATGGCGTTGTTGACAAAGGAGCTTTTGGAAAAGGCCGGCCATCAAGTTGAAGTGTTTGGGATGAATCACCCAGAAAATTTATTTTTTAATAAATATTTCACCGATTTTGTTGATTATAAAAATTTGGGTTTTTTTTCAAAAATAAAGTTTGGCGCACGCGTGATTTATAATGCTCAGGCGAAGCGCAATCTGTCCAAATTATTGTCCGATTGGAAACCAGACGTAGTTCATTTTCACAATGTCTATCACCAGCTTTCATGTTCGGTGGTTGAGGCCGTGGCGGAGAAAAAAATAAAATCGGTAATGACCCTACATGATTATAAATTCATCAGCCCAAATTACAGTTTGTATCATCATGGTAAAATTTTTCAAGAGGGTGTGGGTGGAAAATATTACCGCTGTCTTTTGAATAATTGTATGGAAAACATTTCAGATAGTTTGCTGGCTACGCTCGAGGCCTATTTTGTGGATGGCAAAGGATACAAAGAGATGATTGGTAAATATCTCAGTCCAAGTAATTTTTTACGTGATAAATTTATCAAGGCGGGTTTTAAGGCCGAATCGATTTTACATCTACCCAATGCACTCGCGGATAGCGAATTTAATTTTTCAAAAGGGGATAATGGTTATGTGGCGTACGTGGGGCGTCTGTCTAGTGAAAAAGGCGCGCGCTTTTTGTTATCTGCCGCTCAACAGTTGCCTAAAATTAATTTTAAAATAGTAGGTGACGGTCCAGAGAGAAAAGAATTAGAAAAAATCAAAACAGATAAAAAATTGACCAACGTCGAATTTGTCGGACAAAAAAATGGTATAGAATTTGAAAAATTAATAGCAGGTGCACGATTATTGGTAGCACCATCGGTCTGGTATGAAAATGCGCCACTAAGTATTTTGGAAGCCAAAGCGCATGGTAAAATCGTAATCGCCAGTGATATTGGGGGAATTGCTGAAATGTTACCAAAAGAATTATTGGTCAATCCAGCCGACGAAAATGCGCTAGCAAAAAAAATAAAAGAGTGGTTTGATAAAAATGAAGATGAGCGCCAAGCGATGGGCGATAAATTATTTGCTCAGGCGCAATCAGAAAACAGTTCAGAAGTTTATCTAAAAAATTTATTAAAAGTTTATTCTGCGAATGAATAAAAATTTTTACAGGACAATCGTCGCCATTTTCTTTGGGCTATTCGTGTCCGTGTTTTGTTATTTCAATTTTTTTGCCAAGTCAGCACCTATTTTAGCCAATTACTATTTACGTTGGGATATACCTTCCAGTGAATTGGAAAATTTGGCCAAATGGGATCTGATAATTATCGACATGGAAAACCAGGTTTCCAATCCGGATAAAATAAGAAGAATTAGACAGCTGAATCCGAATATAAAAATTTTGGCTTATGTCACTTCTCAAGAAATAAAGAGTGGTACCATGGGAACGATGCGCACCAAATTAAAAAATGGTATTAGTGATAGTTGGTATTTGCGTCGCAGTAATGGTGATAAAATGTCATATTGGCCAGGCACGACCATGTTGAATCCTACCAATCTCTGTCCGCTTAGCGGTGGTCAGAGATGGAATGATTATCTAGCCAGTTTTATGACCAACGAAGTTTTGTCCACCGGTCTGTGGGACGGAATTTTTTATGATAATGCTTGGGGTGATCTCACTTGGTTTTCTGGCAGTGATGTGGATTTGAATTTTGATGGACAACCAGATAGTGATATCAATAAAAATTGGAATACTGGCATGACGAGAATTTTTAATCTCACTCGCGATTTGTCCGGTGCCAAATATGTGATCGTAGGCAATGCTATGACTCGTGAATATGCCAACGATCTCAATGGTATGATGTATGAAAATTTTCAGAATCATGTTTGGCGTGATGTGATGTATGCCATTCGCACGGAGATGAACGGCAATTTGAAACCCCGCATTATCATTATTAATGGTAATACCAACAACACCGGCAACAAACAAGATTACCAAACTATGCGCTATGGATTGGGGAGTGCGTTGGTTGGTGGTGCCTATTATTCTTTTGATTATGGTGACCAAAATCACGAACAAACTTGGTGGTATGATGAATATGATGTGGAGTTGGGTAATCCAACAGGTGAAGCGCGTACTAACAGCGGTGGCACTCAAGTTAAAGAAGATGTCTGGCGCCGAGATTTTGAAAATGGAATTGCACTGGTAAATTCTACTGGTAATACTCAAACGGTGAATTTGGGAGAAGATTATGAAAAAATAATTGGCAAACAGGATCCGTCCACCAATGATGGTTCGATAGTCGATAAGGTATCGCTCAATGCACGTGATGGTTTGGTGTTGAGAAAAGTAACTCAAAATTTATTTGATGTTCCTTTCAAAAATGGTAACTTAGTAACATTTTATAATATTAGAGGACAGAGAGCACGAAACGGTTTCTTTGCATTCGTTTCGGATGTCGCTGGTGGCGCGCGCGTGTTTGTAGGAGATTTGAACGGTGACGGTAATAATGAAAAAATAGTTGGAAATAGTGGCCGAGTACAAATTTTTAATTCTACCAATCAAAATTGGTTTGATAGTTATCCATTTGGCGGAAGTAATACTAGAGAAATACGTTTTAGTGTTGGTGAAAGTGCCAACGGTGAAATAAAAATTTTGGTTACACCGACAGTCGGCAATCGTGGTGAATTGTACAATTATCACGGTGGCATGATTAAAGAAGATTTTTATCCGTTTGGTACAAAATATAATGCTGGTTTTTATGGGGCATTGGGAAATTTTAGTGGTGGTTTTGATTTGGAAGCGGTGATTGGCTCTGGCGGTGGTAGAGTAGGGGAAGTATTGATTTTTGATGCCAATTTACAAAAGATAAAATACCGATTTTTTCCTTATGACAAGAAATTTACTGGCAAAGTAAAAGTGGCCGCTGGTGATGTGGATGGGGATGGTAAGGCAGAGATAATCACTCTGGCCAAAGTCGGTACCAAAAATATTGTTCGAATTTTTGATAATAAAGGCAAGAAATTGTCTGAATTTTCGGTCATTAGTCCATTGGGTGGAGGGGACCTGAATATCGGCGCTACGGATGTCAATTTTGATGGAAAAGACGAGGTTGTGGTGGATGGGGGTTAATGGTAGGAAATGGGTGTTGTTTGGTGTCAATTTCGAGGCTAATATAAGCGAAAATATAAGAAGTGAATAACTCGGGAGTACCTCTTGACAAAGGTACGTTTTTGTGCTATTATATACAGTTATTATTCAAAATAGAATAATAGTATCAATTAGCTCTTTACAATCAATACTTGGTAGAAATTTGCACGATGACTGTGGGTTAAAACATTTAATCTAGAGTCATCGTGCAAAACCCCGTTCGGGGAAGTGACAGAGGTGCCGGAGCGTTTCCGGTGCTAAAGTTGCTTTGCCGCACGAGGTGGGGAGAAAGATCGTGGCTGACCAGAACCAGACCCAAATGGGTATCGGCGTCCCAGCAGTCCCCGTCGTCGATCAGACGGGTTCCAACAACCCCAACGCGCACCCGTGGTTCGACAAAGAACGGGAAAATGACCGGGACGCGGCGCCCCCGTCGAAGCAGTGGTCGCCCATGGCGTTCGTCAACATGGCGATCATCGCTGTCTTGGTGGGAGTCGTCGCGGTGGTCGTCGTGAACTCCTCGAGCATCGGCACGCTCGAGAGCGACGTCCTCGGCCTCAAGGCCGAGGACGTTCGGCTCGACGGCCGCATCACGGCCGAGCACGACTGGACGGCCGCCGAGCTCGCGCTGAAGGCGACCGCGACCGACGTCGAGAGCGACATCCAGGCGTTGAAGGACGCCAAGGTGGAGGTTTCGGTTCTCGCGGCTCTCAAGAAGGAGATTGCCGAGAGCAACGGCAAGGAGGCCACCGAGTTGGCCAACAAGTTGTTGCTGAAGGTGGACACGAAGACGGTCCAGGCCATGTCGCGGCGCATGAGCCGCTACAACACGCGCTTGCAGGCGGTCGAGAAGATCGTTCTGCCCCCGCCGGTCGAACCTGCTCCGGCGCCCGCGCCTCCTGTGGCCAAGGCTCCTCCGCCGCCCCCCCCCCCCCCCCCCCCCCCCCCCCCCCCCCCCCCCCCCCCGGGCGCACCCCCCCCCCCAGAAAGCCCCCCCCCCACCCCCCCTTGGCGCCCCGGGGTCCCCCCCCGT